>ERZ808246.2006-NODE-2006-length-13418-cov-12.101399_pt1 | contig 13418 bp, 18 predicted proteins | sample MGYA00521083_ERZ808246 | MGnify/ENA primary metagenome ERZ808246 (study PRJEB31516, sample SAMN03275577) | gut metagenome | biome: mammalia-associated habitat; material: feces | host: Papio cynocephalus | place: Kenya | collected 2012-07-07 ...
TGCGAATCCTGTTCGGCTTTCTGCTGTTCCAGCTGGGCCTTGAGATCCTGGACATCGTCCAATTTCTGATTGAGCTCATCGATCTGCTGCTGCAGCTTGCCATTGCGCTGCTTCTGCGAAGTCAACTGCTGTTGCAGTTCCCGATACTGGCTGCTTTGCGTCGGATCGGCACTCATCATATTGCCTATGGCGAGCGCCACGATGGCAACGAGGATGATGCCGATCCACTTTTTCCAGGCTTTTGGCTGTTTCGGTTCGCTCGCGTGGCGGCCGCCGGATGGTGGGTTGGTGGAACCGTTCGGGTTTGACGGTTCGGCGGGCGACATGCGCGCAGTGTCCGCTTGGATCACGGTGTTGGGAGCGGAGGAAAAGAGTGAGACGGGCGCTTCCGATGACCGTGTGATTGTCGGTAGTTGGGTGGTGGTTGAAGACGATGCTTTCGTTTTGGCTTTTGCTTTGGCTTTGGTTGCAGCTTTGGTTTTGGCGGGCTTGGATGGGGAGTCTTTCTGTTCTGAGATTTTGTGGTTGTAGCTGATGCCGGTGCCTGGAATACTGGCCCCGACGTAGGTGCCGCGCTTCCCTACCGTGACGTGTGGCGCTCCACGTTTGCCGAACGTGACGCTGCTGATGCCGTTTTTGCCGAGGTTGATGCGCATGCCTTTGCCCAAGCTGATGCTTTTGCGGATCCTGAATCCCATGCTCTCCCCTTTGATAGCGTCTCTCTTGCTAGCCATTATATGGCTTTCGGGGGTTGGCTCCGCTATTCCGGCACATCTCGATCAGCGTGTTCTTCTTTATCACAACCGGCGCATGGCTTTCCTTGGGGTACTCTGAAGCGTTTCCCACGTGGTTTGATTGATTCATTGGCCCGTGACGATGAATGTCGCAGCAGGGGAACGCCTGCGACCCCGTTTTACCTTGGATCCAATAGCATCCGGAGGAGCAGGCGCGGGAAAACGACGATGTTTTGTCGCACGATTCCGATTTTCCGGACAAATTTCAAATCGTGCGACATTTTTTCTGACGAAATACGGGTTTTGAGACCATTCCATACCCCCGAACTGGGTTTTTCGACGCTTTTCCACAACTACGGGGTATGTGGTGTCGCACGATCCCAAAAAACGGCCGAAAATCGGAATCATGCGACATTTACGGGGGTGCACAACGTACCGAAGCAGTCGGAATTTGCCATACAACCGAATTTGCGTGCCCTCCAATTCGCAAACCGAATTTCGCGCGCTTCTTCTCACCCAACGGCGGACTAATCAAACAACCCACTTACAGGGCTCTTCTGATTATTTGAAAGGCTGTCGACTTTCTCGCTTTCTTCAACAAGGTGTCCGACTTCTTTCATTTATCTTTCATATTTCTAACATGCAAGAAATAAATCGGTAGCACCCGAATAGTTGCGCATTTTGGATTATGGACACCCATGGTACGATGGCCAGTTCGTTTCCACGATGCATTCCGACAAGGCGGTGACGTCTTTCTGGACTCCCCGACCGGAAGGAGATCCAAGAAAACGTCACCACCTCGCGACACGCAGATTTATTTGACGAAAAAAACAACTCCGCCCTTGATCCCGACGCACTCGGAACCCGACTCCCCTAGCACCCTTACGCTTCAGCACCCCTGGCAAGGTACAACCCGACATTTTGAGCGATTAACTCATTACACATTGCCTTGCCAAAGCCGCCCCATGGCCACGCGGCGAAAGGCGAGACACCGTCGAGCCCATAATCCACAGAGATAATCTCCTCGACCATGCTCCGGGGATCATCGCCGCTCTCAAGCCTATCTTGGTTTGCTGCGGCAGTGAAATAAAGCTCGTAACGAGACCCGTCCTCATGAATCTCTCTGCGCCACCTTGCAGGCCCAATTGCATAGCCTGTATGGATGATCGAATCATCAATCAGATCCTGCGGATCCGAATAGTTCAGTCCGAGAACATGCGGATAAATCCTATCCAACTTACATTCACTAAACGCACGATTGAACGCATTGTCAAATGTCGGATAAAATCGCGGAACCTCAATGAACTGGATTCCCAAGGCAAGCAGACTGAGAGCAGATTGACTCACAATTTCACGTTTCATTTGCGTCTTGGTAGGCATACTCAATCTTCCTTTCCCGAGCAAAACCATCGCCGTAAAGCAGCAGACGTTACCATGAATCCATTGTCTAGTTAGCATATATATCGAGAACTACAGTTCCATTGGTTTTTGAAGAACTTTCTCAGCATTAGATTATGCTGCAGATACATCAATTTTATAAATTCCACAAGACTATATGCTTCTAATCACTCATATAATTTCTGTCCACGCCCGTCCTTCATCATCTTTTCCATCATCGTTCACTTGAATTATAGATATATTACTCCAATCAGAAAGTTTTAATTTTGAAGCATATTCTTTCGCAAGATCATCATCTGTTTTAGTGGATCGACGTGTCACAATTTCAACTTCTTTATTGTCCTCACGAAGCAAGGTCCTAATTATCCCATTAATATGTTCGTCATCAGCACCGAAGCCAAAACCCACAACTACAATCTTGTCGTCTTCTTTCCAACTTCGATATGCGTCAACATAAGTACATGACATATCTATTGACGTCATTGGTTTTGTGCCACTTTGAGTAAACATTAGCGGAACCACTATGTGGTTCTCATCGGTCTTAACCTCTTCTCTTTTTCCGATACGATTTAGATACGGGTCATACCAAGTATCAGTTGAACCATTTAAAAACGAAACATCTGTTTCTAAAATCTCTCTGATAAAAGTATTGTAATTTGTTGTCGCAACTTCGCCGATTTCAAATCTGTTGCTATCTGCAGCCTCTTTTAGCATATGATAGTAGCCATGTTTACTTTCAGGATTTGCATCAGCAGCTTTTTGAGATATATATTTCCTGACCGTCAACAAGAAAATGCAAATCTTGCAAAACTTTGCCCAATCTGAAGCTGGACTATAAAGATAATGCCATTTGGCATCAATTAAGGATTTATAATCTAAAACGACACTATAAATCGACTCCATAATTCTTTGTGCAAAATAAAGACATTTCTCTTCATCAGAAGCCTCATTCAAAGACAAATTCGTCTCATGTTTGTCCATTAGATATTCCATACCCATTAAACCAGACGAGGAATAATTTAGTTGAAAAATATCACCAATATCATCAAAGAAATCAATATCATCATCCTTTTTTGCAAAAATTCCATCATTAACTCTGCTAGTTAATGTTTCACCCAAAGCACCAATATGAAGTTGCAAAATAGAAAGTAGAATTTTCCCCAGTTCACCACGCTCTTTTTTCTCATAAGGAATTGTTTTATATATCATTAGTAAAGCTGAATAATATGAACTGCTAAATAATTTATTCCCTTCTTTAAATTCATCTACAAATTTTATAGTCCGCTCCATTCCCAAATTAGATATTTTTTACCAGTTATTTTTTCAAGAATCTCATCTATATTAATTCCCTTCTCTGTCAACATGAATTCGACTTCTTCTTTTGCAATTGAATCAAATTCATTAATTTTCTCAATAATATGGCCTCTGTTATTTTCTACAGTATCCTTAATTATATTTTGAAAAACTGTTTTCCCAAACGAGCTAATGTTTTTATTTTGAAAATCTTCCGGCAGCCATTTTCTTCCATAATTTGTAGTTGAATCAACCTCTTCGCGCATTTTCCTGAACTCAGCTTTGCTGGAAGAAGCATCTTCCCTAAAGATATCTAACGCAAATTTACCGCCAGAAGGCATTCCATAGCCAACTTCAGCTCCTGCACCAAATAGAAATCCGTATTTCATTATTCTCCTTTTTAAAACATTTTTTGCAGAATAACGCAAAAAGTATATACTGCTTTCGTTATCTATAAATGTAATACTTATATTAAGTATCAAATACAGATAAAAACGCCAGAATTCTGTGCTTTTAAGGTAGAAGGATGGTAGTGTCCGAAAAGTTGCATGATTTAAATTACGGCCGCCCACGGGACGATAATCCAAAGCATGCAGCTTTTCGGGCACACCCTACCCAATAGACGTAAATAGATTCAACTTATTGAAATTTAAGTACTATCTTCTTGTTCTAAATTCTTCACTTGAATCCCTGTAAACATACGAAAGCTCTCGGATGGAAGTGGCGTGCACTTCATAGCAGCAAAGTTCATCAGAATTGAAGAAACAATAATTGGTTCCGTTCTGAACTAATGTACTGTCATATCGCACGCCGTCGATTCCGTCAACCGTTTTCGCGTATTCCGCTATGAACTGTGTAGGAACGTATTCTATAGGATCATCATTACTCCGCATCTGTTTTGCCATTTCGGCCGTCATCTCCCGCAGAACCTCATGGTTAACTGCAACTGATTCCGTTGAAATAGTATCCGCAAATGGACTGATACGTGAGAAAGCGGATAAATCGGCAACAGTAAGTTGCCGCTGTGGATGAAAACTTCCAAAAGTAACAACATCAAACATTCCAGCACGCACTTCATGTAGTGCCGTGTCCTCACTATCGCAAGATACAATTCACTGATGAATATTTGTAGCTTTCAAGGCCACTGATTATTCCCTTTCAAGGCCACCGTTATCGACAAAGAAGGCCAGCGACGGACTGAACCAAGGCCACTGGCCCCCTATGGTCAGGATTCGAGCATGGATTGCCCGTGCCGTTGCCTCATGTTGAACTCTCCGGTGTCGATCCATACTGTGTTGTGCACGATGCGGTCGAGGATGGCGTCGGCGATGGTGTCGCCGCCGAGACGGCTGTGCCATTCCTTGGTCGCCAACTGGGTGACGAATGCGGTGCTGGCATTGTCGTAGCGCAGTTCCATGAGCTCGAGCAGGAACCTGTCTGAACCGTTCGTCGGGCTTGTCCACGAGCCATTCGTCGATTGTGAGCAATGCGTCGCGGAGTATGCCGTTTGCGCTCAGTCTAGCGATTAGGACCATGCCGTTTCATTGGAATCACCGTTGATTCCACTACCGCCCCAATCAAAGAATCCAATCACTAAGAGGCGAACACCCCCCCTCACGCAGTCATCCCACCCCCGTAGAATTCTCGGGAGAGATAAGCGAAAGAAAGAAGCATGATGGGCGAAAACAGCCAAGGCACGGGCACGAACGAAACGCATACCAAACACGGCGCACCGGCACACTCCAAGATTCAAAAGGCAAAAGGGCGGAACTCCAGCATCGAACTACTGCGCATCATCGCGATGTTCATGATCCTCATGCACCACTTCATCGTCCATAACGGCTATGACGTGAAAAAACTTCCCTTGGGACCAGAACGGATCTTCTTCCAACTCATCATGGCAGGCGGCGGCAGGGTGGGCGTCGTCATCTTCTTCTCCATCTCCGCATGGTTCTTCCTCGACAAGGAACAGACCATCAAATCCAACCTCAGACGCGTATGGATCATGGAACGCGAGCTCCTGTTCTGGAGTCTCGCGCTCATGGCGTTCTACCTCATGTTCGACCGGACAGACCTCGGCATGAAACTCATGGTGAAAAGCTTCGCCCCATTGACCATGAACGTATGGTGGTACGCTACCGCCTACGCCATCTTCCTGGCATTGCTCCCCTTCCTCTTCAAAGGACTGAAGGCGCTTGGTCGCGAATATCATCTGGCGCTGGCCGCGACCGTGCTGGTCATCTGGGGACTGACCAGCTTCATCCCCAAGACCTTGGGAGATTCCGCCCTGACCGGCGTATTCGGATTCATCTACCTATTCATCCTCATCTCCGCCTACAAGTGGTATATGAAACCGTTCTCCACCAAGCGGACCTGGCTGATAATCGGCATTGGACTCGGATTCTTCCTACTCTACACTTGCGCTTCCATAGCATTATCATTACTCGGCCACAGCATGGGCATATTCATCGCTGGTGACTGGAAACTACCCGTCGTCATGGTCGGCTTCGGCATGTTTTTGCTGTTCGACCGCATCACCTTCAACAGCCGTATCATCAACCGAATCGCGCAATCCGCATTCGCTGTCTATCTCATCACCGACTACACCGCCTCCGAGAAACTACTCTGGGTCCGGCTATTCAATCTGAAGAATCTCTACCAGCAACCATTCGCGATTCTGCAGATATTCGGCATCCTGCTGGCGATCTACGCAGGCTGCACCCTGTTCGACTTCATCCGCCAGGCGTTGTTCGCCGCCACCATCGACCAGCGACGCGGACACTGGTTCGACCTGCTGTGGAACGCAGTATCCAGCCGAATCAGTTCTTTTGGTTGGGGACGAGCATAATCCCGCCGTCGACTATGCCCCTTGAGATGCCCATCGTACGGGCTCTTGCCATAACGCTCAGCGGACTTCATGAGCTGGTCGCGAGTGATCCAACCGTTCTCGGTGATCTCCTCCACGATCGCGATCGGCAGACCCTGCGCACACGGCACTATACGCACGAGCTCCCCGTCTCGAACAGGCTATCCATCGTACCGGTATCCAACCACGCGTGGCCACGACCCAACGAACGCATGCACATCCAAGCTGCCCATGCCCAAGCACATGCGAGTCAGATTCGTTCTGACAATATCTAAGATTTTGAAAACTGAAAAACATCATGAGAAACATGCTTGCTTGCAGCAAGCAACAGCTTCCCACGGAAACACAAATCCGGTCAATTTTGCGAGCGCATAGAGCATTGCAAGTACTGTAATAAATACGCACATGAGTGTGAACAAAAAATCAGCCACCATGCATATTTTAAGGAAAAATGGATGATCTTTCGAGAAATATCGCATTCTCGCACCAGGTACTTTATCCAGATGCGTTGAAGTAGCACAGTCATGGAACAAATACATGAAAGGATGCCATTTAGTCATTCTGACAAAATGCAGAGCATCAGAACTTTCATCTTCATCCGAATGTTTTGCACCAGATAGCGGGTCATCATCAACAGCCTTGGTAATGTGCTTTGTCTGGCTAAGAATACTTCCAGCATCCGTGTTAGCCACATCATCATCAGAACTTTCCTCTTCAACCACGTCGATGGGAAGCTCGTCAAAATCGGTTTCTTCAAATTCAATATTAACTGTCAATTTTCATGCTTCTCAAGACGCTCAAGCCTTTTCTGCGCAGCCGCAAGCGACACTCCAAAGTATTGCGCAGCTGAAATGATTCCATCATGTCTAACTTTTTCTCTGAAATCTATAGATGGCATCAGAAGCGAGCCTGCAAATTCATCTGCATAAAATTCATGCAAATCATATTTGCCTGGTTCTCGACGTTCCACGAAAGAAAAATTCTCATCTTTTCCGAGAGTTACTCGTTCCACGTAATGTCCCAATTCATGTGAAAGCGTAAAACGTCGCCTAACAGCTGATTCGGAGACATCCGCATAGGAATCGGCGCTTTCCTGTCCTGGGGATTTAATGATTAATCCGGAAACCTTATCTGGTAACTGAGCGAGATGTGGAGTGACCCCCATCGCCTCACTAATCGCAGCAATCTTCACTGGATATTTTCCATCCCAGTACTTATCCAACACCACCTGCGCCTTTTCACGCGCATCTTGCCACAAAAGCTTATCCATAGTTGCCACCTCAGGTACTGGTTATCAGTATACTATAGGCGAAACAACGACATCAGTTCACCTGTCTGTAGAACATGTCCGATTCTTGTACCTTTGGATTCAGAACGTTATCATTAGACAGACAGAATCCAAAACAGCGACCAGTCGTTCCCTCAAGACGTCAAAAAATGTCATCCACTGATATAAGTGGTTGGATAAAGTCCAGACATGTTACCATGGCTGCATTCTGCCAATACTATAAGTTGAACTAGAAAACCAGTGTCACACCTCTATGGTTAACCGCTTCCTACGTTGACAGTAACATCTATATCGGCACCTATATCAGGCATGTCACCGTCAACAAATAGTTGGCTCGTCCAACCATCTCGTATGGAAACAATCTGAGAGAAAAACGACCTAATCACCGCACTGCAGATAATCAAAATCCAAGGATACAAAAATTCAGACACTGTCGAATATTTTCCTAAAGAAATACCTGCATTTAATATTTCTCCACGTATAACTATTTAATACAAGTAATGATATCTTCAGGTGGGCGCCTTAAAGATTTCGGATGAAGAGTCTTTTCCGGCCTATTACCAACAGCAATAAACATGATGAGCACTTCATCATCAGGCAAGTCCAATACATGCCTAATTCCTTGTTCTCGGCGATCTTCAAACATGGTATTCAGAGGGCATGCTGCAAGACCGGCCTCTTCAAGAGCGCCCAACAATGCCATCGAGTACAAACCACCATCCACGTATGGTTCATTGCGCTCAGTAACATCAACAAACGATGAAATTCTTGCTGTCACTACCAGCAATGCCGGAGGCTTGTTATAGCCATACATACCTGCTTGAATATCCATTGCCTTTTCAAGGATATCCTTGTTAGTAATGACATACAGACGGGCCGATTGCCTGTTACAGACCGAAGGTGCCCGCATAGCTAAATGGCCTGCTTCAAGTAGAAGTTGCTCGTCTACAGGTTTATCAGAGTAGTTCCGTAAACTAACTCGATCATTTAAAACCTGTGAATATGTCCGATTAGGCGCAATTCGATGATTTTCGAATAGTGCTACACCAGACTCGTCAAGATCAGCTGAATCTATGCGATCTTCAAAAATTCCCAGCATCTCATGGAAAAAATCAGGAAGTGGTTCATCAAGATCAGCATGCTTTTTCTTATACTGCTTTAAAACGGAAAGAGCCTCGCCGACGCCAAAGTTATTCCATGTATACCCGTGTGCATTCCACCGTCTCAGGCAGTCCGCAAGGCATGAGATAGCACGACGTCCAAAACCAGGACGGAAATCGTTATGACTCAGTCCCTTCTCTATCTCATGCGCATGGTATTGCAATAATGCTTCAAGCTGTCGCTCACCCTCATTAGAGGGTAATGCTGCTTGGCTAAGAAATCGACGATACTGTTCCTTGTAATAATGTTTTAGCTCATGCCCACGCTTCATGTACTTAATTGTCTGTACAAACGAATCAGGGAGTTTTTTCTTAATCGTCGCCTTTATTCCCATTTTGTCCTCCTCATAGTCTCTATTCGACACGCAAAAAATATTCAGTCACCAATCAAGCCTTTAAGCTTGCTATAGTACTTCTCTTGGAAATACGGCGGCAGCCGATAATCAAGATCAGCCGCATAAACACGTTCAACCTGTTCACGAACGGTGTTGATATCCGGTACATAGCGGACATAGTCAGAAAATTCCTCAGGAAACCACTTCACTCCAGAACTCAGTTTGTGATCACTTGACGACAGCACAAGCACAGGAGTTCCTGCGATTAACGAAAAAATTGTGCCATGGTATCTATCAGTGATAATCACACGATATTGCGAATATTGATTCCAAGTATCATTGAGCACTTTCGCACGATTAGCCATAATCTCTTTCGCTGGCATGGATATCGTGGTGTCACCCAGCGTCACATCATCGATATCCGAAAGTTCTTGACGTAATTGTTCAATACGTTCTTTAGAGTAAAAAGCCTCCTTGTCATTTCGCATACATAAGAAAATACCTTTCCTAGGATTTTCATAATGCTTAGAGCCAATCATTGAAGTGACGATATCCGGGAATTTCATCAATTTGCAATTCGCAAATTCTTTTTGCGCAGTTGCAAAAGAGACATCATCGCGGCAGAGCAAGTGCAGATCCGGATGGGCATTATAGATGGATTCCGCCTTCTCAAGCTGTTCATGATTTTTGTAATAAATCGTCTGTGGAAGAATTACGATACGCATGTCAGGAAAAAGCTGCACGACTTTTCGCTGCATGTTTTCTTCGAGCATGTACAAATCAGTAGTATGGTAGCCCGAGTGAAGAAAAATTTTATCGCTCGATCGAATTAGCTGACGAATCACATTCAATAACTGGTAGTCATTGAAGCTGACGAACATTGTGTCAAAAATCCAGATATTGTAATCGGGATAGTTTTTCTTAGCCCACTGCTCGATACAATAACTTTGAGCCTGATCACCTAGATTCGAGTGAAAAGGCGCTCCAAACACAAATAGGTTATGCCCCGCTGTTGTCCCAAGACTGGATTTTAGATGAATAAGCTTCGTTTCTTTCCATGCAGCAGATGCATAATGCCTTATTTTCCCAAGCATTTTATCTCCTCATCTCAGTAGCGATATTATATGCACTAGTTAAAGATCACTGATTACTTACCAAAGTATCTCATTTTTACTTTACTATTTTTTTAAAAATAAGTTTAACAAGTCGTCTGCGTTCTTCGATTCTGAAAACAACGAATAAGTTTACAACCAATGCAACACATGTGCATACGCATCCAGCAAGAATCAGCATTGGCCAGGATTCTGCTGGAAATACCATCTTATATAATGAACATACCGCTATCACAGTTGCAACACAACAGCAACCGCGAATTATCGCTTTATAGAAAGTAAACCACGGGACGCCAAGACAATGTGCAGCATATATAGGTGTGAATGTCAAATGACGCACTAGCGCATTAATCATTGCAACTAGGGGAATTACCCATAAGCCTAGAGAAAAATAGCGCAACAATATAATCACTACAATCACGTTCGCGAATCCCGAACCGAGAAGGACCAATGCCGGAATTTTAAGTTTGTTTGTCACTGTATATACATTAAAAATGGTATTGATGCTACAAGTCGCAATCATGGGGATCAATGTAAGAACCGATAGCTCTTGCAATAAATGAGCATTTTGAGTGGGCACCCACACATGAAAGAAATCTTCGCCAAATACCAAGAGAAAACCTACTGGAATCATCATAAGATATCCCATCACTTTGATAGAGAAATCAATGCTGTCAAGCAGTTCCTCTTTCTTCTTGCGAGCATACAAAATGGTAAACTGGGGAATAAATACACCTACCAGTACGCCCACTAGAGACTGGATAAAATTCGGGACAGTTTTCACAAGTGAATATTCACCACTGGCCTGAGCGCTGATAAATATGTTTGCTAAATATAAATCCAAGCTAGTAAGCAGAACCGTGCTCAACTGATTTATGGAATTCCATACGCCAGAGGACAACAGTTCTTTGACCGCACTGCCCTTGAAATAACGAGCATCAATAGTCAGCTGTGGGGTCAGTTTTTTTGTGTAGTAGATATCGGCAAGACCAAGATACAAATACACCAGCATCATGGTTCCTGTCACGTACCACATGCGCGCCGGTAATGAAGCAAACAGGGCCACCAGTACAACCGCACGAAGCACGTTGCCTTCGATGTTTCGTTTCGCCTGGATATCCACGCGGTTGGTTGTGTAATACACCGTAGCGAATACGTTAAGCAGCAGCTGGACTTCCATACCGATCAAAGCAAAGGCAAACATGATCCGGACATCCGAAAGCAGATGGACAGGAACATTCATCACCCTGTTAGCGAAAACAACAAGCAGTATGCTGGGGACCATTAATATAATGGCAAGTACCGTATTCGCTATCAATACGGAATTGAAGTATTCCTTCGCTTTCTCCGTATTCTGACGGTTAATTTCGATACAGATGAAACGTCCCGCCATGGAATTCAGCGCAACCGTAAGAATACTGATCCAACTGATTACGTTATTTGACAGCTGCACAAAACCATATGCTTCGCTGCCCAAGGTACGAACAATGTACGGGGTCAATACAAAATTGATTCCGAATTGTACGACGAAAGCCACTATGTTGGCAATCATGTTAATCGCTAATCGTTTTCCGCCCATTTTCCCATCGTATTTCGTCGATCAAAAACTCCCGTATCCCCTAATATCCTACTGGCAGTTCCCGAAAAGTCGCGTACTTTAAGTCAAGAGTATCCATGAAACAACAATCATCCAATGTTTCAAACATCTTGAACGAAGCATACCGAGTCAACAACCAGTACGCTCAACTCATTTGAAATCATTAAGATACCGAATCAATATGCCATCCTAAAGGCACAACCTTTTCGCTCCTCGTCATATATCATTGCGTAAGATTCTTCTCGTTCTCCTTAGAAAACTTTTAATATACGTTCTAACTCTTGCATAAAGATAAGGAGAAAGTCTAAAGCCTAAAATATTAATCTTCTTTTTTAAAGAAATTCGATGAATTGAAATTAGCCATGCAGCATCACGGCATAAGGAACTCAACTCTTTTACCGAAGCACTTTTAACCCTGCGATCACTTCCGATATATGTTGAATATTCACCCGTCATTCTCCCATAAGCGGATATAAGAACCCCTTCACATCCTTTCATGCCTTTTAGCATGCTCATTCTTTCATCCATCGCATGGACAATATCGGACACGCGGCTGAAGGAAGGGGTCATCATAATACTTCCCCCTCTTTGCACATAGTGGTACAGCGGATCGCAGATAAAAGCAATTTTTCCTGCACACATTAAAAGCCGATGATAGACGAACTCATCCTCGTGGTACCGGCCAACAGGATAGGAGATGCTGCTCCACATCTCTTTTCGATACAGCTTGTTCCACGCGACGACATACTGCCACTCATAGAAGGAAGCGTCACGAAGCATCTTCTGCGAAGACAGGCAGAAGTTCGAAGCGAAGAGAGTCACATCCTTGTTCTCACCGGTCAGACCATCCTCCTCTTTAATTCCACAACATGCAATATCCGCGTCATTGCTCATCATTGCGTCAAAGAGCTTCTCCAAAAAACATGCGTCTACATAATCATCGCTATCGACGAAGGCGATCAACTCACCACTTGCATTGGCAATGCCAGTATTCCTCGCGGCGGATAATCCCTGATTGCTCGTATGCAGAACCTTGATTCTCGTATCACTTGCCGCCCAGGAATCACACTTCTCCGGGCAGGAATCCGGAGAACCATCATCAACAAGAATCAACTCAAAATGCGTATACGTTTGACGTATAACTGATTCGACACATCGATCAAGTTCCTTCTCCACTTTATAGACAGGAACAATCACGCTGATTAATGGATCATTCTTCATAATATTTATAATATTATCGGCTCCTCCAAAACACTCAACAAGATTCTGCGATAACGCCCAAAAAATTGCGCACTTTGGATTGATACCTCCGAAGGAATAACGAAAAAGAGACAAAATTCACATTTTCCGAATGATTATTAGTCATCATGTAAAATCACAAATCAAAAACAGAATGCCCGGTAACGGCATATCAACGACCAGCACATATTTCGACTAGGCCCAACAGCTGGAACCTAATACGGCACTCTCCTCTTGCTGCCGAATACAGTGGTGCCATCACGCCTTAAGAGGTGCCCCATAGTCTTAGCTATCCAACAAGTCTGTCTCTGATTTTCTCTCGTATTATCGTCATGCCTCACTTGATATGAACTGATTTTTGTTCCGCATTTCCCCTAACTCGATGGGAGATGATGG
>ERZ808246.2008-NODE-2008-length-13399-cov-3.714478_pt1 | contig 13399 bp, 10 predicted proteins | sample MGYA00521083_ERZ808246 | MGnify/ENA primary metagenome ERZ808246 (study PRJEB31516, sample SAMN03275577) | gut metagenome | biome: mammalia-associated habitat; material: feces | host: Papio cynocephalus | place: Kenya | collected 2012-07-07 ...
CGATACTACTTTATACGGAGATAAAAACGGCGGTGATCCGTTTATAATCAAGAATGGATACATAACGCGTAATGGCGAAAGTCAGAAAGTTACAAATATATCTTTAATTAAGTACGGAGAATATTTTAAGGCTAATCCGTTACATTCTGAAAATAAAGATGATCAGAATTCCGCAGGTACATGTACAACAGTGGCAATGGAATTGCTTTTCGGGTTTCATAATTATTATTCGGATAGAAGATTGATTCCTATTGAATATGATTTTCTAATTGATAACTATGGAACGGTAAATAGCAATCCATTAATACATCATTGTAATGCAGGTCGGTTTGGGTGTTCACATATAGGGCTTAATGATACGGTTTATGAAAAATTAATGGACTTAAATCCGTTTTCGACAGGCGGAGCCCTAGGACAAACACAGGAACTGATTGTTTCTGCTGCGGATAAGTTTTTAAGCCAATATTCATATAAGAACGGTTCGGACAAATTTTCTTTCGGAGTATATACATTCGATCGCAGCAGTGTAGATGATCAATTAAACAACGGACGTCCGGTTATGTTGGGTTTCAGTCTTCTTGTGACAGGCAACAGACATCAGGTTGTGGCGTACGGCAGCGCGACCGTTGACGGGGATTACGGGTATATCGTCCATAGCGGGTGGGAGACTAATCATATATATGATTGGATACCGGCAAACTGGTGTATTTCTTTTGCTACCATGCGGTCGTACCACGACCATAAATATCAAAGCATAGAATCGTATGAAAACAAATACATAAACGGTATTACATATAGCGGCGTTAAGTGCAGCGAGTGCGGAGCGCAAAACTTGGAACCGTTATATCAAAGCGAAAATATTGCAGACAGCGAAGATGAAATTATTATAAGCGGTGTAAATTATCGATTACAGAAAAACACGGTTCTTCCATATACGTTGAACGGGAAAACGGTTGTCGGTATAGGAGCGCATGCTTTTGAAAATCAACCCTTTCTTACACATATGACGTTAAATCGGAATATAAAATATATCGCCGATTATGCCTTTATAAGTTGCCCTGATTTACAAATAGTATACGGATGTCAGAATGTTTCGTTTGTCGGTGACCGTGCGTTTTACGGTTGCGGACGATTACAAACGGTTGAATTCTCGGACGCTTTAAGTACTGTCGGGGACTATGCTTTTTACGGTTGCGAATCGCTTACGAAAATCAATTTGACAAATATGTCTGTATTGGGTAATTATGTTTTTTATAGATGTAAGATGCTTAATGATATTGTCTCTTCACAGAATTTCAGATCGGTGGGCGCATATACGTTTTATAATTGTACGAGTCTTCAGGGTATTGATTTTACCAACGTCACGTCTATCGGCGATTATGCGTTTTACGGGTGTGCCAATCTGAATAAAATCGAATTGAAAAGTGCCGCTTTAAGGTCTGTGGGTAAATTTGCCTTTTACGGGTGTACGGGGATACAGACTTTGAGGATCGACGAAGATATTGTCATCAACGATTACGCTTTCGGCGAATGCGGCGGACTCGAAGACGTATATTTTTATGATTTGTATCGGACGCCGGATTTAGAAAAAGACTGTTTCCCCGTCAGAGACTTCGTCGTACATATTCCTCACGGTATGACCGCGGCGTATAAAGAGATTTTTGCGCCGTACACGCAAGATTTTGCGGATATTTATACAACGGTTAATTGCTATGCCTCAGGGCAATTGAAAAAATCCGAAGACGTACCGTACGGAGAGTGTCTTTCTTTAGCCGATATTACGAATAACGGTTATATATTCGGCGGATGGTATTATAATCCGGACTGTGACGGACAGAGATTTATGAAAAACAACGTTGTACGCGAAAAAGAAGTTTTGAATTTATATGCCAAGCAAGTGCGTAAAACCGATATTGACAACTTTGTTATGCGGTTAGGCAATATAGCGGATTATTACGTTCAGGATGCGTATAACAGCGTCAAGTCAAAAGCACTCAGTATAGTGGATATTCCGAGATATTATCAGGAACGTGAGGCTGTTTATGCGGGTGCGTTGTTATATAAAAATATATTGTTCGGAAGAGACACTAAAAATCCCGAACGCCCGTATGTGGTTATGAGCGGAAACGTAAACACTACGATCGAAAACGAATTGAGATATATTTATGACAGGATGAATGTCTGTAACGAAATATATGTGGCAGGTCAGGCGGCTCAGGCATTTTATGCCGTGCGTGGTATAGAATTCGGAAATAACGAAAATTTACCCGAAGAGACGGTTAATTTCGCAATGGAACTTTTTGCCATGGCAGAACATTACGGCGTAAATTTGGTTATACCCGGTGAAGTATATACCACAAATCAGGATATGTCGGCGATGATATTGAGACAGGCGGATGCCATACCCGCAGACGAAATTCCGTTATGGTTTAATATACCCGATGTGACGGACGTACATAATCGGGCGAAAACTCTGGAGATAACGGGGTATCCGATAATATGTTCCGACGCCACGATACAATCGTTAATAAAAACGCCGCTGGTGAATGATTTTTACAAGATGACGGATGAGTATCTTGCAAGCGGAAAAAGTATCGAGGATACGGTAAGGTCATTTACGGGCGATCGGTTTAAGGTTGGCAACGCCGACGAATTCGACTTTTACAGCGAGAATAACGACGTATATAATTATGACGAGCCGATATTTCAGACGTTAAAAGTCGGCGGAGATACGCTTGACGATATATCCGTAATCTTCGATTGCGAAAACCTTCGCGATAAAACCATACTTATGCGTGTGGAATGTAACGTCGGAATTATCGACGAATGTGACGATACCGAACTGAGAACCGTTCTGGCGAAAATGGCACCGAATATACGATTTTTGGCTGAAAACGGTTGCAGAAACGTGATACTGCTTGCGAGTAACCGATACCCGGTGCAAATTGCGGAGCGAGGCATGTATGAATTTGCAAATTCCGGACTGATAAATATGAGTTCAGAGGTATTCGGGGGCGTGGAAGTCAGGTTTGCAAGGTTCGGAGAAGAACTCGAAAAAAGCGTTGCAAGCGGCAAGCCCTGTAATATAATCTGGACGGAAAATTTATACGCATACGAAACCACTTACGACGCCTTTCCGTCGGCGTAAACGTGAAACGAAAGAGTAAATTTTTTTTGGGCTTTATATATCCGTCGGGAAACGGAATGCGAAACATTTGACTTTAAGGCGGCGTATATATTATAATAATTTCGCGGGCGACGGAGCGTCGCTTGCAGGGAGAAATATTATGTTTTGTAAATACTGCGGAAAAGAACTCGACGAACACGCCGCTTTTTGTCCGAATTGCGGAGCGAAAAACGATACGGTCGGCGAAACTGCCGCGCGAGCGACGGTAAACGAAACCGCTGCGGCAAATCATTCGGCTCCGTCCGATAACAGGGGCAAAGCGAATAAACTCGGTATAGCGGGATTCGTTGTTTCGCTTATTTCGCTCGGGCTGGGGTATTATTACGCGATAGCGTCGATAGTCGGGCTTGTGCTGAGCGCGGTCGCATTCGGTACGCGCAAAAAATACGACAAATATAACGGTTTCGCGCTTGCCGGAATGATTATAGGCATAGTAAGCACCGTTATCTGGGTTATTGTATATATCTATGTATTTATTGTTATTTTTGCGCTGATTTCGATCGGCGGCTCATACTGAAACAGGTATAAAAATGAAAAACGAAAATCACGAAAAACTAAAAAAACGGCTTAAAATCGCAGGTTTTATCCTGCTTGCTGTCGGGCTTGTCTGCACCGTGGTCGGAATGGCGAATTTCTTTTCTTCCGCAATGAGCGGAGACGGAGAAATGCCGAAACTCTTCTGGCTGATGTTTATCGGCGTACCTTGCCTCGGGGTTGGCGGCAGTCTGCTCGGGTTTGCGTATAAGCGCGAAATAATGAATTTCAACAAAAACGAAAGCGTTCCGGTTATAAACGACGCGGCGGGAGAAATCGCGCCGGCAGTCAGAAATATAGCCGAGGCGGTAAAAACCGCCGACGAAAAGCCGACGGTAAAATGCGCTTGCGGAGAGGAAAACCCCGCAGGCAGTAAATTCTGCCGCAAATGCGGCAGGTCGCTTGCAGGCGTATGCCCCGATTGCGGTAAAGAGGTCGGCGCGAACGACGAATTTTGCAATAATTGCGGGGCTAAACTCAAATGAAAATCAAAGAATTGACTAAAATCGCTCTTTTCGTGGCGATTATAACCGTATGCTCTTATATAACCGTTCCGTTTACGGGCGTTCCGTTCACGTTGCAGACGTGGAAGAAAGCCACAGTCGCCGTCGGCGTGTATATACTGCTCGGCATGGTCGGCGTACCCGTGTTTTCGGGGTTTAAGGGCGGCATAGGCGCGATAGCGGGTCCTACGGGCGGATACATTATAGGGTTTCTCGCTCAGTGTCTCGTATACGGTCTCATCACGGTTTGTTTCGGCAAGCGCGGAGAAAAGGCTTTCGTCAGGATATTCGCGTCCGTAGTCGGGCTTGCCGTACTGTACATCTTCGGTACGATCTGGTTCGCGTACCTTTACACTAACGGCGGGGCGGGTAATTTCGCAGTCGTGCTTATGAAGTGCGTCGTGCCGTTTATCATACCCGATCTTGCAAAAATGTCGGTCGCTTTCGTCGTCGCAGAAAGGCTGAACAAAAGTCTTGCGGCGGGCAATCACGCCTGAGATTTTTATATAAAAAATCCGTCGTGTTCCGTAGCGATGCCGGATAAGAATAAAAAAAGAAAAAATAAGCGTAAGTGTGTTGACACTTACGCTTAAATAATATATAATATAATTATATGTGTATATCAATGAAGATATAGGCTTAAATCGGGCAACGATTTTATATGATATATTACGGTGAAATGCAATAAGTTGCTTTCTTATATTTATTTTCACTTTTCAGGAGGGTAAAATGACTCATTTACAGGAATCGGCGGTCAAAAAGATCAACGAAATCTGCGACAGATACGCCGACGAAAAAACTCCGCTTATGATGATACTGAGCGACATTCAGAAGGAATACGGATATATTCCTCTCGAAGTTCAGGAAGTCGTTTCGGGGCGTACGGGAATATCCGTCGCGGAAATTTACGGCGTCGTAACTTTTTATTCGTTTTTCTCGTTGCAACCCAAGGGGAAATACGTTATCGGTTGCTGTCTCGGCACGGCTTGTTACGTAAAGGGCGCGCAACAGATCATCGATAAATTTTCCGATATACTCAAAATCGCCCCCGGCGAAACTTCGGAAGACGGTTTGTTTACGCTTGACGCGCTCCGTTGCATAGGTGCGTGCGGTATAGCCCCCGCGGTTACGATAAACGGTACGGTTTATCCTAAAATGACCGTGGATACCGTTCCCAAAATCATCGAACAGTACAGGGCGCAGGAGGCTTGAACCATATGATAAGGAATTTTGAAGAACTGGAAAAGACGAGCGCGAATTGCGGCAAATGTCTGAACGCCAAATTCACGGGTGCGGACGGCAAGCGTCACGTCGTGCTTTGCGGCGGTACGGGGTGTCTCTCATCGCATTCGCACGAAATCAAAGAAGAATTTGAAAAACTCGTAGCCGAAAAAGGGCTCGGCGATAAAGTCACGGTCAATCAGGTAGGATGTTTCGGGTTCTGCTCTCAGGGACCGTTCGTAAAGATTTATCCCGAAGATACGCTTTATCGCATGGTGCATCTGACCGACGTCGAAGAGATAGTCGAAAAAGACCTTGTCGGCGGCGAGGTCGTCGAAAGGCTGTTATACGTCGACCCCGTCACGCAGGAGAAAGTCAGAAAGCAGGACGATATAAATTTCTATAAAAAGCAAGTTCGTATAGCTCTGCACGGTTGCGGAAGTCTCAACCCCGAAGACATTAACGAAAATCTCGGCGCGGGCGCGTTCAAGGGTCTTGCGAGAGCCTTGCGCATGGACAGAGCCGACGTCATAAAAGAAATACTCGACAGCGGTTTGCGCGGCAGAGGCGGCGGCGGGTTCCCCACCGGCAGAAAATGGCAGTTTGCATACGCTCAGCCCGACGGCGAAAAATACGTCGTATGTAACGGCGACGAGGGCGACCCCGGCGCGTTCATGGACAGATCCATACTCGAGGGCAACCCCCTCGGCGTTATCGAGGGCATGATGATCGCCGGTTACGCGATCGGCGCGCAGAACGGCTATTTCTATGTACGCGCGGAATATCCCGTTGCGGTAAACAGGCTTAAACTTGCCATAAAGCAAGCCGAAGAACTCGGACTTCTGGGCGATAACATACTCGGTACGGATTTTTCGTTCAGAGTACATATCCGTCTCGGCGCGGGCGCGTTCGTCTGCGGCGAAGAGACCGCTCTTCTGAACTCTATCGAGGGGCAGCGCGGAATGCCGCGTCCTCGTCCGCCTTTCCCTGCTGTCAAGGGACTCTGGCAGAAACCTACCATAATCAACAACGTCGAAACGCTTGCGTGCGTTCCTTATATAATGAGAGAGGGCGCGGCGGAATTCGCCAAATACGGCACGGAGAAATCCAAAGGTACGAAGGTTTTTGCGCTCGGCGGAAAGATAAACAACGTCGGTCTCGTCGAAATTCCGATGGGTACGACTTTAAGAGAACTCGTCTACGACATCGGCGGCGGAATCCCGCACGATAAAGAATTCAAAGCCATTCAGACCGGCGGTCCGTCCGGCGGATGTCTTACCAAAGACGATCTCGACGCGGCTATCGATTACGACAATCTCATCGCGAAAGGTTCGATGATGGGTTCGGGCGGCGCGATAGTAATGGACGAGGACAACTGCATGGTCGACGTGGCAAAATTCTATATGGAATTCATCTGCGACGAATCGTGCGGAAAGTGTTCGCCGTGCAGAATCGGTACGAAGAGAATGCTTGAAATTCTCACGAAGATAACCGACGGCAAAGGCACGACGGACGACCTCAACGCGCTGGAAGAACTCGCCGCGAACGTCAAAAGCAATTCGCTCTGCGGTCTCGGTCAGACCGCGCCTAACCCCGTACTTTCGACCCTTGCGCATTTTAAGGACGAGTACATCGCGCATATCCGCGACAAAGAATGCCCCGCGCATGTGTGTAAACACCTTATGCGTTATTCGGTCGATCCCGACAAATGTAAAAAGTGCAGTCTCTGCGCGCGTCATTGCCCCGTCGAGGCTATCAGCGGCGTGGTAGGCAAAGAACCGTTCGTCATCGATACGAGCAAGTGTATCAAGTGCGGCATGTGCATAGCGTCCTGTAAATTCGGCGCGATCAGTAAGAAATAAGGAGGGGAAGACAAATGATAAACATAAAAATAGAAGGCGTGCCTTATCGGGTCGAAGAAGGTCTTACCATACTCGAGGCGGCTAAGAAATGCGGTTACGAAATTCCGTCGCTCTGCTCCTTTAATCACGGCGAATGTTCAAAAGGCTCCTGCCGCGTGTGTCTCGTCGAGGCTACCGGCGCGAGGGGTCTGGTCGCGTCGTGCGTGTATCCCGTGGCTGAGGGCATGGAGATAAGAATTTCAACGCCGAAAGCCACCGAGGCAAGAAGAACTTCGGTAGAACTGCTCCTTTCCAATCACAACAAGGATTGTCAGCAGTGCGATAAAAACGGCAAGTGTGAACTTCTTCACGTCGCTCAAATCGTCGGCGCGAGAGAGGGTATGTACGAGGGCGCGAAGACGCCCGTCACCGTCGACAGATTAAGCCCGTCGATTTATCGCGACACTTCAAAATGCATACTGTGCGGAAGGTGTGTGGAAAGGTGCAAGAACGCCCATGGTTTAGGCATACTCGGATTTGAAAAAAGAGGTTTCAACACGATCGTTGCCCCCGCGGAAAACAGGAGTTTCGCAAAATCTCCGTGTATTCTCTGCGGTCAGTGCGTCACCGTCTGCCCGACGGGCGCATTGATGGAAGTTTCCGAAATAGCGAAGGTTGACGAGGCTTTCGCAAAAGGCAAATACGTCGTCGTGCAGACCGCGCCTGCCGTAAGAGCGGCTATCGGCGAGGAATTCGGCGATAAAATAGGTACTTTGTCGACCGGTAAAATGGTTGCCGCGCTCCGTCGTCTAGGCTTTAAGAAAGTCTTCGATACCAACTTCGGTGCGGATCTGACCATTATGGAAGAGGCTACGGAACTGCTCGGCAGAATAAAGGAAAACGGCGTATTGCCGATGATAACTTCATGCTCGCCGGGCTGGATAAACTATTGCGAATACAATTACGCCGACCTTATACCTCATCTTTCGTCGTGCAAGTCTCCGCACGAGATGTTCGGTGCGATACTTAAAACATATTACGCCGAAAAGAACGGTATCGACCCGAAAGATATGTTCGTCGTATCCGTGATGCCGTGTACCGCAAAGAAATACGAGGCTCAGCGCGAAGAACTTAAAACCGACGGACTTGCCGACGTAGATGCGGTACTTACCACGCGCGAACTCGGCAGACTTATCCGTCGGGCGGGCATTATGTGGAACAGACTGCCCGAAGAGGAGTTCGACAACGACGTCGTCGGCGAATACTCGGGCGCGGGCGTTATATTCGGTGCGTCGGGCGGCGTTATGGAGGCGGCATTGAGAACCGCCGCGAAAAAACTTACGGGTAAAGAACTGGACGATCCCGAAATTACTGGCGTCAGAGGTCTTGACGGCATAAAAGAGGCTACCTATAACCTCGGCGGAGCGGAAGTCAGGGTTGCTGTCGCCCACGGAATGAAAAATGCCAAAGTCCTGCTTGACGAAATCAGGGCGGGGAAGAGTCCGTATCAATTTATAGAGATAATGGGTTGCCCCGGCGGCTGCGTGGCGGGCGGCGGTCAGCCGTACGTCAAACCGTGTTTCCTCCCGAACGAAGACGACGATATACTTGACACTTACAAGGCGAAAAGAGCCTCCGCGCTGTATAAAGAAGACAGGATGAAGAAGAACAGGCTTTCGCACGAAAATAAGCAGATAATCGAGTTATACGACAACTTCCTCGGAGAGCCTAACTCTCATAAGGCGCACGAATTACTGCATACTTCGTATAATGCCGATCGTAAAAAATTCACCGATTGATTGTAATAAAAACGCCGCCGCGGAATATCCGCGGCGGCGTTTTTGCGTTATTTCCGATTTGAATGAAGTCGTGCCAGATTACGGAGTCGGGCGGCAAGATCGTCGGTGAAGAATTCTTTTTTATATCTTACGACCCAGTTGCCCATGGTCGACGGCTCGTTGATACGATATTCGTTGCCTAAAAGAGCAAGGTCGCCGAAAGACGAAATAACGGTGTCCGAATTCATTCCGTATAAAACGTCTGTAAGAGCCGATGCGATTTTTTTTGCCGACGTCAACTCCGAAAGTTTACGGTTTGTTCTTTTTGCTATCTCTTTTCTTAAAAACGTTACAGCCGATTTGTCGAGGGAACGGATGTAACCCACGGCGGTGTCGTTGTCGTGCGTGCCGACGTAAGCGACGCTGTGAGCGTCGACGTTTTCGGGCAGGTAAGGGTTATCCGGGTTGCCGTCGAAAGCGAATAAAAGAACTTTCATTCCGCGTAATCCGGTTACGTCGAGAAGATCTCTGACACCGTCGTCGATAGTACCCAAATCTTCGGCTATAAGTCGGTTTTTCGGAAATTTACTCAGAATTTCCCTTCCGCATGCAGGCTCCCATTCGCCGTCGATGGCGGGCTTGCCGGCGGGAATAGACCAAAAACGGTCGAGTCCGCGGAAGTGGTCGATCCGCAGAAAATCGTAGCGATTCAGGGCGAACGCGATACGGCGTTTCCACCAACGGAAATCGTCCTTTTTCATCTCCGCATAGTCGTACACGGGGTTGCCCCAAAGTTGACCTTCCGCGCTGAAATAATCGGGCGGAACGCCTGCGACTTTCTTCGGATTCAGATTTTCGTCGAGGCAGAATTGCGACGGGTCGCGCCAGACTTCTTCGCTGTCCGCGGCGACGTAAAGCGGAAGATCGCCCATAAGATACACGCCTTTTTCTTTAGCGTAGGCGCGGAGTTTGCCGAATTGGCGTTTAAGGGTAAACTGAATGAATTCGTAAAACAGAATTTCGTCGTAATGCGCCGCGGCGAATCTGTCGACAGCCGATTTTTTGCGACGTTTAAGGTCGTCGGGGAAGTTTTTCAACTCTCCGTAAACCGATTTAAGGCAAACGAAAAGGGCGTAATCGTAATATTCTTTGCCGTTGACGAAATCCAAGAATTCGTCGGTCGGCAAAAAGCGCGAATACGCCTTTTTCAACAGCGCGTAGCGGCGTTTATACAGCGCGGCGTAATTTACTTCGGTAACTTTGCGGCGTTCGGCGTCAAGTTCGGTTTTCGTTATCAGGTTCTGAACATAAAGGTCTTCGAGATCGCAAAAGTACGGGTTGAAAGATTTGTCCGACACGGTCTGGTAGGGGCTGTCGCCGAAAGTCGTCTGACCGATCGGCAGCATCTGCCATACGTCGTGATCGCTCTTTGCCAGAAAATCTATAAAATCATAACTTTCTCTGCCGAAAGTGCCTGTGCCGTAATCGCCGGGTAAGGCGAACACGGGCATTAAAATTCCGCAATGTCTTTTCATATGTAATACCTTTTTGTTGTTTTAAGCCGACCGTGGCAAACGGCGGGTTTATCCGCTTGTCGGGATGTCGCCGTACCTCGCGGTTTCGGGTTATCTTGACACCATAATTCTGTCGAGGAATTCCAACGCGTCCGATCTGGAACAGAAAGCCGAAAATCTTACGAATCCCTCTCCGCCGTCGCCGAACCCGTTGCCGGGAGTGGCGATTATTCCGTAATCGCACAGAAGCTCGTCGCAGAACGCCACCGAGGTGAATCCGTCGGGGCATTTCGCGAATACATACGGTGTCGACCTTGTATTATTATACCACAAATCCGCGTTTTTCAAAGCGATTTTTATAACGTCGGCGTTGGTTTTGTAAAATTCCGCCCTGTCGGTGACTTCTTTATAGCCGTCGGGAGAAAAAAACGTTTCGGCTCCGCGTTGCGAAACGTATGACACTCCGTTCGTTCTGACGCCGATCATGCGCTTTTTTATCCGATATAGTTCGCCCGTCGATTTCGGTACGACTTCGTATCCGCACCTGACGCCGGTAAATCCCATCGATTTTGAAAACGAGTTTATCTCCGTCGCGCATTCTTTCGCGCGCGGAATTTCGTATATGCTTTTCGGTTCGCCGTTCGCGGTAAATACCGAATACGCTGCGTCGAATACGATTATCGCGTCCGTCGACAATGCGTAGCCGACCCATTCGCCGAGCAGTTCTTTCGTCATGACCGCGCCCGTCGGGTTGGACGGCGAGCAGAGGTATATCACGTCGTATTTTTCACCGTACGGCGGAAGCGGCATGAAGTCGTCTTCGGTGCGGGTTTTCAGAGTGTCGACACGATTACCGAGCAAAATATTCGCCTCCGCTCCGGCGGGATAAGCGGGAGTCGGGAAGAGAATTTTAATTCCGCGCGCGAACAGTTCGGAGACCGATCCCAATGCGCCTTTCGCTCCGTCGGTTATGAAGATTTCGTCGGGAGAAATCGCTCCGCCGTAAATTGTTTCGGATATTTTTTCGCGTAAAAACATATATCCTTCGGCAGGCGGATAGCCGCGGAACGTCTCTTTTTTGCCGAGCTCGTCGCAGGCTTTTTTCATTGCGTCGACGGTCGCGGTAAAAAGCGGCAGTTTAACGTCGCCGACGCCGAGGTCGACGAGTTTCGTTCCGGACGTCCGGGCAAAAGTTTCGGCTTTTTTTCTGACTGCGGCGAATATATAGTCGTCGGGCAAAAGCGCGACGTTTTCATTTAACTTCATAATTTATTTCTCCCGTATAAATTTCGTTTATTTCGCTTTTCAGCGTCGCTACGCCGTTTCGTAGCGACACCGATAAAATTCCTCCGGGCATGTTTATCGCGAAGTCGGATTTTCCGCTTAACTTCTGCAAAACGTACGCCGAGGCGATCGCTCCGCTGCCGCATGCGAGCGTATATCCGCTGCCACGCTCGTATACGCGTACCTTTGCGCCGTTTTCGTCGGGGAGTACGGTCTCGACGTTTATGCCGCAGGGGAATATCCCGCAGTTTTCGCTTATAGCCGCGTACTTGTCGGGCGGAAATCCGGCGTTGACTATGACAAGGTGTTCGTTGCCGGCATTTACGGCGAAAATTTCTTCGCTTTTAAGATGAAACAGTCGTCGGAGTTTTTCTCTGCACAAAAATTCTTCGGGTTTCGGAAAGTCCGCCTCGGCAAAAGTTCTGCCTTCGGAAAACGACAGTCTCACGCGGTAATCGCCCGCCTTGGCTTTCACGACGATTTCGTCCGCCGATATGCCGAGATATTTTTTTGCGTAAAGCGCGGCGCAACGCATTCCGTTGCCGCATGTAAGCCCCTCCGAACTGTCGGAATTGAAAATTCTCATACTTACCGAATAATCGTCCGATTTCTCGACGATAATAATACCGTCGCCGCCGATACCTTTACGGCGGTCGGATGCGAATACGGCGAAACTGCGTAAAAATTCATCGGTCGCCGACGGACAGGAAAAGTAGACGTAATCGTTGCCGCAGGCGTGCATTTTAGAAAAAAACATAGCGTTCTCCGTTCTGTTTATTATATTGCCGACAAGGCGTCGTAATGCTTAATGACGGGCTGTCGAAAACTTTGGCTAAAAAATTATTAAAAAAATTTACAAAAAATTTGTAAAAACACTTGACAAACCGCATATCGGGTGCTATAATGTTGGCAGTCTAGCAATTAGAGTGCTAACACTCAGATTGATAGATTGCTAAAAGAAAATATAAAAGGAAAGGTGATATTTATGAAGAATTATATGATGAATGCAAACAACAACAGAAGGAACGATCTTGACTTTTTCGACGATGCGTTCGGCGGATTTTTCAAACCTTTGTTCTATGAAGAAAAACATAACGTTATGAAGACCGATATAAAGGAAACCGAAAACTCTTACGTTCTCGACGTAGAAGTGCCCGGTTTTGAAAAGAAAGATATAGGCGTATCGCTCGAAAACGGCTATCTGACCGTTTCGGCGCAGAAGAAAGAATGCAATAAACCCGAAAACGAGGGCGAAAACAAAGAACATAAAAAAGAAAACTACATCAGAAGAGAGAGAAGTTGTTCGCTTTCGAGAAGTTATTACGTCGGCGACGTCGATAAAGATGCCGTAAAGGCGAAATACGAAAACGGCGTTCTGACGGTGGAAATTCCGAAAGAAAAGCCGGCTCTTCCCGAATCGCACAACATCGCGATCGACTGACGGTCAGAAATCATCGGCGCGGGGCGATAAACGCCCCGCGCTTTTTTGTGTGAATGAAAACCACGCGATAGTCGCGTGGTTCAAAAAAGGTTAACC
>ERZ808246.2010-NODE-2010-length-13396-cov-6.032456_pt1 | contig 13396 bp, 11 predicted proteins | sample MGYA00521083_ERZ808246 | MGnify/ENA primary metagenome ERZ808246 (study PRJEB31516, sample SAMN03275577) | gut metagenome | biome: mammalia-associated habitat; material: feces | host: Papio cynocephalus | place: Kenya | collected 2012-07-07 ...
CCAAGGAGAGCATATTCTCGGATCTGAACAACATCAGGGTCAACAACATCTTCTCCACAGAATCGGATGAGATGTTCGGGTTCACCGAAGCAGAGGTAAAAAGGATACTATCTGACTACGGGCACCCTGAGAGATTCGAAGAGGCGAAGTCGTGGTATGACGGATATCGCTTCGGAGACGTAGAGGTATACAATCCTTTCAGCATCATGAACTATGTTTCAGAGAAGTTCGAACCTGCGTCTTATTGGGTGAACTCAGGAGGCGATTGGATTGTCAGGAAGCTTCTTAAGAGCATCGATGACCGGAATTATGGGAACATTCTGAAGCTATTGGCAGGAGAGGCTCTGACAAGGGAGCTGAGTCCGACAGCCGCATATTCCGAAATTAGCGGCGCGGGCATTTCCCTGTATAGTCTCATGACCATGACTGGATATCTGAGGGCAGTTCCCATCGGAGATGGAGATTATAACATATCTCTGCCGAATAGAGAGGTTAGAAACCTTGTTACAACCGTGATGGGAGCCGTTGAACCTGTCGGAAGGAGTACAATCGATGAGTTCAACGAAGCTGTCCTCGAAAAGAACGGTAAGAAAATAGAGTCTGCCCTCGGTACTGTCCTCCTGTCGGGAAGCTACTTCAATCTTGTGGATGAGAATTCGTACGTCTTGGTGGTGATGACCCTTATGCATGCGATGGGTCGCAGATACGACATCCGTACAGAAGTGGAGCAAGGAAACGGAAGGATCGATCTAATAATGAGGCCCAGGTCTGCCGGGACCTTTCCCATGGTGATGGAGTTCAAGAAAGTGAGCTCCGAGAAGGAACTGGTTCCAGCTGCTGAAGCTGCTATCAAGCAGATCCATGAGAAGAAGTACTATCTCGGAATGGAAGGGGATGTTATTCTGATGGGCATGTCGTTTTTCGGCAAGATTCCTCGGGTTCTCATCGAGGCGGTCCGCGCAGATCATCCGGATTGTAGAAAGGCATGACCCTTTCGACATCCTCGTTGAACAGTCTGTAATGATGCCTCGTGGCGGCTTCCATAAATACGATCCGGTCGCAACTACGTGTATTGAGTTCGCATAGACATTCGTCACGCGACTCTTCCTCGTAGCGGTCAAGTGTCGTTAGATAACGCTTTTATCGATGTCGTCGGTACGGTCGACAGGATATAATGACCGACGAATGGATTCGTGTGGCGGCGCCGGCGACCACCTCCAACATAGGGGCGGGATTCGACGTCTTCGGACTTGCTCTGAAGGAGCCCTATGACGTGATCGAGGGAAGGAAAATCGACTCCGGCATCATCATATCTGAGGTCAGCGGACCCGGTTCCGAGGGGATCCCGAAGGATCCCGAGAAGAACTCGGTCGGAATCGCGGCCGCCGAGGTCCTCCGCAGATGCGGTGCGGATTTCGGTATAGAACTGAAGATCAAGAAGGGTATCAGACCCTGCAGCGGTATAGGGTCTTCCGGCGCATCCGCGGCTGGAGGAGCCTATCTGGCACACATCCTCTGCGGAGAGAAGCTTACCCCCACCGAGGTTGTGCTGTGCGCTGCCCATGCGGAGGATGTAACGTCCGGCGGATTCCATGCGGACAACGTGGCGCCCTGCGTCCTTGGAGGATTCACCATCATACGCTCCTATGAGCCCTTCGAGGTCGTGAAGATCGAGCCCCCCAAGGATCTGGGTATCGTCATAGCGATGCCTGACGTAATGGTTCCCACTAAAGAGGCCAGGGCCATCCTGCCCAAGGAGGTCTCCGTCAAGGACATGGTCTTCCATATCGGCAACGCATCCACGATGGTGTATGCCATGATGACCGGCGATCTCGGGCTCATAGGAAGGTCCGTCAAGGACGTGTTCTCCGAGCCTGCCAGGGCCTGCCTGGTCCCATACATCAAGGAGGCTGAGTCCCAGGCCAAGTCGAACGGCGCCATCGCGTCCTTCCTCGGCGGATCGGGGCCCTGCATAATATCATTCTACAACAAGAGCTCCCACGAAGGGGAGCACATAGCCGAGAGCATCAGGAGGATGTACTCGGAGCACGATATGAAGTGCGATACCTGGATCACGGAGCCCGGCTCCGGTTGCAGGAGGATCTGAAATGGCTGCACACAAGGTTATCTGCTGGGACTGCGGAGCGGAGGTCGACGACCCGTTCGTCAACACCTGCCCCAAATGCGGCGGTCTTCTGACCGTCAAGATGGATCTCGAACCCGTCAAGGAGATGAAGCCCGAGGATCTGCGCTCGGTTCCCATGGGAGTATGGAGGTACGCGCCGTTCATGCCCGTGGACCCCGCGCACAAGGTCTCCATCCAGGAGGGCGGGACCCCCCTGTATCCGACCAGGGCCCTCGGAGCCGAGGTCGGAGTCGTCAATTCGTTCGTGAAGTTCGAGGGGCTCAACCCCACCGGTTCCTTCAAGGACCGCGGCATGACCATAGGGGTCTCCCGCGCCAACGAGCTCGGAGCCAAGGTCGTGGGATGCGCCTCCACCGGGAACACCTCCGCCGCCCTTGCGGCATATGCGGCCAAGGCAGGGATGAAGTGCGCCGTCTTCCTTCCCTCCGGAAAGGTCGCAATGGGCAAGCTCGCCCAGGCCCTGTTCTTCGGAGCCAAGGTCCTCTCCATCGACGGCAACTTCGACGATGCCCTCGCTCTCGCCAGGAAGATGGCCGAAGAGAAGAAGCTCTACCTCCTCAACTCCATCAACCCGTACAGGCCGGAGGGACAGAAGTCCGTGCTGTTCGAGATCATGGACCAGCTGAGGTATGATGTCCCCGACAGGATCATCCTTCCCGTCGGCAATGCCGCCAACATCTGGGCCGTCTACAAGGCCATCACCGAGCTCCAGGAGGTCGGATGGATCGACAAGGTGCCCATGCTGACCGGAATCCAGGCCGAGGGCGCGTCCCCGGTCGCCAAGGCCTTCGCCCACCACACCGCGGACTTCATCCCCGAGGAGCATCCCGAGACGGTCGCCACCGCTATCAGGATCGGAAACCCCATCAGCGGAAGGAAGGCCCTGAAGGCCATCTACTCCACCGGAGGATACGCGACCACCGTCACCGACGAGGAGATCATCAGCGCTCAGCAGCTCCTCGGAAGGAAGGAGGGCGTCTGCGTGGAGCCCGCTTCCGCCGCATCCGTCGCAGGACTCAGGAAGCTCCGTGCCGAGGGAGTCATCGACAGGGACGAGCGCGTCGTGTGCATATGCACCGGCAACGGCCTGAAGGACCCCGACACCATAATCAACAACTGCGCCCCGCCCATACAGTGCGGGAACTCCGTCGCGGACGTCGAGAGGATCCTCTCCGAGTGATCCGTCCAAGGAAGGGGGCCGAGCGCCCTCTTCCACTTTAGACAACTTATCAAGCAACTTCGGAAATCGAAAAGGCTGGACTGCCGCGGTCCGTCGGCATGCCCGTTCTCGTCCTTTCCTGCATCGTGCGATTCCGCGCCGGGCTCCCCGTAAGCCGCGGCCATCTCGTCGAGCATCGCGGCCTCCTCCTCTGAAGGAGAGGAGTATCTCTCCTCTGTCCTCCCCCCTCCGGTCTGCTTCACGAGGCTGGCGGCCAGGGACGGCCCGATGCCCGGCATCATGGCCAGGGCCTTCACATCCGCTGTCGCCAGATCGGATCTAGAACGGTATCCCGCGTCGTACAGTCTTCTCGCCCTGCTGCGGCCGACTCCGCGCAGGGAGACCAGGTCCACAAGCTCCTCCGTCACGCCGTATCTTATCCTGACCGTGAGTGGGCGGATCCTGCGGATGGCATCCGGATTGAAGATGTAGGCTATCTCGGACATGGCGTAGATTATCCAGTCCATCATGTCGACCTTTGAGCGGATGTCGCCGGGACCTATGCCGAGGGTCTTCGTCATCGTCTCCTCGTCGGTCTCGGAGATCCATTCATCGATCAGGAGCGCAACCTTGAGATCGCTTTTGAAGAGCTCGTACATGTATTCGTCGCAATTCATCGGATCCACCAGGAAGCGTTCATCGAATTCATCGATGAGAGCGTTCAGCCTGTCCTCGTCCGCCTTCTTGGGGTACATACCGATCACATCCGGGGTCATGGCTGCGGCTATCAGTATCAGTATATCCTCGGTGGATTCGTCGATCCTTTCGACGGCGTCGCGGAGCATCGATGCGGAGACCGGGTCTATGTACAGGTCGGAGACCCTCTTGCCGAAGGGAAGCACCGCTATGCGGTCTCCTATCCTCTCGGCCATCTTCTCCCTCACCAGGTAGTCCACCGTTTCGGACACCACGCTCTCGACTCCGAGGAGCTGGGATGTGGTTCCGAAGAACGTGTCGCGAAGGAATTCCACGATCCCGTCCTCGGTCTCCGCGTCCCCCGTTGCCAGGATCCCGAGGATATGTCCTTTGATGGCGTTCCCGACGAAGAGCTTGGATTTGACCGTCTCCGTGTCATGCTCGATATAGTCCTCGAACAGATGGTCTGAGTCCCTCTGGTTCTTGGCGACCAGCACCGCTTCTCCGTACGGGTCGTAGCCAGGTCTTCCGGCGCGCCCGCACATCTGCTTGACCTCCATGACGGAGATCGGAACGTTGGAACCGTTCTCGAAGCGGTGGGTATCCCTCACAACCACCCTGCGGGCGGGCAGGTTGATCCCCGCTGCGAGGGTAGGCGTTGCGACGATGCATTTGATCCTCCCGGCCTTGAACGATTCCTCGACGGTCCTCCGCTGTCCGTAGGTGAGTCCCGCATTGTGGAAGGCGGCACCTTTGGACACGAGGGTCGCGAGCTTCCTGCCCATATCGGTGGATTCCGCTTCGCCTTCCAGAGCCAGCTTCTCGGCGGCGGTCAGCTCGTGGCCCGCAATCGGGGCCAGAACGTCGGCCACACGGGATGCCACGGCTTCCGTGGACCTCCTGGAGTTGACGAACACCAGGCACTGCCCCCCGTTCTGCACGGCCTGGACCACGAGCGATTCCACTTCATCGCCTTTGCCGGGCACTTCCACTGTCCTTCCGTCCTCGAATCTCAGCTCCCCGTCGAGGTAGACGCCCTCGTGGAGGGGGACCGGTCTCCAGTCGCTGCGCACCAGCTCGGCATGCAGCCACTCGGCAAGGTCGGATGCGTTGGATATGGTTGCAGAAAGAGCTATGATCTGCATCTCCGGAAGCTTCCGGATGAGCTTGGTGAGGGCTATCTCCAGGGTCGGCCCCCTCCCCGGATCGTGGATCATGTGGATCTCGTCGGCTATGACGAGGCGAACCCCTTCTATCCATGGGCTCCCGTGCCTTATCATCGAATCCGTCTTCTCGGATGTGGCGACGACGACATCCGCGTCGGACAGGCCCCTGTCCTCGCTGTCCAGATCGCCCGTGCTCATGTGGACCTTGAATCCCATGGCATCCGCGAATCTCTGGAAGTCGTCGCGCTTCTCCGATGCCAGAGCCTTGAGCGGCACGATGTATAGCACCCTGCCTCTCTTCTCAGCCAGCATCTTCAGCGCGGGGATCATCCCTATGAGCGACTTTCCGCTCGCGGTGGGTATGGCGGCCACGAGGTTCCTCCCCTCGAGAGCCACCGGCACGGCCTCGGCCTGCGGTGGATGGAGCTCCCTGAAACCTGCTGAAAGAAGCAGGTCGGAAACGGAGTCAGGAATGTCCAGCTCGTCTACCCTCATGGATGCTCGGAATATCGCGACGGTTATGTATTTGTCGCGCGGACCGCGCATCCTTCCCCTCATGTTTAAGAACGGTGCGCCAATCATGTGTCAGATGAATTCCAGGACGATTTCGATTTTGGCTGTATCGGCGCTCCTTCTGATGGCGGTTGCCGCCGCGGTCCCTTCGTCCGACGCAGATTCCACGTCGTTCTACGAAGGGCAGCTGGACGTCAACGGCTCCAAGCTCATGGAGAAGCTGGAGGGCATGTTCGCCGAGGCCGAGAAGAACCCCTCGGACAGCATTTCCGTCAGCTATGCCTTCGAGAAACCGATACTCCTCGACGAAGGCACCGCGGAGTCGTACGCGAAAGGTCTGGTCAAGGATGTCCTGGCTGCATACTATCTGTCGGATCCGTCGCCCATATGGCTGTGGGATCTGCCCGTGTCACCGGTCTCGGATGTCGATACGACATCTGCGAAGACGACGGTGACCCTCGACGGCAGGACCGTGACCTACGATATCCTGATATCGGTATCCTTCGAACTCTCGGTCCCGGACAGCTTCAGGAACGATCCGTCGACGGAAACAAACGAGATCCTTACGGCCATCGAGGCCGTCAAGGCCGAGCTGTCTGCGTACGAGGGGTCCGTAGAGGACAAGGCGTCCTCGATCAACGACAGGCTCAGGGGGATAGCGTCGAAGACCGATGAAGAAGGCACGGTGAGCACGATATACGACGCCCTGGTCGAAGGAGAATCCTCTTCGGCCGGAGTGGCCGCCGCTTTCACTGCCCTCTGCAGGGCCAGCGGGATGGACGTCGTCACCGTGGCGGGTTCCGTCATGACGGGTTCCGACGGCTCCATGGAGGCCGGATACTGGAATGCCGTTCTCGACGGGGAGTCCTGGTACGCCGTCGACTGCACGTGGAACTCTTCGACGTCTAAGAACTGCCTTATGGCCGGAGTGACCACGGAGATGTCATTCGCTCAGTCCACGGAGAGGTTCGGCTCCACCCACTCAGCGAATGCCTCGCAGCTCGGTTCGTCCCTCGAATCGCCCCAGATCTCGAATTCAGGTGTTGAATGGCCTGATGAGAGGGGATTCTTCGAGAAGTACGGCATGTATCTGTTCGCAACCCTGGTCGCCGCCATAGTGGTGATAACTCTGTTGCACGCCGTTCGCGTCGGAGACGTGTGAACTATGGGGGATAATTACATTACTATATATACAACATCAAACACACACTTACCGGAGGAGATAGCATGACAGAAACGGAGGAGAGGAACAGCAGACCCTCTGGAAAACCCATCGAGGAATGGGTGGAGGAGCAGACGTTCACCTCTACCGAGGACATCGAGATCCCCAAGCTCATGGCGGATCGTGTCATCGGGCAGGAGGAGGCGGTCGACGTCATGAAGAAGGCCGCGTACCAGAAGAGGCACGTCATGCTCATCGGGGAGCCCGGTACCGGGAAGTCTATGCTGGCGAACTCGATGGTCGAGTATCTGCCCAAGGAGGACCTCCAGGATATCGTGGCGTATCACAATCCCGAGGATTTCAACGAGCCCAGGATAAGGGTGTTCCCCGCAGGCAAGGGGAAGGCTGTCGTGGCCGAGCAGAAGGCCGCAGCGGCGGCGCAGAGGAACCAGCGCAACACCGTCTACATCTACGTGTGCATGGCCCTCATCATCCTCGGAGTGGTGGCTTCCATACTGTTCAACAACTTCACGATCGCTCTCGTCGCGATGATGGGCGCGTTCATCATCGTGATGCTGTTCAAGACACCGGGCCAGACCCGCACGGACACGATAATCGTCCCCAAGCTCCTGGTCGGTCACGATCCGGGCGACATGCCGCCTTTCGTGGATGCAACCGGAACCCATGCGGGAGCACTGCTCGGAGATGTCAGGCACGATCCGTTCCAGTCCGGAGGACTCGAGACGCCTTCCCACGACAGGATAGAGCCCGGGGCGATCCACAAGGCCAACAAGGGCGTGCTGTACATCGACGAGATCAACATGCTGAAGATGGAGTCGCAGCAGGCGCTGCTCACCGCTATGCAGGAGAAGAAGATGTCCATCACCGGTCAGTCCGAGCGCTCTTCCGGAGCGCTGGTCAAGTCCGAGCCGGTCCCGTGCGATTTCATCCTCGTGTGCGCAGGCAACCTGGATGCCCTCCAGGGAATGCACCCCGCACTCAGATCCAGGATACGCGGATACGGGTACGAGGTCTACATGAAGAGCACCATGCCCGACACGGACGAGAACCGCATGAATCTGGTCAGGTTCGTGGCCCAGGAGGTCCGCAAGGACGGCAAGATCCCCCACTTCGACAAGTTCGCGGTCGGAGAGATCATCAGGGAGGCCCAGCGCCGCTCCGGAAGGAAGGGCGAGCTCACCCTCAGGATGAGGGAGCTGGGAGGACTTGTGCGCATAGCCGGAGACATGGCGAAGGAGAGGAAGGCACCCCTGGTCTCCAGAGACGATGTCCTTCTCGCGAGGCACACGGCCCGCAGCCTGGAGCAGCAGATCTCCGACGAGCACATCGAGGCTCTGAAGAGGTACGAGCTGTTCCTGAACAAGGGTGCCGCCGTCGGAATGGTCAACGGACTGGCGGTTCTGTCCAACAGCAACAACATGTCCGAGATGTCGGGCATGGTCATGCCCCTGGCCGCGGAGGTAACGCCCGCTCAGAACAAGAAGGGCGGCCGCATAATCGCCACCGGGCAGCTCGGAGAGATAGCGAAGGAGGCCGTGGACAACATCTCCGCGGTCATCAAGAAGTACACCCTCACCAACCTGTCCGACTGCGACATACACCTGCAGTACGTCGGGGCCTACAACGGGGTCGACGGCGACAGCGCCTCGATCACCATGGCCACCGTGATCGTCTCCGCGATGGAGAACATCCCCATCCGCCAGGATCTGGCGATGACCGGGTCCCTGAACGTCAGGGGCCATGTGCTCCCCATCGGAGGAGTCACCGCGAAGCTGGAGGCCGCCGCCGAGGCGGGCATAAAGGTGGCTCTGATCCCCAAGGACAATGCCAAGGACGTCATGATCGACGAGAAGTACTACGACATGATGGAGATCTACACCGTGGAGAACCTCCGCGATGTATTCGAGTACGCCTTCACGGACTGCCCCATGAAGCAGCAGTACCTGGACAAGCTCCTCCCTCTCACGGCGGACGGCAAGTCCACAGCGGAGAGGCTGGTTCCTCCCAAGAAGGTCGAGTACACCGTGAAGGTGCCCGACGAGGTGCCCGCTTCCCCAGATTCCGAGGCCGTCCCTTCCGACGGTGCTCCGGCGGATCCAGCACCCCAGTGAAACGCGGCCAGAGGCCGCATTCCCCCGGTTCCCGCCGGGGGTTCTTGTTCGTCCGAGGGGTTATATACGCTTCCCGGCGTCGCAGGTTCGATGAACGACGAGTACTCCGGCTACTCCCTGGTGATAGGGAGGTTCCAGCCGCTGCATCTTGGCCATATGGAGGTTCTCTCCAAGTGCGCATCCGAATCGGACCACCTGATCGTGGGGATAGGCAGCGCCCAGTACTCTCATCAGAAATCCAATCCGTTCACCGCCGGCGAGCGCTATCTGATGATAGACCGTGCCCTTCGCGGCGAGGGGATATCCAATTTCAGCATAGTCCCCGTGGAGGATCTCAACCGTTATTCGGTATGGGTCTCGCATGTCGAATCCATGTGCCCTCCGTTCAGGAGGGTGTACACCAACAACCCGATGACCCGCCGGCTGTTCGAGGAGGCCGGGTACGAGGTGTGCAGGTCGCATATCTACAACAGGGACTACTATTCAGGGACGGAGATCCGCAGGAGGATGGTGGAGGACGAGGACTGGAGGAGGCTGGTTCCGGAGGCCGCCGTCCGCGTGATCGATGCCATCGACGGCGTCGGAAGGGTCAAGGCCTGCTTCGAGGGGGACGGCAATGCGCCCCTCCGAGGTTCTTGCCGATCTGCTGGTTTCCAGAGGCATGACCATATCATGCGCCGAATCCTGCACCGGAGGGATGATCGGGGCGGAGCTCACCGCAGATCCCGGCGCATCGCGCTTCTTCCTAGGAAGCGCAGTGGTTTACAGCAACGATGCCAAGGAGAGAATACTGGGGGTTTCCCATGATACTCTGGTCTCCCACGGCGCGGTGAGTCCGGAGACCGCGGAGGAGATGGCCCGCGGAGCCATGCGTGTATACGGATCGGATGCGGCCATCGCTGTAACAGGCATAGCCGGACCCGGAGGGGCGGTAGAGGGGAAGCCCGTAGGATTGGTGTACATCGCCGTGGCGGACGGCCCCCGTATCGTTGCCTGCAGGAATCTGTTCGAAGGAGACAGAGCATCCGTCCGCTCTCAAACCGTTACGGAGGCCCTTCGGCTCATGGCCGAACTTCTGGAGGGGAGGCTGTGAGATACGACAGGCAGATTCCTCTGATCGGAGAGGATGCTCAGCGCAAGATAGGCGAATCACGCATAGGCATCGCCGGATGCGGAGGCGCGGGAATCGCAGCCCTCACATCGCTGGTCGAGGCCGGAGTCATCGATTTCGTGCTCTGCGATCCCAGTGTACCTCAGATAGAGGACCTCAATCGCCAGTTCATATATGCAGCCGGAGACTTGAGGCCCAAGTCGGTCATCTGCGCGGAATGGGCCCTCATGCTAAACTATTCGGCGATGGCTGTGGCCCGTTCCGAACCGGTATCGCAGGAAACTGTCGGAATGTTCGAGGGGTGCTCCGTAGTTCTGGACTGCACCGGGGATCCGGATGCAGGGGCGGTTCTTGCAGAGTGGTGCTCCGGCAGCGGCACGCCTCTGGTGGTCGTCCGTTCCTCAGGCTTCGAAGCGGCAGTCGCCGTCGTTCTTCCCGGGAATGATGTCCCTTCGTGTCCGGCATCCGGAGTCCCGAAGATCGGAGCGGCATCGATGAACGCAGGCTCCAGGGCTGCTATCGAGGTCCTCAGGCTGATTGCGGATCCTTAAGGAATCATCCGGGCAGGTCCTGCCGGCGCCTCTACGGCGAATGTATATAGGTCCGGGGCAATCGCCGTTCCATGCAGAAGATAATGACCGGCAAGGTCAAAGAGGTCTACGAAGTGGACGACGACACCCTGGAGTTCGCCTACACCGACAACATCTCTGTTTTCGACAAGATCATCCCTTCCAAGATCCCCCACAAGGGCGAGACCCTTTGCAGGACGGCCAAGTATTGGTTCAACCTGATGAACGAGGAGGGAATCTACAACGATTATCTCAGCGAGCCATCCAAGGACAGGATGAGGGTCAAGAGGGTCAGGGTCATCCGCGATTACAGCAAGATCGACGGGAAGACCACCAACTACCTGATTCCGCTCGAGGTCATCTGCAGGTACTACGTCGCAGGATCGCTCCTCGACAGGGTAAAGGCCGGAAAGATCACAGCAGAGCAGCTCGGATTCCCTGCTGGTCATGAGGTGAAGTACGGGGACAAGCTGCCTCATCCCTTCATAGAATGCACCACGAAGCTCGAGGCTCACGATGAGAACCTGACGGACGAGGAGGCCAAGAAGATGGCCGGGCTCTCCGACGCCGAGTTCAAGGAGATGGAGGACACCGTCCTCCGCATCGACTCCCTCATCGCCCGCGAGGCCGGAAAGCGCGGTCTCATTCATGTCGACGGAAAGAAGGAGTTCGGATACGACAAGGAGAGGAAGCTCATGGTCGTCGATACCTTCGGAACTCTCGACGAGGACCGCTGGTGGGATGCAGGCGAATATGCCAAGGGCAACATCGTGGAGCTCTCCAAGGAGTTCGTCCGTCAGTACTACAGGGAGATCGGATACCACAAGGCCCTGTACGATGCGCGTGAGAAGGGACTTCCCGAGCCCGACATACCTGCTCTTCCGCAGGACATCATCGATCGCGTGAGCGCGCTCTACGTCGACATGTACGAGCGCATAACAGGCGAGAAGTTCTGATCGAATCCATTCCACGGACTGCACATCGCTGCAGACGCCGGTCGGGTCAGCGCCCGTCCGGCTCGAAACCCAAGGGCGGGGTTACCCGCCCCAGTCTGTTTTCATCGAATGCGTTTGACGGTCGGAGGTCGCTGCCGACAGTAATCAGACGATCTCCACGAACGCCAGCTTCTCCCCTATCGGACATTCTACGCTCTTACCCATGCTGACGACGGTGCACTTGCATCCGTCCTTCTTTCCGACGGGATGGCACAGCCACCAGTTGGAGCAGCCGATGTTGTCGCACTTCAGCTCGCTGAACGTGATCGTGACTCCCTCCAGGAGTCCCTTCTTGGGCAGGATGGCAGGTGCGGGGATCTTCTCAACTTCGACCGCCACGACTTTTTCATCCTCCAACGGAGGGCAGTCGTGCTCCTGCTTCCTGACATCCACTATTCTGTAGCGGGCTCCCTCCTCCAGATTGTTGCAGATCCCGTTGAACCTGCATTCCTGGCACTCGTCCATTGGCCCCAGATAGTAGAACTGGGATTCGCTCTCCACCAAATCCTTGCTTACCAGCGTGATAGTCATTCAAATCACCTCGGTGGCCTCGGCCACTCTGCGCGCCACATCCTCTGTTATGCCGTTGTCGCCCAGTATGGTGAACCTGTCGGACCTGATCTCCGTCGCATGGGACATGCAATAGACAAGATCGTCCGCGGATACGCCGAGTTCCTCGGCTGTCGTCGGGGCTCCGATGTTGGCCAGTGCATCGCGGATCATCCTCCAGTCTCCCCCGTGGAGGTACATGGTCAGGATGGATCCCACTCCGCACTGCTCCCCATGCAGCGCTCTTCCAGGGCATCTAATATCGAGCATATGCGAAATCATATGCTCGGCGCCGCTCGTGGGTCTGGAGCTTCCGGCGATGCTCATCGAGATCCCGGACATTATTATCGGTTTGATGGCGAGCCACACGCTCTCCTCGACGTTCGGCTTGATGAGCTCGGAGTTCTCTACGATGCTTTCCGCCGCATGCATGGACAGAGAGTAGGCCGATCTGCTGAACGGTTCCCCCTTTAGTCTGCGGGCGAAGTCCCAGTCCTTTACTGCTGTGAGATTGGAGATGACGTCGGCGCATCCGGATGCGAGCAATCTGAACGGTGCTCTTGCGATTATCTCGGTGTCGGCTATGACGCCGAGTGGCGAAGCCGATGCAACTGATTTGGAGCCGTCGTTGGATTTCAAGGATGCACGGTTCGAGGCTATGCCGTCATGGGATGCGGATGTGGGGATCGCTATGAACGGAATGTGCAGCTCGTTGGAGACGATCTTGGCGATGTCGATCTTGCTTCCGCCTCCGACTGCCAGTATGAAAGACGATCCGAACTCCTTGGCCTGTGCGGCGGCCAGTTCCACGTTCTCCATGGTGGCTCCTCCGGTGCGGCAGACGTCGATATCGTAGCCTTCCATGAGCTCCATCACATGGTTCCCTGCGACGTCCGCGGTCTTCCCACCGGTGAGTATGGTCCCGGAACCTGCAAGATGCAGGCTCCTGCACATGTCGCGGACGCCATCCAGGACTCCATGTCCTGCTACAATATCTCTTGGCATCTCGACGGTCTTGACCTTCATGAAGCTGTCCATGCCATCCATCCTTCGGGGATATGGGACTGCACCATTATTATTGGATATGCCTGCTAGAATGATGGAAGCGCCCTCATCGACGGCAATCCATCTCCGCAATGAAAGATCGCAGTCTCTTCATAGTGATGGTTGGGATCTTGCCGTCGAAGGCTATGCCGTA
>ERZ808246.2011-NODE-2011-length-13396-cov-3.142643_pt1 | contig 13396 bp, 9 predicted proteins | sample MGYA00521083_ERZ808246 | MGnify/ENA primary metagenome ERZ808246 (study PRJEB31516, sample SAMN03275577) | gut metagenome | biome: mammalia-associated habitat; material: feces | host: Papio cynocephalus | place: Kenya | collected 2012-07-07 ...
GCGATGTAGGCCTCGTCAAACTCCTTCAAGGCGCTCATGGAGTCCTCACCGAAGGCCAAATAGGTCTTGAGGGAATCATCCATAGAGGCGTTCTTGTTCACGGGGGCCTCGTTCATGACCTCGGCGATCTTGTCCTGGGTGTCCTTGCTGATGAGGTACTCCACGAACAGCTGGGCCAGTTCGGGGTTGTTGCAGTTCTTCACCACGTTGACGGTGGCGGGAGCGGCGAAAGAACCCTCGGAGGCATCCACCCAGACCATGTTCAGGCCGCTGTCGGTCAGGCTGGGCATGTTGATATCCATGAACACGGCGATGTTGACCTCACCGGTGGTGAAGGCGTTGACAACGTCGGAAGAGGTGGAATACCACAGGTCGATGTTGTCCTTCTTCTCCTGCATCAGCTCCATAGCGGGGGTCACGTCTACCTGACTGCCGCCCAGGGCCTCAGCCATCGCTACCAGCATGTAGGGGCCGGCGGTGGAGGTCATGTCGGGCAGAGCCACCATGTGGGCATACTGGTCGTCGAACAGGTCCTCATAGGAGGTGGGGGCGGGCAGACCGGCCTGCTCCAGGGCGTCGGCATTGTACATGATGCCGTAGCGGCACAGGGAGTAGCAGGGGCCGTAGCCATCGGCGTTGACAGCGATGTCATACAGGTCGCCGAGGCTGGTGACGATGCTGGTGTCGATCTTCTCGAACAGGCCGGCCTCGTTGCCGGTCTGGGCGAAGTTCTTGGTCAGCAGGGCCACGTCGGCGGTGGGATCGTTCTGCTCAGCCATCAACTTGTTGAGCCGGTCTCCGTTGCCGCTGGTGGGGTCCACCACGATGGTGCAGTTGTACTGGGATTCGAAGTCAGCGGCCAGGGTCTTGAGGCCGGCCTCGGCCCAGCCCCAGGTGGCGACCACCAGTTCGGCACCGCCGAAGTCCAGGGTGCCGTCGGAGTCCCCGCCGTTGCCGGCGTTATCAGCGGGAGTTTCCTCCTGCTTGCTGCCGCCGCAGGCAGCCAGGCTCAGGGTCATGACCAGAGCCAGCATCAGTGCAAGAATACGCTTGCTTTTCATTTGTAGATCCTCCTGAATTTACTTGATGTCTTTATATACACAGAAATGCTGGGCGGGGAAATAAAGCAGAACTTCACTGCCCTCCTGCACATCCGCATATTCATGGATAGCGGGGTACACCATTTCGTCAAAGCAGCCGGAGACTTCCAGCCGGGTGGTGTGCCCCTTGTAGGTGGCGCTTCTGACAGTGCCCCGGACGGTGTTTGCCCCCTCCTGCTCCGCAGTCTGGATATTCTCAGAGCGGATGGCCAGGATGCAGACATCCCCCTCGGCCAGTTCCCGGGCAGATTCCGCCGGGACCTGAAGTGTGTGGGTGCCGCAGCGGATCAGGCGCATCTCCCCCTCCGTTCCGGCGGCTGTGCCGTGGAGGAAGGTGGAAAAGCCCATGAAGTCCGCAATAAAGGGAGAAGCAGGCCGGTCAAAAACCTCCTGGGGCTTGCCAATCTGCAAAATATGACCGGCATTCATGACGATGACCCGGTCTGCCAGGGAGACGGCCTCCTCGTGGTCGTGGGTCACGATGATGGTGGTGATGCCCAGTTCCTTCTGGATGCGCTTGATCTCCACCTGCATCTCCACCCGGAGCTTGGCGTCCAGGTTGGACAGGGGCTCGTCCAGCAGCAGGATGGAGGGACGGGTCACAAGAGCCCGGGCCAAAGCCACCCGCTGCTGCTGGCCGCCGGAGAGCTGCCGGGGATAACGCTTGTCCATGCCGGTGAGCTTTACCAGGGAGAGCATATGCTCTACCCGCTCCTGAATCTCACGTTTGGGCAGCTTCTGGAGCTTCAGGCCGAAGGCGACGTTTTCAAACACCGTCATGTGGGGAAACAGTGCGTAGTTTTGAAAGAAAATGCCGATGTTGCGGCGGTAGGGCGGGATGGAGGACACATTTTTGCCGTCCACCAGGATCTGCCCGGCGGTGGGCTCGGTGAAGCCGGCGATCATGCGCAGCGTGGTGGTCTTGCCGCAGCCGCTGCCGCCCAGCAGGGCGATCATTTCGCCCTCGGCGGCTTTCAGGTCCATGGAGTCCACCGCGGTAAAATCGCCGAACCGCTTGGTCAGTCCCTGTAATTCCAAAGTAGCCATAGTTTACACCTTTCCATTCTCACTTAACAAACATGTCCAACCCTACGAATTTCTCCATCAGCACGATCAGAACCAGAGATGCCAAAATCAGCAGCGTGGAGATGGCGGCCAGAGTAGGATCAAAGGTCAGTTCCATATAGTTCATGATGCGGATGGGCAGGGTGATGAACTTCGGGGTGGAGAGCAGACTGCTCAGGGCCACCTCGTCGAAAGAATACAAAAAAGCCAGCAGCGCGCCGGCCATGATGCCGGGCCGGGCCAAGGGAATGGTGATCTTGAAGAACACCTGGATAGGGGTGGCCCCCATGGAGGTGGCTGCATCCTCCAACGTCCAGTTGAACACATGGAGCACAGACACCGTGTTACGCACGATATAGGGCAGGATGATAATGAGGTGGCCGATGAAAATGCGCAGCATACCCGGTACGCCGCCGATCTGGCTGTAGACCTGCAGCAGGACAAAGGCGAAGGCCACGCTGGGCACGTACATGGGAGAGGTATAGTAGTTCAGCAGGGCATCCTTGCCCTTGAAGCTGTACCGGCAGACGGACAGGGCTGCCGTGACACCCAGCAGGATGTCCACCGCCGTGGCCAGAATGCCGATTTTCAGGCTGTTCACCAGGCCCTCCATAAAGTGGGTGGAGGAGCCGAAGATATTGGCGTACCATTTCAGGGAGAAGCCCTGGGGCGGGAAGGTGATGAGGGCTGTGGGCGTGAAAGAGGCGATAACGATCACCACCAAAGGCGCCAGCAGGAACAGCATCACCAGAATGGCAAAGATCCGGCAGGGCAGATTCACATCTTTCTCGCGCATATCACTTTCCTCCTCCCATGCGTTTCATATATCCGGAGGTGCACAGCACCACCACGACCTGTACCAGCAGGATCACCGCCAGCAGAATGTAGCTGATGGCGGAGGCGGCGCCCCAGTCGAAGTTCACGTTGATCTCCTGGACCACCATGGTGGCCATCATCCGGAACTTGGAGCCGCCCAGTAGCTTGGGGGTCACGTAAGAGGTCATGCTCATGGTGAACACCAGCACGCAGCCGGAGATGATGCCTGGCAGGCTTAGGGGGAACACCACCTTGGAAAAGGTCTGGAAAGGCGAGGCACCCAGACTGTAGGCCGCGTACTCCACATTGGGGTCAATGCTCTGGAGCACGCCCACCAGGGAGAGGACCATGTAGGGCACCAGCAGGTGGATCATACCGATGATGACCGCCGTCTCTGTGTTCAGGATCTTCAAGGGGGCGGAAATGAGACCCAGGGTCTGGAGCAGCTGATTCAGAAGACCGTTGGTGCCCAGAATGACCATCCAGCCGTAGGAGCGGACTACGGCGCTGACCAGAAAGGGAAACAAAATCACGATCATCATGACCTGCTTCATGCGGGACTTGGTCCGGGCCATGTAGAAAGCCGTAGGGTAGCCCAGCACCAGGGAGATGGCGGTGGACACCAGGGACACCCGGAAGGTGACCCAGAGAATGTTGCGGTAAAAGGGGTCGCTGAAGAAGTTCACAAAATCGGAAAAGCCGTTTTCGTGCAGGGTGTGGACCAGAATGTAGACCACGGGCGCCACAAAGAAAAACAGCAGGGTCAATACGGTAGGCAGCGCCAGCAGCAGTGCCCGGTGTTTACGTTCCATCCGAACTTATCTCCTTTATCTCTTCAATCAAGGGCAGAAGCCGCTTGTGCAGCGCATCCACCAGACCCCGGTCCGTGCATTTCAGCTCCGGCGAAACCGCCAGCGGCATAAGGGTAAAGAATGTCAGCAAATTTTGATGGGTGAAGCCCATGCGGCGGCAGTCCGCCAGGAACTGCTCCATCTGTGCCAGCAGCGCTTCTGGGGACTGGCCGCACATCAACCCCGCCAGCGGCAGGGGGATGAGAGTCAGCACTTTGCCGTTTTCCACAGTGCAGAGCCCGCCCTGCGCCTCCCGGAGGGTGTTGGCCGCCAGGGCCATATCGGCGTCATTGCCGCCGTAGACCGCCAGGTTGTGGCAGTCGTGGCCGTAGGTCAGGGCAGCGGCGCCGGTGACGCCGTCCATGCCCGTCAGCAGGCCGATGCCGTGCTGGTCCCGGCCGTAGCGGTTGAACACCGCCATTTTTAAATAGGGTGCCGTTTCCAAACGGGCAAAGCCGTCCTTCCCGGCGGACAGGGGCAGGGCCTTCCGGACCCAGTGGGTGCGGATGGAGGTGCCGTCCTGGCCCATCAGGTTCACCAGGGCGGTGCCGCCGGAAAAACCGGAGGGCACCGGCACCCGGACGGTAAAATCCTCTTCCGTCACGGGACGGAGATGAACGGAGCCCCGCAGGTGGTCCGGGATCTGGTAAGGGGCGGTGCGGGGCAGATAGCTGCCGTGGTCCCAGACCACATCTCCGGCCCGGAGCACCAACTCCGGCCTGGGATGGCGCAGGTCCCGCACCAACTGAATGTCGGCCTCCATGCCGGGGGCGATGCCGCCAGTGCGGTACAGCCGCAGGCGGACGGCAGGGTTGATGGTGGCGTAACGGATGGCACGGATGGGGTCCAGCCCCAGTTCGATGGCCCGCTCCACCACGAAGTTCAAATGGCCCTGCCGCATGAGCCGGGGCAGGGGCACGTCGTCCGTTACCAGACATATGCGGTCCTGGACCGGCGCGTCGTTCATGGCCTGAACGATCTCCCGGCTCAGCATGCATTCCTGCACCTGGACGGTAAAGCCCAGAGCCAGCTCCTCCCGGAGCTTTTCGGCGGAGGGGGTGGTATGGTCGCTGTCAATGCCCATGGCCCGGAAGATCTGCAAACGGCGGCCGGTAAGGGCGGAGACATGGCCATCCAGAAAAACGCCCCGGTTGGCGGCGGCTTCGATGACGGAGAGCATCCGGGGGTCCCCGGCGGCAACAGCGTTGAAGTCCATGACCTCCCCCAGCCCCGCCACGCCGGGAATGTCCAGCAGGGCCTCCATCTCAGCGGGACCCACGTCAAAGCCGGAATCCTCCAGGCCGGGGGCGGAGGGAACGGTGGAGGGGGCGGTGAGCAGCACCCGCAGGGGCAGGTCCCGGCAGGCGTCCGCCAGGCCCCGGACCCCCTCGATGCCCAGCACGTTGGCGATCTCGTGGGGGTCGGCGCACACCGTGGTGGTACCGCAGGAGAGGGCCACCCGGGCGAAGTGGTCCGGGGTCAGCATGCTGCTTTCCAGATGCATGTGGGAATCCACGAAGCCCGGCAGGGCGTAAGCGCCGCCGCCGTCCATGGTCCGGCGGCCCTCCGGCGCTTCTTCCGGGGCGAAAACCCCGGCGATATGACCGTTGACAATGCCGATGGAGCCGCTTACAATAGAAGCGCTAAACACGTTGACGATCTGCACATTGCGGATCACCAGATCAAAGGGACGGCGGCCCAGCATGGCTTCGGCAATCTCTTTCAGCAAGGCGCATTCCCCTCCGTTCGGCAATTTTAAAAATGAGACTACTTTATTCTAACTTTCTGGGGAAAAAAGTCAAGGTCATACCATACCATAATTTCGAACGGGAATTGCTGTTGTTTCATATAAGTTGAACTAATGAAATACCCTTTCAAGAACAGGAGTAATGAATATGATTTCAAGAGAGATCCTGGCGCTGGAGCCTGACGTGATCGCCTGGCGGCGCCATATGCATCAGAATCCGGAGCTTTCCTTTCAGGAGGTCAACACCACGGCCTACCTGACGGAGGAACTGAAAAAGATCCCGGGCCTGACACTGGAGTTTCCCACCAAGACCGGCGTGGTGGCGGTGCTGAAAGGCGCCCAGCCCGGTCCGGTGCTGGCCCTGCGGGCGGATATCGACGCCCTCCCCATCCAGGAGGAGACGGGCCTGCCCTTTGCTTCCACGGTGCCCGGTGTTATGCACGCCTGCGGCCACGACGGCCACGCGGCCATGCAGCTGGCGGCGGCCAAGCTGCTGGCGGCGGAGCGGACCAGCCTCAGGGGCGAGGTGCGGTTCCTGTTCCAGCACGCGGAGGAGCTGCCTCCCGGCGGCGCGGCGGAAATGCTGAAGGCCGGTGTGATGGAGGGCGTGGACGAACTGTACGGCATGCACCTGAGCTCCAACTTCCCCACGGGCACCTTCGGTGTCCGGCCCGGCGCCCTCACCAGCGCCACCGACCGCTTTGACATCCGGGTTATCGGCAAGGGGGGCCACTCCGCCTTCCCGGAGACCTGTGTGGACCCCATCGTCATCGCCGGTGAGATCGTGGGTGCCTTGCAGACCCTGGTCTCCCGCCGCATCCAGGCGGTGGAGCCTGCGGTGGTGTCCGTATGCATGATCCACGCCGGAGAGGCCTATAACATCATCCCTGGCGAAGTGGACATCACCGGTTCCACCCGGACCTTCAGCAAGGAGACCCGGGAGCGGCTCCCCAAGCTGATGGAGGAGTTGGCCCGGGGCATCTGCACGGCCCACGGCGCGGACTGCGATTTCAAGTTCACCCTGGGCTATGCCTCCGTGATCAACGACAAGGCTTTGACGGCTTCCAGCCGCAAGGTCATTGAGGAGCATTTCGGCGAAAGCGCCGTGCTGGAGATCGATCCCCTGATGCCCGGCGAGGACTTCTCCGCCCTCCAGGAAAACTGCCCCGGTTTCTTTGTGGAATTGGGTGCCCGCAGTGAGGAAAAGGGTATTACCTTCCCTCACCACAACTGCCGCTACCTGATGGACGAGGACGCGCTGAAATACGGCGTGGAGTATCTCTACCAGCTGGTCCGTAGCCGTCTGGCGATCCACTGAATCAGGAGAAAAGAATTCCGGTCAGAGAGGTTGGCTTTCCGACCAGGGGTTTTTCAGAAAAAAGAACTGCGCCGCGGAATCGATTCTGCGGCGCAGCTTTTTTAATCAAAATCGGGATAGCCCTCTTTTAGAGTCTCGTCATAAACGGCCCGGTCGCCGCCGATGAACTTGGGCCGGGTGCGGGCCGCCAGCAAAATGGCCTGGCCGATGTGGTTCTGCTCCAGCCGCACCGGCACCGCCACCTTTTTCAGGTGCATGCCGATGAGGGTGCCGCCGATGTCCAGTCCGGCGTCCGCCCGGATCTCCTCCAGGGCTACCGGGTGCCGGAAGGCGCGGTAGGCGGCGGTGGCAAAGGAACTGCCTGCCTTGGGCTGGGGGACCACGTTCACGATCTCCGCCCCCGGCACGGCATCGTGCTCCACAATCAACGCCCGGTTCAGATGCTCGCAGCATTGGGCGGCCATGTAGACACCCATGGGGGTGAACACGCTGTTCAGGCCACGGAAAATGGCGTCCGCCACCTCCGGTGTGGACCAGCTGCCCACCTGACGGCCCACCACCTCGCTGGTGCTGCACCCGATGACCACGATCTGGCCCCGGCGCAGATGGGCCGCCTCTGCCAGCTGGCGGGCCGCCTGGGCGGATTCCCGCTCCACCTGCTCCACCAACTGATGATTTTCCAATGTATGTACCGTTCCTGCCATGACCGGTTCCTCCTTCTCAATATCAATAAACGGACAGGAAGCCGTGCGGAAAATCCGCACGGCTGAGCCTGATTCTTTTTACGCGTTGAAGCCGCTGAGCACGCTGGACTTGGACTTTTGCAGCAGGACGGCCAGCACCATGCCGATGGCGATGCCCGCGATGCCCTGCACAATGTTGCCGGGGATGCTGGCGGCTGCCGCCAGGCCCTTCCCCAGGATCAGGGAGGCATAGAAGAAGTAGCCTACCACCATGATAGTCTCGCCTACGATGCCGCTGGCCAGCATACCGGTCTTGCCCCGGCCCAGGGCCCGGAAGATCAGGGCCGCCGCCATGGCGTCCACGCCCTTGATGATGAGGGTGCCGGGGACGTAGTGGCCATAGCCGCTGAGCAGGTCCACCAGCATGGAGCCGATGCCTGCCGCCGCGCCGCCGTACCAGGGGCCCAACAGCCAGCCGGACAGCAGCACGAAGCAGTCGCCCAGGTTCACGTAGCCGTTGACGGGAGAGGGGATCTGGATGATGCTGGTGGCCACATATACCAGGGCCGCCATCAATGCGCTGAGGACCAGTTTCAAAGTTTTCTGACGAAGCTGCTGACTATTCATATCAATCACCTGTTCCGGCGTTTACCGCCTGTTCTTGTCTTGTATTATATCTTGAATTGATATTATCTCAATAGCCAGAATGAGACAAAATAATAAGGCCAGATAGAAAATCTCCCGCGCCATTCTGGCACGGGAGATCGGAAGGGGTACAGGCTCAATAGCGGCCGATGGGGGGCGTCACGTAATCCGGCAGGGGGCAGTGGTAGCTGCCGCCGTTTTTCTGCTTCAGCTCCTCCCGGGCCTTGGCGATGACCTCCGGCTGGTCCATGGTGCGGATGGCGGCCAGGGTCATGATCTCCGCCGCCCGCAGCATGCCTTTCATGCCGATATCGGAGCAGGCGAAAGCGGTGTTCTGCCAGGAGTGGCCCACATTGCCCAGGCACGCCGTGGCCACATGGAACATGACGGTGGGGGTGGCGTAGCCCACGTCGCCCACATCCGTAGAGCCGGAACTGTAGGCCGTCTCCTTGGGATTGAAGGGGTGAATGATCCGGTCCAGAGGCTTTTCCAGGGCGGCGTCCAGTTCCTCCGGTTCAAAGTAATAGCCCAGCTTTTCCCGGATGCCTACCATGGTGGTGCGGGGATAGGTGCGGAGAAACTCCGCTGCCAGTTGGTAATCCGCTTCCGTCCACTCCGGAGCACCCAGTTCCCGCATGCACTGGTCCACCACGGCTCCTAGCGTGCGGTTGGGGACGTAATCGGAGAAGGCCATGGTGATCTCATACTTCATCTTGGTGCCGGTCATCAGGGCTGCGCCCTTGGCCACGTCCACCACCCGGGTGAACAGCTCCTGCACCTGGCTGACCTTGGGGGCCCGGACTTCGTACTTGATAACGGCGTGGCTCTGGACCACGTTGGGGGCGGTGCCGCCGGGATCGGAATAGGCGTAGTGGATGCGGGCGGCGTCGATCATGTGCTCCCGCAGGTAGTTGCAGCCCACGTTCATCAGCTCCACGGCGTCCAGGGCGCTGCGGCCCAGGTGGGGCTCCCCGCCGGCGTGGGCGGCGATGCCGTCAAAGGTGAAATTGGCGCCCATAATGGCCACGCTGCCCCGGGAACCTACCTCGTTGACGGTCTCCGGGTGCCAGGTGTAGGCGAAGTCCACATTGTCGAAGTAGCCGGCCCGGGCGATGAACTGCTTGGAACCGGCGCCCTCCTCGGCAGGACAGCCGAAGAAGATCACGGTGCCGTCCTTCTTTTCCTTCACCAGATAGTCCTTCAAGGCCACGGCGGCGGCATAGCACCCCGCACCCAGCAGGTTGTGGCCGCAGCCGTGACCGGCGCCGCCCTCCTGGACGGCCTCCTGGACAGGGCAGCCTGCCTTCTGGCTCAGGCCGGACAGGGCGTCGTATTCCGCCAGAAAGCCCACCACCGGCTTGCCGCTGCCGCATTTGTAGGTGGCGGTAAAGGCGGTGGGAATATCCGCAATGCCCTCCTCAATGGTAAAGCCCTCCTGCTTCAGGGCGGCGATGAGGGCGGCGGCGGACTTGGTTTCCTCGTAGGAAAGCTCGGCGTAGCCCCAGATCTCCTTGGCCAGGGCCACGGTGGTGTCCGCCTTGGCGGAGACCAGGTCTTTGATGGTCTGGATCATTGTATCAATCTCCTTTACAGTACCATGCTCAGGAATTTAATGGTGCTGGGTTCGTGGGGGCAGGTGAAGATCTGCTCCGGGGTGCCCTCCTCCTTGATGACGCCGTCGCAGATGAACAGCACCCGGTCAGATACCTCCCGGGCAAAGCTCATCTCGTGGGTGACGATGAGAATGGTCATGCCGCTGCGGGTCAGCTCCCGGATGACGTTCAGCACTTCCTTGACCATTTCCGGGTCCAGGGCGGAGGTGGGCTCGTCAAAAAGCATGACCTCCGGCTTCATGGCCATGGCCCGGACGATAGCCAGCCGCTGCTTCTGACCGCCGGAGAGCTTCCGGGGGTATTCATCGGCCTTGTCTCCCAGGCCCACCCGGCGCAGCAGGGCCATGGCCTCTTCTTTGGCCTGGTTCTTGGGGACCTTCTTTTCCAGCACAGGTGCCAGGGTCACGTTTTCCAGCACCGTCAGGTTGGGGAACACGTTGAAATGCTGGAACACCATGCCGATGCTCTGGCGGTATTTGGAGATGTTCAGCTTTTTGTCGGTGACGTCTTGGCCCTTGAAGAGGACCTGGCCGCCGTCCGGCGTTTCCAGCAGGTTCAGACACCGGAGAAAGGTGGACTTGCCGCCGCCGGAGGGGCCGATGATGGACACCACCTCGCCCCGGCGGATCTCGGTGGAGATGCCCTTCAGCACCTCCAGCTTGCCGAAACTTTTTTTCAGGTTCCGGGTTTCCAGAATCACGTCAGTCACTGACGGTCAGCCTCCTTTCAATGACCCGCAGGAGCCGGGAGAGAATAAAGTTCAGCAGGAAGTAGATGATACCTACAATGGTCAGGGATTGGAGGGCCAGGAAAGTGGCGCTCTGAACGGTTTTGAAGCTGGTCATCAGCTCCCCCACGAAGAATACGGAGGCGAGGGAGGTACCCTTCACGGTGGAGATGAATTCGTTGCACAGGGCGGGGAGAATGTTCTTCACCGCCTGGGGCAGGATGATGCGGGTCATCACGTGGGTTTCGGAGAGGCCGATGCTCCGGGCGGCCTCCCATTGTCCCTTGTCCACCGCGCCGATGCCGGCCCGGATGATCTCGGAGATGAAGGCGGAGGCGTTCACCACCAGGGCTGCCACGATGCACTGGGTGTCCGTCAGTTCAAAGGGCACCAGCTTGGGCAGGCCGATCCAGAAGAAATACAGCTGGAGAAGAATGGGCGTGCCCCGGAGAATTTCCACATACACGTTGGAGATCAGCCGGAGAATTTTCAGGCGGCTCATCCGCATGAGGGCCACCACCATGCCCAGCAGGGCCCCCAGGAACACGGTGACTGCCGAGATCCAAAGGGTGCCCCACAGGCCTGAGAGGTACACCGGATAATATTTCAACCAAACTTTGATGACCTTTTCCATGGGATTCCGCTCCTAAAACCGATTTTACCGCTTATTCGATGCCCAGGGCCGCGGCCTGCTCCTCATATTCGTTGTACCAGGTGTCCGGCTGGCTGTTTTCCTTCAGCTCAGCGATGCACTGGTTGACGATCTCAGCCAAAGACTCCGTATCCTCCATGGGCATGGCCACGCAGGTGCCGTTCATGTTGGGGTCCACCTCAAAGCGATAGTCGGGGATGGACATGCCGCCGTTGGCGTCGGCATACAGCTGGGCGGAGGCGGTGGAGCAGATGCACACATCGGCCTTGCCCTCGGCCACGGCCAGGTAGCCGTCGGTCATGTTGGCCACCAGCTTGTATTCCTTGCAGGCGCCGTTGATATACTGGTTGTACAGGGCCTCCTGAACGGAGCCGCTCTGGGTGATGACCACAGCGTCCTTCAGGGAATCCAGGTCGGTGTACTTGTCGACGTCCTCTGTCCGGACGATAAAGCCGTAGCCGGTATTGGTGGAGTAGTACACATCGCTGAGCCGCATGGCCTCCGCCCGGGAGGGGGCGTAGGCGATGGCAGAGATGGCGAAGTCATACTTGCCGTCCGCCACACCGGAGAGAACGGCGGTGAAATCCAGGGCGGTGATCTTCAGGTCCACGCCGATCTTGTCGGCAATGTACTTGGCGATCTCAATATCCATGCCCTGATACTGATCGTCCCCGCTCTTGTTGGGGTCCACATATTCATAGGGGGCGAAATAAGGCTCGGTGCACAGCTCGATGTAGCCCTTTTCCTTGATCTGCGCCAGGCGGTCCTTAGTAGTCTCCTCGCTCTTGCTGCCGCCGCAGGCGGTGCAGGTCAGAGCCAGAACAACCGCCAGCAAGATTGCCATTGCCTTTTTCATATTGTTGCCCTCATTTCTGTTGGTTTTGGGACGTTGGTGCCGCCCTTTTGATGCTACTTATCATAGCAGGGATAGTTTCATTTGTCAACGCTTTAGCGTGGTAATTCGTTACCAAATTACCAAATAAAAATCACGACGTTTTTGTGACCTTTATGCAAGGGGGCTCCGGCTGCCGAAAGCTGTGAATGGCCGCACGGAAAAACCCCTGAATTTTAACCGGATTGTTTCCAGTTGTTCATAGATTGTTCATGAATGTTTCTGTGCTTTCAGGTATGTTTAAGTCAACAGTAGAGGGTAACATAATTCTGACTTTTTTAGGAGGTTTTTTCATGAAGCGATTCTTTGGAAAACGAGTCCCGGCGTTTCTGCTGGCTCTGGTCATGGCGGCCGCCGTGGTCCCCATGGCGTCTGCAAAATCTTCTGCGGATATTGAATATGAGGTGGACGCGGGAGATAATGTGACCCTGGAACTCAGTGACTTCAAAAGCTATTATGACGATAATGAGAGTGATAATCTGTACCGGCTGGAATTCACGGACCTGACGGGCGTGGATGATTACGGTAAAATGTACGCCGTGGATGTTGACGGCGATGAGGTTCGTGTCCGGGAGAGTGACCTGTACGGTTCTTGGTTCTATGCCTCCAACAGAGATGTGGACTCCGGCGAATATCGGATCAAAGGCATGAACTATACCGCCAGCAGCAGCGCTGACGGCGAAACGGTGGAAATGGCCTTCTCCATGCGGGGCGACAACGGCGGAAAGCTGACGGGAACGCTGCGCATCTATATCGGCGGTTCCTCCGACAGAACCATCAGCTACTCTGTGAAGCCCGGCAACGAGGTCACCTTTGATGAGGATGATTTCCAGAAGGTCTATGACGACAGCAGCTGCACCGGCAGCTTCAAGTATGTGGTTTTTGACCGTCCCAGCACCAGCGACTATGCCAAGGGTACCCTTTATTCCAAGTACGGCGCCCGAAAGGAGTACGCTTTTTCCCGCTCTGAAATCAGCGGCACTACCTTCGGCTACAGCAGCTATGACGGCGATACGAACTATGACCTCAGCGACCTGAGCTTTGTGGCTGAGGACGGTGATTCCGGCACCGTGAACCTGACCTTTACCCTGTACGGCGGCACTGGCAGCAGGACCAACCAGAGTACCACCGGTACCTTGGAGATCACCGTCAGCAAGTCTGGCTCCTCCACCACCAAGGGCGACATCGCCTACACCGTGAAGGCCGGTGAGGAAGTTGTCTTTGACGAGGACGATTTCCAGAAGGTCTATGACGACAGCAGCTGCACCGGCAGCTTCAAGTATGTGG
>ERZ808246.2012-NODE-2012-length-13394-cov-3.419597_pt1 | contig 13394 bp, 14 predicted proteins | sample MGYA00521083_ERZ808246 | MGnify/ENA primary metagenome ERZ808246 (study PRJEB31516, sample SAMN03275577) | gut metagenome | biome: mammalia-associated habitat; material: feces | host: Papio cynocephalus | place: Kenya | collected 2012-07-07 ...
GAGTTGCCACAATCGGCACAGGGCAAAACTGTAATGACAACCGAGCCAAAATTTGTGCCAAACGAGGCCGTAACTGTTAACATTGATGATATAAAAATGCGTTTAAGGCTTATTGATTGCGTTGGATACACCGTAAAGGGCGCAAACGGATATCAAGAAAACGAAAAACCTCGTTTTGTAAAAACACCTTGGAGCGACCACGATTTGCCTTTTGATGAAGCTGCCGAAATCGGCACCAGAAAGGTTATAACCGAGCACAGCAATGTTGCAGTTTTGGTTACCACCGATGGAAGTTTTACCGATATTGACCGCACCGCATATGTAGATGCCGAAGAGCGTGTTGTTGCCGAGCTTAAAGATAGCGAAAAGCCTTTTGTAATTTTGTTAAATTCGGCAACCCCTGATGATGCTCAAACCAAAAAATTGGCCGAAAGTTTGTGCCAAAAATATGCATCAAAAGTTTTGCCAATAAATATAAAGCAAATGACAGAAGATGACATTGCCAAAATTTTTAATATGATGTTAGAAGAGTTCCCTGTTAACAAAATTCAGGTTAAAATGCCACAATGGATGGAGGCTTTGCCGTTTGATAGCAGTTTGATAACTGAAATTGTTACAGAAATTAAACAGGGCACTGAAGGCCTTGAAAAGATTGGTGATTTTAAACTTAATCACACATTGTTTGAGGTCAGCGAAAATTTTGAGCCGGTTTCGCAAAACACTGTTCAGCTGGGGGACGGCAACATTGTGCTAGATATCACACCAAAGCCAAGTTTGTTTTACAAGGTCCTCAGCGATGAGTGTGGAGTTCAAATTACAAGTGATTATGAACTTATTGCAAATTTAAAAGATTTAAGTTACGCAAAAAAGGAGTATGACAAGTTAAAGGTTGCTTTGGACGAGGTTAACCAAACAGGCTACGGCGTTGTTGTGCCAAGTTTGGACGAAATGAAGCTAGAGGACCCAGAAATTGTTAAGCAGGGCAGTAAATTTGGCGTTAAATTAAAAGCAAGTGCCCCATCGCTTCATATTATGAAGGTTGATATAAACACCGAGGTCAGCCCAATTGTTGGCACAGAACAGCAAAGCGAAGAGCTTGTTAAGTATCTTTTAAGCCAGTTTGAAAACAACCCGCAAGGCATTTGGAATACCGAGATGTTTGGAAAAAGTTTGCATGAGCTTGTGCAAGAGGGGCTTTCAAGCAAGGTTAATGCAATGCCAAAAGAAGCACAAAAAAAGATGCGCAAAACTCTTGGCCGAATTGTAAACGAGGGCAAAGGTGGCGTTATTTGTATTTTACTTTAACAAAATTTTGATATTTTGATATTAAAAAACACTTATCTAGTTGGGTTATCAATTAGATAAGTGATTTTTTTATAATTCTTGGTCAAATTCTTTTTCGTTGCTGTTTGCCTGTGCTTTGTCAAAATGTGTGTATGCAATATTTTCTGCTTTGTAGTTTTGTTTTTGAAGCATACTTGTTGCAGTTTTGTTAAGTGTGCAACCACTTGTGTTGCAGTCAATTCCAAGCTTTGCTTTAATTTTTGCTTGTAGCACCTCGCTACTTGCGTTGTAACTTAACCAATCAGGCTTTGGATATGCCGTAGGGTTAATTTTGTTAGTGTAATCAAAAAATTGTTTTGTAAGCTGGTTGCTTTGATTGTATAACTCGCACCAAGGTTCAACAGCTTTTTTGTTTTTACGCACAATCTTGTTAATTTTTGCCATATTGCTTTTTGAATTGCCACCTTCGGCAATTTTTGCTATTTTGTTAAAGTCTTTTTTGTTGCGATTGTTAATCACGTTCCAAATATATTTGTCATTATTTTTGCCACAATTTTTTGCAATTGTGTAATTTGTTTTGACAAAATCATCAAATTCATTTTGGCTAATTTGGCTAATATTTTTTGCAGACATCAAACTAGGGTAGTGCTTTTTATAATAGTCTAGTGCACTTTTTGCAAAATAATTTACTTCAAGCCTTGCAAAAGCACGGCCGAGTTTTCCCTTTCGTTTGCGTGCAAATTTGGTAAACAAAGCAGGCACACCATTGGCAATAACAGCGCCAGCAACAAGGCTAGCTACACCGGCATAAATGTAAAATAGTCCGGCTTTAAACATTCCATACCAACTTGCCAAAATGCAGGCAGTAGTGCCAAAAATAATGTAGGCAGGGTTGTATCTGGCCCAGTATGTTCTGCGCCAAGGCAGTTTTTTACGCTTTTTTGCTTCTTCCTTTATACCGTCAACAAATTTAAGTGTTTCTTCAAAATCTTTTTGCGTTGCCATATTTTGCTCCAGTTTAATGATTGTATAATATTTGGACTTAAAAGTCAATATGCATTTAAAAAATTGTTTAGTTAGCAAAGCTATAGCTTTAAACTTGGCTTATAATGTGCTAGAAGTAATTTTGCTTGTGTCAAGTAACACTTGTTTTGACAAGTTTGTGTGCGTGGCTTTTGTGGGCAAAAACAAAAAACAATTTTAAGCATTTGTGGAATAGTTAAAACATTTGCAATCACAGCAAAAAATACTTGTTGGCGCAAAACACACACAGCTTTAAGTTGATTGATAAAATATTATACAAAAAACATTACTGCCAAAATAAATTGGCATAAAACTGACACAAAATTTGACACAAAAAATATATTAAAACTTAAAAATTAACAAAAAAACAAAAAAGCAGGAACACCTACATTTTACTAACAAAAATTGACTTTACAAAACAATAAAAAAACAAGCCTTAGCCTGTTTATTGGTGCGGATGACAATAAAAGCATCAAAAAAAGTCAGTAAATACTGACAATTTTAAGACTTGATACCAAAGTTGATACAATAAATTTACTGCGTTTTTCCCCTCCAAAATACTGCTAAAAATGGCAGTATTTTTATTGTAATTTTAGCTGGGCCAAAACAGGGCCAACACAAATTATAAAAAAAATAGTGGTATAAACCGCTATTCTTTACTAACACCCTTGACAAAAAAAAGGCCTATGATTTTAGTTATAAAAAAGGAAAAGGAGGTGTTTATATGTTCCGTTTGATTCTCGAACTTTGCACATCAATAATCAATTTCGTAACAGCTATTATTAACTGCATACGAAACAAATAAAACCTACCTTTTCCTTTGATAATATATCACAGGCCCTTTAAGTTGTCAACCTGAATTATTAACAATTCCACCCACACCTAGGCTATCATATTATCGTTATTTGAATACCACTTTAGGAATATTGCTAAGACGCTATTTTTTGTTTACCTCTTTTTTTAATCTTTCATATTCTTTTTGCAAGTCCCAAACAATGTTTAATAATTGAGCTTTGTTTTTACTTTCAAAATAGTCGAAATCATAATGTTGTTTTGGGTTGTATGCTTCTGGTATTTCGTTGTCACTTGGTGATTGTTCTTCCGGTTCTTTTTCTTCGCTTGAAATCTTTTGCTGTTGTTTTTGCAACGCATTGTAATTTTTTACATATTGCCTCAACTGTTTGACTGTAAAGTCAGGTCGCAAAACATTGTCTTGCAAATCTTTTATTAGTTGCTCATTTGGTATTGTTAGCAATTCAAAAAGTTTAGAACGAGAAAACCCGGCAAATTCATTTAGTATTGCACAAGTTGCTTTGGTGATATCCGAATCACTAAGGCAACAAAATTTATCAAAACAAGATAGTAATCTACTTGTTTGTGAAGTATCTAAACCAAAGCCTTTCATTATACTATCAAACGAGTAGAGAACATCTTGCACCGAATAAACCCATTTGCCCGCATTGTTATATTCAGTAAATAATTTTTTTAACCGATATGTATAAAAGCAAAGGTCAGAAAAATTTTTGTTATCTCTACCAAATATTGTATCAATAGACTTTATTAACCTTTCCAAAACCTTATCATTTTGCAAATAGTTGTTATTTATATCCTTAAATATAAATGATTTATCTCCGTTATACTTATTAAAATTTTCCATTATTTCCTCCTTTTGTTTTGAAGTTTTTCAATTTCAAAATCTTTTTCTTTTAATTGGCTTTTTAAAGTGGCATTTTCAATTTCCAAAATATCATTTTTTGCCATAAGTGCACAAAAAGCGAATTTAGTCATATTTAAACGCCTAATCAACCAATCAATGTTATTTATCTTTTTTTTATTCGCCATAATTCTCCTTATTACTAAATGGTGTTTGCCCGCCGTCATTTAAAGGCTCAAAACCATCGTAAATTAAATTTTTAATGTTATTATCAACCTTAACCTGCAATACATTGTAATCGCTTTTGTAAACGCCTGAGGCACATAGAACCAAAGGGTTATCTTTAACATCAGCAATTGAATCAATTTCATGTGGGGTTTCAAAATTAGCACCAACAAGTCGTTTTACAACATCCGGAACATTGAGTGTAGAAGAATAGTAAAATCTTTTTTTAAATATCTCAGTGCTTCCAAGCGCCTTTTGAATATATTTTTTAACATAACTATTGCATCGTTTACGACTACAAATACGACTGACAGTTGTGTAGCCATATGCAAAGGTTGTTATATTAAAAATCGGTTCGCCATCAGTTTCCTTTAACTCGTGTAAGTGTCTAGTCTTATTAAAATATTCTTTTGATGCAACACCATTTTTTTTGGTTGCCCAGTGGCAACAAACCTTGCCACTATTAACAAGACCCATTTGCTGTGCTGTAAGCCCAGCAGTTAAAATGTGAAAATGAATACAACCATTTTCGTGGCGCTCGGGAACAGTGAGGTATTTAAAGTTAGGATACTTTCGTATTAAATTGTGTATGTATTTTTTATAACACTTAAAAACCTCTGCATCATTTGACCGAGCAACTTTATCTTTATCAAAAGTAAGTGTCCAAAACCAGTCAAAATCATTCATGGCTAGCAACATATTCATTAAAATAGTTGTCCGCCTTAAACTTGCATTTTTACTGGCCAAAACTTCTTTTAACTTATAGTTTTGAATTTCGCCTGTTTCTTTATTAAGTTTAAATCGTTCTCCATCTATATCAATTGGAGAGCATTTCTTTATAATTTTTTTATTCGGTTGAAAGTAAAAACTTATTAGCGTGTCATTTTTGTAAATTCTTTCAGTCGAATATAAATTATAAGTCGTTTTTTCTTTCATAAAAGATTTCTCCCATAACTTATAATTTTACATTTAATGTTGACAATTTATTTTTTATTGCATATAATAAATATGCCAAGCGCCTAGTAGTAATACATAGGTTGCAATCCGCCCAAAAGGTCAACGACCCTAAAGGGCTTTTTTATTTGCAATATTTACCGATGTAAAACTTATGCCTTTGTTTTACTCTTAATTTTCATAATATTCCCTTTGTAGGTTCTCTTTTTGCAATTAAGTGTTACTATTGTCAAGTAGGTAACACTTTCGCACAGGGCAGGGTAAACCATTTGCCCCTGTGCGAAAAATACTGAAGTTAAGCCTATGATTATTGTTTTTGGGCCAGCCCAAACCCGCAAGGGACGAGTCCCTTGACCTATTTAACACTCGCCGTTAGGCAACCAATCCCCGGAACAATGTTATTGTTCGGGGTTTGTATTGCAACAGTTTGTTTCGCTTGTGTCCTTGTCAAGGGCAGAGCATAAACCGCTTTCGCTATTTATTCGTTCGCGTTGCTCACTCTCTGCTGATTCCTTGACAATTCCACTTCGCTTTTTACAAAATAGAGCGCTAATAAATTGCTTAATGTGATTAAATAAGCCTTTTTTGCCTCCATTTTGTTGCTTAATAAATTTTTCATTTTTTCGTTGTTCTTGCTTATCAATTTTAACAATTTGCTTATATTCCTTATTAACCTGTTTAAACTTACGCTTCATATTTTTATAAATATATCTCATTATCTTTTTGTTATATTTATCTGGCACATATTCACGAGTGTCCAAAGTGTATGAAAAAGTTTCATAATATTTTTGCAATGTTTCATTTATTAAATCATTCTTTTTGAATTCCATTTAAACTCCTTTTTTGGTAAAAACCTTTTGGCAACTCATCGTCAACGGTCTTTAAGTATTTAATATAACCATTTAGACTTTCCTCAGTAGGGCAAGCAACATCTAATTCAAAGTCCTCGTCAAAATGTCCTTGATAAAACTTAGGCTTACAATTACGGCTGTCATACATATCAAACACGTTTTCATCAACCTTTAAAACAACCTGTTTGTAACAACTTTTATCAGTTTTACCGGATGCCATATATTTATCAAACATATTGCTGTTATCAATTTTGCGAAGTGTCCAAATCATTGTTTTGATATTCCCTAATTTATCAAGCTTTTTATCTAGGCTAACGACCTCAACAAAACTCGAAAGCTCACGAATATTTGCATCGATAAGCATAGGCCTTTGAGTATCCATAAAAATATCAATAAAGTCGTGTCCATGCTGCTCATACCACCTCGATTGCCAGTCTGGATAATACATACTCATTCGGCTATTCAAATATTTTTGAGCTTCTGTAATTCCAATAACAGCATAAGGTGGAATAAAATGTGTTTTAACAATAGGGTTGTCATAGCCCAGCCTAAACGGGTTAATTCTAAAACTTGGGCGTGGACTATAACCAAATTTGTGGCCGACAAAGTCATAATTTGTGCAAACAACTGTTTTGGGAATAGAGTAGTTAAAGCCACCTGCATTTTTTGTGGCAATTTCATCTGCCATTTGTCGCCAACGCTCTCTATCAAAAGCATATGTATTCATAATGTGTGTTAATAGTGCTGTTTTGCCTGTTCTTGGCGGTGCAAAAATTATTGTTATCAAAATATCTCTCCTTTTTTTGCATAAAAAGTTCTAATCACGCTATAAGATAAATATTTATGCCTAATTTGTTGACTTTTTTATTTTTATTGCATATAATAATAACAATTAAAGTAAAAATATTTTTTCTTTTTCCTCGTCATCTTAAAGTTGGGCGAAGGAATTCTTTTTTTTTAATGTTTAAAAGAACCTTTCTCATACCTATGTTTTGCAAATTGCTTAATATATTTACTTTGTTTCTTACCTAAATATCTACCACTTACTGCAGTTACATTTGAGGCATTTTTTAAATTGATTTTTTGTCCATTAAGGGTTGAAGCATAATAATAATTTTTCACGCCACTAGGCACATCAAACTCCTTAAACTTGACAATAGCAATATTACCTTTTTTAACTTGTTTAAAGCGTTTATCGTCTTTTACATATAAATGTGTTAAAGCGACTGCACGATTTTCTTTTGTCTTTTTATCTTGATAAACGGCATAAACATGGTTGCCATAAGGGTTATTGCTATTGTATAAATACGAATTCCTTATTTTAAATAATCTCATACAAACTCCTTAAAATTAAAGCATCGGCATTGCCGGTGCTTTTTTGATAGAGTGGGCTTAAGCCTCTTTAACACTGACATTGACTAAGTCAGGGAAGTGAGTTATGATAAATTCTTTTGCGACCTCATCTTTAACTAGGATCTTACATTTCGCGGGGACGCCTAGGAACATATCCGAATAATTCGCCACGGCCGAAAAATCGAAACTCGAAATATCCACGGTCTCTAACGAAGTACATCCCAAAAATAACCCGTCCATATTCGATCCGTTTGCCACATTAAGATTACTCAAGTCAATAGAGGTTAACATGTAACACCCCTGAAAAGCTTCATGAAGTGAAGTTATTTCGCCAACATCACCAACAATCAAATCGCCAGAGAGGCTTTTATTCATCATCATTAATTCGCCATTAGAAACGTTAACATCTCCATCGGCTAAAAGTTGAGGCCAAAGCTTCTGCATGGTTCTCGTTCCGGTTTTATATAAACCGGAAGTGCCAGTAACGCCTAAGTCGGTAACAACAAAAGAAAACATTATATTATGTATTGTCATATTATCAGAGTCAAAATCACAACTTACGTCTTTGACATCAACCTTATAAGCATGACTATTGTCAATTGTTGATATATCGAACGGAGTTGTTCCATCAGACGCAAACATTTTCATCTTGTTAAAAGCACAATCGGCAATTCTACTGGAAGGGGATAATGGATTAGAATCCGAACCAAAAAGTATGTTGGAAGATCGAGTTAGAGTAACATTACCAACACTTTCTGACTTAATATCAACGTCAACACTAATATTGTTTGCGTGAGAATAACGAATTTTACCATTTAAAAATGACTTAAACCTTTCACCGGTTAGACACTTAAACTCATCAGGGACAAAGCTTGTTGAAAATTTGCCACCATCACTATTATCGGTTTTATTAGAATAAACAATATTTAAATAACTAAAAGAACTGCCTGTATCGTCATAGACGTCGAAAAACAATATTGCATCACGAAAAAGCCCATATTTAACAGTTGCATTATAATCAGTGCTTGCCTCTAATTGTTTTTTTAAGTCATCTAGCTGATTAGCCAACGAAGTTTTATCGTTTGTTAAAGCCTCAACCTGTTGCTCAAGAGTGGTTTTCTCCGAAGTAAGTGTATCAATTTGATTTTGCAAGCTGGCTTTATCAGTTTGCAATGTTTTAATATTATTTTCAAGTTGTGTTTTTGATGCTGTTAAGGACGAAATTTGGCCGTCAAGTTCATTTAGTTTGGTTAAAATTGAAGTCTTTTTTGCCTCCAAAGTATCAATTTCAACACTGTCAGTTGTTGAATTTATTTTATTATCGATTTCAGTAACAGCCGATAGTAATTGTGTCTTTTGTTCAGTTAAAGTGTTTATATTGGTTGTTTGTTCGTCAATTTTTGCTTGTTTATTTGCGATTTCTAAGTCTTTTGACTCAATTGCTTTTTGATTTTCTGCAATTGTTTTATCTTTTTGCGCAATCTCGGTATTTTTGTTTTCGATAAGTGCATTTTTTTCAACAAGTTCGCTGTTCTTGGCATCAATATCTTGTTTTAATTGGTCAATTTGCTCACCAAAAACCTCATTACGCTTTGTTATTACTTCGATTGTATCTTTTTGGTCGTTTATTGTTTTATCTCTATCGGTTATTTGCTTATATGCATAATAACCACCGCCGGCAATGCCTCCGGCCATAATTAGTCCTGCGAGAGTTCCCGCAATAATTTTTCCTTTTCCCATATTATTTTTTTAATTTTACGCTATATATAAATCACACAGTTGTGTGCCTAACTTTTTTTGCGTTTAAGCAAAATAAAGATTGTTATAATTAAGGCTACAACGGCTAACAAAACAATTAAGAGCCATAGCCAATTTTTTGAAAACCAAGGGCCAAGGCCATCAATAAAGGAAATCCAGCCGTTGGTCTTTTTTAAAATATATTTTGGAATAACATAAAAGCAACTTCCGGAGATAAATCCTAGTGTTAATGCCATTCCAATAAACCAATTTAAAATTTTATTCATAAATACCTCACTTTACCTCTGAACAAGAGTATGTTAGTTTATAAGATGTTTTCGTTTTGTAAGTAAATGTAAAAGTTGAACTTACATAAGAAATTGAACCATCGGAATTACAATAGGTAAGTTGAGCAGTATAATTATCGCCCGAATTAAGCTTACTTGTAGTCCAATTATCACTGCAATTACCATCACCACTATGTGAGTGGTTAAAAGTTTCAACAATATTGCCATCTTGGGTAAATACTGTAAGTTTAACTAAATAATTTTGCTGTTTAAGTTTACTGCCAAGAAGTTTAACGGAAGTTGAGTCGCCACTTAAATATATATTTCCGCTAACCAAAACTGGCGACTCCGTTAGCTTAACATTAAACGCAAGGTCTGATGTGCTGTGGTTAACGGCAAAAGGGAAGTTAAATTGACTATTTGTTGGATTTATTTCAACTGTTTTTGTTGATGATGCAAATATCAATTTTTCGCTTAATATCGTGCATTGATATTTTCCAATTTTCATAAGCAATGATTGTGCAATATTAACCTTATTTGTGTCATCAAATACAAACTGATATGTGTTGCTGTTATCAATTCCATTGAAAACAATTTTAACCGGATAATTTGACAAATCAACACTGGAATAATCAATATCAGTAGAGTTAGGTATAATATTAACACTTGTCAATACCATTCCGTCTTGATATGAATATTCATATTTTAAATCGCCACTGCTATCAATTTTAATTGTGCCACTATATGCATTAAACAGAAGTTGACTACTTTCAATTTTGTATGTATATGTGCCATTATCGAGAGCGGTTGTTTTTGTTGCAACACAATCAGTAAAATCACTTGTGTTAAAAGATATTGTTCTAACAAGATTGTCGTTAGAGTCAAAATATTTAAAAGTAACGGGTGCATTTTTTAAAGCCTCACGAATTTTACTATTTAAATATTTATCTTTTGGGGTCAACATCACATCAATTGTTTGCATTGATTTAGGTTCTATATCCTTAGTCTCGATAGGGCTATCCTTAACGCCATCAATAACACTAGGGCTATCAGCAAAAACCGTTTTAACATTCATTTTTTCATAATTACAAGTCATTAAAACATTGCAGTTATATATGCCGTAGTATTCTTGTGGGTCAGTATTAGCCACTGGATACTTTGCCTTTTCACTTTCTGACAAGGGATATACTGTTAGTTTACTAACATCAACACTACAAGTGCCGGTTGTTAGTGCATTACCATCTTTATCCGTTCCAAAATCGTGTTGCAAAGTAGAACGATATAGATAATCATAAAAGAAGTTAAAATCACCATTTGCAACTGTTTCGTTGTTTTGCTCTTGGATAATCTCAACATTATCATTGCAAAATTTTAAAAAGTATTTGCCATAAATATTTTCCATTAAATATTTTTGTGCTGTTTTAAATGCTTTAGTTTTAACATTATTGTCATAAAAAAAGTTAAGTGCACAAGCGTCAGCGCCAAACCAATCGACTACTGATACATAATAAAAGGCGGGGTCAGAACTATCAAGTAAACACAAATTGACTTCAGGTGCGGTCCAAATAGTCCGTAGCGAGTTAAAACAATAACTTGGCGCAGTAGTGTAGTCTTGACTAACTTCGTATGTCTTAGGCCCACAAGTCCAAGGATATGCAGGATTAAAATAATCATACCAAGATTTGTAATAAACAGCCTTGCCTGTCATATTTAGTGCACCATTAAACTTAAGCCCATTTTCAGTTTTTACAAACACAAGGTTTGGATAAATTGTGTTGCCGTCATCAGTTTTAACAGCCCTATAAAAACAAACAATATCATCATAGTCTTGAATATAAATTGTATCAGTCATATCATCGTAAGTAGGGCAGTTAATATCATTTTTTTGTTTTTCAATTTCTTTTTTGGATAGACCACCATTCCAATTTATTGGGGCGCTTTCAAATTCGTCAATATTGATATTAGCTTTGCCAAAAATGCCGGTTATCCAATCTCTAACACCTTTTATCCCACTCAAAAAGGCAAAAAGACCGGATAACAAGGCAAGAACAAGCAAACATATCAATATATTTTTAATAATTTTCCAAGTCTTTTCCATATATTTTTTTGTATTTACGCTGTGGCAGGTGGCTGTGGACTTTAACCACATCGAATAGCAATTTTATATAGCGTATCTATTCTTCTGCATGTGTAGGAAGTGTTCTCCATACACCTTTTATTTTACACACCGTACCACCCATAAAACCAATCAAAAATGATTGGTTAATTACGCATTATCTTTGCAACAAAGCAAACTCTTTTGGCTGGATTGATAACTTATCTTGGAATTGGCTTGCAATATATTTAACCTTTGCCCAATCGCCAAATTTTACTTTGTTGTATGTTTCTTTATCAACTGGATATTCAGCACGAGTGCCGTTTAAAATACCAGTTTCTTCGTTAAAATCGTCCTCATCACAGCTAACAACTTCAATCAAAAACTTTTCCTCAGTTGCAGGCCATTCCCTGCCGTTCATATCAGTTCGGGCACTTTTTGCCTCTTTATGTGTTTTACTTATTACAATTCCTTGTTCTCTAATTGGCTTTACAAATGTCATTTTAAATATCTCCTTATATTAAACTTATTTGTTCAAATTTTATTTTTTTTGGTGGCTCAATGGTAATCAATTCCGTATAGAAATTACATGCCTTTAATTTATTAATTAAATTTTTAGCCTTTGATTTATCATAGAATGTATACCATTTCCCGTTAGTGCCACAATACACTTTATATAATGTTTTTTTATTGATTTTCATATTCCTTTTGGCCGGCTTTAACTACCGGTTGTGGACTAGGACACTTTGCCTAGATTTCTAGTTTTATTAAATTTTTTGATTGCCAAAAAAGACGAAGCGCATTTTTTTTGCGACGTCGCAAATTTGACTAAAATATTACTTAATCACCATAAAGTGATTTTTCTAGTTCTTTTGGTAGCTTTACCTTGCAAGCCTCTACGATACGCATCTAGCACTTTAGACTCTTTACCCGAGTCAATACTTTTTTGAACTCGTTTAGATTGCCCAAGATTATATGCTAATCGCTCGGCCGAACTGAACTTTTGAGTTCTTTTCTTCCTTACCATAATAATCTCCTTGTTTTATTTTTAGCAGTTCCGGACCTGCTAGTGGTCCCGAACTTTTTAAAAGCTCGGGGAAACTAAACTATATTGCCTCGGTAGAGGAACGACCTCTAATTACACAACTACAATTTTTTCTAGGGAGGAAAGAAAGAATGAAATTTATCAACATCGCCGAGGCACGCCTCCCTCTAAATATTTAAAACCTTTTACTTAATGTTGTTTTAAGGGTTAAATTATCTTTTACAAGCTTACGTATTTGCTTTTCCTTAACCTCAATCACTAACAGCAAGTGATTATTTTGCTCTTGCAATTCTTTAATCTTTTTCATATTCTCAGTAAGTAACTGTTTATTCATAGCTTTACCGCCTTTAAATACGCCCTCAAAGAGTCAGCAGATGTTATGCTTAAGTTGTTGTTGATACACCAAATTTTGTAGTTTAACGCTTGTTTATATAACTGCGTTGTTTTTAATCTTGAATTAAGCTCATTGTTTATCATAAATTCCTCCCTTTTAATAGCATAAATTGCTATTATTTATAAAAATTATAGCACATAAATCTAATAAGTCAATAAAAATTAGCATATTTTTCCATTTTTTTAAAAAATATCTTTTATATTTGGAAAAAAATGCTAACAATATTAAAATATAAAACGGAGGGTAGAAAATATGAAATTAAAAACATTAAGAGAGCAACAAGGCCTAACACAAAAACAAGTTGCACAAAAAATTGGTATTCCATATTACAATTACAACAAATACGAACTTGAAAAAGTAAACATCGACAATAAAACACTTTGCCAAATTGCTGACTTCTATGGTGTAAGTCTTGACTATTTGTGTGACCACGCAACAAAAGGAGTTATTGACCTAAGCGGTTTTAGCGAATTAAAAAAAGGCTGTGTTTAC
>ERZ808246.2013-NODE-2013-length-13389-cov-3.369882_pt1 | contig 13389 bp, 9 predicted proteins | sample MGYA00521083_ERZ808246 | MGnify/ENA primary metagenome ERZ808246 (study PRJEB31516, sample SAMN03275577) | gut metagenome | biome: mammalia-associated habitat; material: feces | host: Papio cynocephalus | place: Kenya | collected 2012-07-07 ...
ATTTAAGTTTATGGAATATATTAAGAGTTCGCACCCAAGTGAACTCTTTTTTTGTGCTTTCTTTTTGTGCACACCCTTTTTTTTGTGCCTTGGCAAACTTAAAAACACCAAAACTTTTTGCACATCTTTTTTGTACCGATTTTGGTGCACAAAAAACAAAATTTTTAGCATAAATGTTATATACAAATTAAGCAATTTTGTTTAACTTTGTATTTTTTAAGTTTGACATACATTGCATATATATGCTAAACTTGATTAGACTATATAGGAGGTAGTTATTTTATGGCTAAAAGAAAAAAGTCAAGTATGATGGGAGTTGTTTTGTCAATTGTAGAAATCGCATTTATCGTGCTTTTGTTCTGCACACTTGCAATGACTGCTGTTAGGGCAACATTAACAACCACAATTGCTGGTAGCTCAAGCACCAGAACAAGCACAACAGGTATGTGCGATTTCTTGGGCTCGGTGTTTAACGGCGATGTTACAAACGGCTGGGCAATTACTGCCGTAGTATTCTATTTGCTTTCCCTAGTTTTGGGCGGAGTATGCGCAATACTTGCTGTTTTAAAAATTTGCGGAATCAACCTTAAATTTAACAGCAAATTTGTAGAAGTGTTGCTATTTATTAGCTCACTTGTATTGCTTGTTTCTGTTTATGTTTATGCATCACAAAATGGTGGTACACTTTTTGATATCCCAGGTCTTGGCACAAATAGCAATATAAAAGCTAACGCTAGCTGGGCTCCATGGCTTGCACTCGGTGCTAGTTTTGGCGCTGTTACTGCAAGATGTCTAGAAAAGTAGGTAAAGTATGCTAATAATTGCAAGTGACCATGCGGGGCTTAAGCTAAAACAAAAGCTTGTTGCATGGCTAAAAAATCAAGGTTTAGATGTTGTTGATTGCGGAGCTTTGCAATATCAATCAATGGATAGTTATGTTGATTATGCCAAAAAAGCAATTGATTATTTTTCAAAAAATTGCGATGCCAATACCGATAAACTAATTTTGGTTTGTGGTAGTGGTGTTGGCATGAGTATTGTTGCAAATCGTCAACAAAACATAAGGGCTGTTTTGGCATATTCGTCAAAACAAGCAAAGCAGGGTCGAAATCACAACAATTGCAATTGCTTGTGCCTTGGTGGTAGAAATACTGGATATTTAAAAGCAAAGCATATTGTAAATGTGTTTTTAAAAACAAATTTTTTAGGCGGTAAATATGCAGATAGGCTAAATACAATTTAGCCAAAAACAAAACAAAAAAAATTATGTGCATAAAGTTTTTTAAACTATGCACATTTTTTTTGCTTTTTTTATAGTATGGAATATACGAAGGATAAAATCTTTCGGAGCACAAAAGATAAAAGGATTACATAGTGCGCTTGCACAATCAATACATATTTGCTATTTGTGTTGGGGAATAACAAACGGTATTGATAGTCCTTAAAAAAATATTAAAAGGAGGACTGCTTATGGGTTTATTTGGTGGCTTCGGCGGGTCAAATGGAAACGGTTGTGGTTGTGGCAACGATTGCTGTGACTTAATTTTAATATTGTTCTTGCTAAGTTCTTGTGGCTGTGGATGCAACATTAACTTAGATTGCAATACTATTATTATGTTGTTGTTATTTTCTGCTTTAACTGGCCCAAATGGTATGTGTAATAATCCTTGCCATTAATTTTGTAGAGAGCATAATTTGTGCTCTCTTTTTTTTATGAAAACAAAAATTTTTTTGTTAAAAAAACATATTTTAATAAAAAAATATTTTGAAAAAAATATTTATCTAAACAATATTTGCAAACGCAAAAAGTGTATTTTGTTAACAAAATTTTTGCTTAATTTTACAAATAATTTTATATCAAAAATTTTGCAAAAAAACTTCTGCTGGCCAATTAAAATTTTGCAAAAAAAAATACTTTTTAATTTTTTATTAAAATAATACATAATTTTTTTCTTTTTTGGGTATTTAATTTTTAAATTTTTTATGTCAAAAACAAATAAAATGCAAAGCGACAAGCATACAATATTTTATGGAAAAGTTACACGTTGCAAAACGCAGTTTGGGTAATTTGGCAAACAATAACCAAAATTTCAAAAAAATAGGCAAAAAGCAAAAAAATACAAAAAACAGGCCAAAAAATACAAAAAATAGGGCAAAATATCAAAATTTTCTGCAAATTTTAAAAAAATACGCCTTGCAAATTTGTATTTGCCTTTTGCTATTTGCATTGCTTTTTGTGTTGGCCTTTTTAAGTTTTGATGGCAAATATTTTATCTTTTTAAATCGCCCAAAATTGTTTTTGCATCCACAAAAATTTATTTTGCTTTTTGCTTTAAATTTTATTGCTGTTTTTAGCTATTATTTATATAATGTTTGGGTTCAAATTATCTCAAAACAAAATGGCCAAATCAGGGCAGTGCCGTTGGCACAGAAAGATGAAAATTTACCCACAACAAAATGGCAAATGCAAAAAACCGCAAAACTTTTGGGGCTAGGCATCAAACCAAAAAAAATATTAAGCAAACTTTTAAATAATTATTTTTTGTTTACAATATTACTTTTTAGCTTGTTTGGTTTTTACTTTTTATTTTTTAATATTCACTTGCTTGCACTTTGTGTAATATCAATTTTTTTGGCTTGCTTTGTTTGCTTAAACCGTTTTTTACAAAATCAAAATGTAACACCCAAAATAATTTTGGCTTTGATGCTTTTGCTTTTTATATGTAATTTTTTGAGCAATTATTTGCTGTTTATGCTAAATTAACAAATTTTGCTAAATTTGGAATATTTTACAAAAAATCGAAAAAACTATATTTGTCAAAAATTAGCGTATTTTTGCCACTAATTTGTTGACAAATATTTTTTAATGTTATAGACTTTATACGATAACTTTATTTATCAGTTAAGGAGAATAGCTAAATGAAAAAGATTTACAAAATTATGGTATTTATTTTGATGCTTGCACTTGCAGTTGGCAGTGCTGTTATTGCACCAGTTACTGTATTTGCCTCGGCATCTGCACTTATTGGCGCAACAATAATTTTAAAAAATATGCCAAAAACCGGAACTATCGGCACACCTGTAGAACTTCCAAAGGGAAGTGTTACAAACGGCAGTTCTGCTGATGCCAAGGTAACTGTAATTGGTCCAAATGGCAAAGAAGTTAGTGTTCAAGACGGCAAGTTTACACCAACTTTAATTGGCGATTACAAGGTTGTTTACACAGCCGAAGCTAATGGCTCACACTCAAAAACAACAAGCAATGTTTACACAATAAAGGTTAGCGGTGCAAAAGCTACTTTTGATTTTAAAGAGAATACACCATATATTCTTCAATCAAAAGCAGGTCTAGATACAACCGTTGTTTTGCCAAATCCAACCATAAAGGTTAATGACGAAGAAGTTGCTGATGCTTCTGCAACAATCAAGGTTACAGACCCAAATCACAACACATGGACACTTGGCGAAACAAAGGAAGGCTTTACAAGCCCAATCAAGCAGGTAACTATTGATGGCGAAAGCCACATTGCTTTTAGCGCAACAAAGCAAGGCGAGGGCGCTGTTTATGGCGATTATACAATCACATACGAGTATAAAAGCTCAAAAACAATTCCTGCAACCGAAACAAAGCACATTCAAGTTGCTAAAAACTATAGCGTAAAAGACCAAGATGTTACATTCACTTGGGATGGCTCTATGCCAGAAAGTGCAGTTCTTGGCAACGAAGTTACACTTCCAAAACCTGTTACTGTAGATGCAAACTTTAACAACGAAAGTGTTGCAACATACACAAAAGTAGAAGTTTCGTTTGTTGATAAACAAGGCCAAGAAAACGCTTATGATGTAAAAGATTTTAAATTTACACCAATGGATATGGCAAAAAGCGGGACATACTACAAAATAACATACAAAATTTACACACTAGAACAACTAGACCTCGCAAAGTATTCAACATTGCAAGAGGCCATCAGCAAGGCTGACGAAGCTGGCAAAGTGCTTGTAAAAACATATACATTAAAAAATGTTACCGATACAGTAGCACCAGTTCTTCAAGCAGTAAATGCTTATAGCGTTAAAGAAGATGGAACTTTGGAGGATAATGTTGTAGAAAGTTTAAAAGACCAAGATGTTAGCTACAGCATTCCAAGCAAAGCAAAAACACAAGTAGAAGTAGAAATTCCAGCAATTTATGCAACAGATAACTATTCTAAATATAATGGCATCACATTAACCAGAACATTGATTGATGAAGATGGCAACACATACAGTTTGGATGGCGATGCCGAACTTAACAAAGAGGCTAGCGACAACGCACCAAAAGTTGTTCAAGCAAAAGTTAACCAAACAGCAAAAGTTACATTTAAATTTAAGGGGACATACACAGTTAGATATCGTGCAAAGGACGAAGCTAACAATTCTAAAGATGTATCTTACAAAATTGTTGTTACAGATAGTCTTGTAGATAATGTTGCCCCAACAATCACAAAACCAACAATTGTTTCTACAGCAAAACCAGGCGAAAAGGTTACATTTGGCGCTCCTACAGTTGTAGATTATGCAACCGATGCAACAAGCCCAGTTACTATTGATACAAATGTTAAAAAAGATGTTTATCTATACTATGGTCAAATTACAGGTTCAACAAATTTTGATACACTTTTGGAAAACGGATCTCTTACACCAGTATCAAAAGATAAAGACGATTCTTCAAAATATTCGTTTGTTATAGATAGCGCAACCGAGTCAAAATATGTAAACGTAATTTTCCGTGCAGAAGACGATGCAAAGTATGCCGATGGCAACAGCAAAAACAATGTTGCTTGGACAAGCGAAACTGTTGTTATTTACAATGTTAAAGACGATGTCGCTCCAACTTTGGTAGGCACATTGGATAGCATTAAAGATAGCATAGATGATAACACATATGGTCAAACAGATAGCGACCCAATCACAATTCCAGGCGAAATAAAATTTACTGATAGCGATAACGATGGCGATGCAACAAAGTTCTTAACAGCATCACTTAGGGTTTACGATAAAAATGGAACAGAAATTAAGGTTAGAGGCGTAAAATACTCTTATGATGGCACAAATTACATCATAAGTGGTGGAAAGTTCTACCCAACAATTGCTGGTGAATATCAAATTGTTATCACAGCAACCGACCTTGGTGGAAATAGTTTAATCAATTCAATCACATTTAATGTAAACGATACCAAAAAACCATCAGTATATCCAAACGGAGATATCCAAACAACAATGGAAATTGGCAAAACATACAAACTTGCAAAGCCAACCGTAGTTGATGATGGAGTTGTTATTGATAACTCAACCGAAGCTTATATTGAGTTTGGTGATGACAATCCAAAATATAACTGGAATGCTGGAACAATGGAGTTTACTCCACTAGAAGAAGGCACTTACACATTTAGATATGTTGGTTCAGATGCTGCAAGCAATGTTGCTTATAGTGATTTCTTTACAATTACGGCAAGCGATACAGAAGACCCAGTAATTTCAATCAACGGAACAGTTGATGATACAGTTGGTTACAAAGACGAAGAAAACAATGTTTTGTCTGTTAAGTTGCCACTATTTACAGCAACTGACGAGCTTAACGGAATAAAAACAACCGAGCTTAAAGTTACAGATCCAGACGGCGATGAACTTGAAGTTACAGAGTTGGAAGACCACTACGAGTTTACACCAAATCGCAATGGAAAGTTTACTGTAACATATACAGCAACCGACCTTGCCGGCAACACAGCAACACAAACATACACCATAAAGGTAGGTGATGTTACTGCTCCAACAGTATCAGGAACATCTATCCCAGGCGACTACAAAGTTGGCGATACACTTTCAATCGATTTGTCAAATATCAAATTGGCAGACGAAGTTGATGGTGAAACCGATGGCAAAGATGCAGTTAAAACATCTTCAAGTGCAAAAAGCAAGTTGGATATTGTTTTGACCGACCCATCAGGTTCAAGTGTTTCATTTGATACTACCGATGATATTTGGACATACAAGTTTGAAAAAGCTGGCCGTTATACATTAACATACAAAGCAACTGATTCAGCTGGCAATACAGATGATAACCTAAGATATACTTTTGAAGTTAAGTCTAACAAAAACAGCACTTCTATTAGTGAAAAAACTTGGGGAATTATCCTTTCAGTTGTTGCAGTAGCTTTACTTGCAGGCGTTGTTGTTTACTTTATCAAAACAAAAGATACATCAACAAATGTAAAGTCAAACAAAACAAATGGTCAAGATAATAAGTAAGTTAAAAAAAAGTTATAGTTAACCTATAACTTTTTTTTGCCACGAAAACCAATTGTGGTTTGTTTTTTGTTTTAAAAACTGGCCAAAAGTGATATAATTTAGGTATGATAAACAAACCTTTTGAATTACATAGCCCATATGCGCCAACAGGCGACCAACCAAAGGCAATAAAGCAACTTACAGAGGGAATTAACGATGGCCTAAAAAGTCAGGTTTTGCTTGGTGTAACGGGTAGTGGAAAAACTTTTACAATGGCGAATGTAATTGCAAATGTTCAAAGGCCAGCACTTGTGCTTGCGCACAACAAAACCTTGGCTGCCCAACTTTGCAACGAGTTTAGGGAGTTTTTTCCAAACAATATGGTAGAATATTTTGTCAGCTATTATGACTACTATCAGCCCGAAGCCTATATTGTAAGTAGCGATACTTATATTGAAAAAGACCTTGCAATAAATGACGAAATTGATAAATTAAGACACAGTGCAACTTGTGCACTTATGGAAAGGCGAGATGTTATTATTGTTTCGTCAGTCAGTTGCATTTATGGCTTGGGTAGCCCAGAAAACTATGCTGGGCTTGGAATTTCGCTAAGGCCAGGGCAAATTATTAGGCGAGATGATGTAATCAAAAAGTTAATCAATATTCAATATCAACGCAACGATATTGACTTTAAACGGGCAACTTTTAGGGTTAGGGGCGATACTTTGGATATTATTCCAAGTTACACCACCGAGTATGCCTATCGTGTAGAGTTCTTTGATGATGAAATAGAAACAATAAAGGAGATTGAACTTGTAACTGGCAAAGCCGTTAGCACACTAGAGCATATGTTGATATTCCCAGCCACACATTATGCTGTTGGCAGTGAAAATTTGGATAATGTAATAAAAGTTATTCGCAGTGATGCCGAAAAAGAGGTTGAAAATTTTAAGAAGCAAGGCAAACTTATTGAGGCCCAACGACTTAAAGAACGCACTAATTATGACCTGGAAATGATTCACGAAATGGGCTATTGCAATGGAATAGAAAACTATTCAAGATACTTTGATGGCCGTGTTCCAGGTGAAGCACCATATTGTTTGCTAGATTACTTTCCAAAAGATTTTTTACTTTTTGTTGACGAAAGCCACATTACATTGCCTCAAGTTAGGGCAATGTATAATGGCGATAGGGCACGCAAAAAAAACTTGGTAGACTATGGCTTTAGGCTAAAAAGCGCTTATGATAACAGGCCTTTAACATTTGATGAGTTTAATAGCAAAATAGGGCAAGCAATTTATGTATCAGCAACCCCAGCAAAATACGAGCTAGATTTGGCAGGACAAGTTGTAGAACAAATAATTAGGCCAACAGGGCTTTTAGACCCAAAAATAGAAGTTAGGCCAATAAAAAATCAAGTTGATGATTTGATTGACGAAATAAAAAACACAGTAAAACAAAACGGAAGAGTTTTGGTCACTACGCTAACAAAAAAAATGGCCGAAAGTTTAACAAGCTATTTAACCGATTTTAAAATAAAGGTTAAATATTTGCACAGCGAAATTGATACGCTAGAAAGGATAGAAATTATAAATTCGCTTAGAAAAGGTGATGTTGACGTTGTTGTTGGTATCAATTTGCTTAGAGAGGGTATAGATATACCTGAAGTTAAACTTGTTGCAATTTTAGATGCCGATAAGGAGGGCTTTTTGCGAAGCGAAACCTCACTTATTCAAACGGTGGGCAGGGCAGCAAGAAATGCCGAGGCAAGAGTTTTGATGTATGCTGATGTTATAACCGATAGTATGAGGCGTGCGATTGACGAAACAAATAGGCGCCGAAAAATTCAAAATGATTACAACATAAAGCACAATATTACACCAAAAACAATTGTAAAACCGATTACAAATTCGCTTCAAATAACAAAAAAATTGCAAACAACAAAAATAGATTACAAAAGTATTCCACATCAAATAGAAAAACTCACTGCACTTATGAATCAATCTGCAAAAGAACTTGACTTTGAACGAGCAATACTTTTGCGTGAGCAAATTCAGCAGCTAAAAGATTTGGCCAAAAAAGGCGAAAGCCTGTAACAAGTTTGCAAAAAATAAAAATGTGTCAAACTTTAATAAAAAATTGCAAATTAAATGCGCAAATTTGGCACAATTTATATGTAAATATCTTGCAAAATTTTTGGCTTTAAAAATAATATTTTAAGTTTTTTTGCAAATTATTTTTTAAAATTTTATTGTAAAATAAAAAAATTAAAGCAAAAATACAAAAAAATGGGCAAAAAAACGCAAAAAAACAGCCATTTTTTGCAAAATTAGGCTAATTTTTAAAAAAATATTCAGGAGGAAATTTTATGGATAATAAATTGGTTGTTATTGGTGCAAAAGAAAACAACTTAAAAAATATCAATGTAACCCTTCCACGCAACAAACTTATTGTTTTTAGTGGTGTTAGTGGCAGTGGTAAAAGCACACTTGCTTTTGATACAATTTTTGCCGAGGGCGAGCGTAAATTTATGGAAAGTTTGTCAAGCTATGCAAGGCAATTTTTGGGGCAAATGGAAAAACCTAATGTTACAAAAATAGAGGGACTTTCTCCGTGCATTGCAATAGACCAAAAAACCACATCGCAAAATCCAAGGTCAACTGTTGGCACGGTAACCGAAATTTATGATTATTTTAGGTTGCTTTTTGCAAATATTGGCACGCCTTTTTGCCCAAATTGTGGCATTCCAATTCAAAAACAAAGTATAGACCAAATTATGAATAGTGTTATGGCTTATGGCACTGGCACAAAAATAATTGTTTCAAGCCCGTTTGCAACCGGCAAAAAAGGCACTTTTGCAAAGGAGTTTGAAAAGTTTAGAAAAAGTGGATATTCTAGGGTCGATGTAGACGGAAATATTTATTCGCTTGATGAAGAGATTGTTTTGGATAAAAACAAAAAGCACGATGTTAGTGTTGTTGTGGATAGATTGGTGCTTAAAGACGAAAGCGTATCTAGGCTTGCGGGAAGTATTGAAACTGCACTTAAACTTGGCGATGGAAAGGTTGTAATTAACCACGATGGCAAAGAAGATTTATTTTCTAACAAATTTGCGTGCCCAAGGTGCTCATTTTCGTTTAGCGAAATTTCGCCACGATTGTTTAGCTTTAACACACCATATGGTGCTTGCCAAACTTGCTCGGGTCTTGGCGTAAAAAAGGAAATTGATGCCAACTTGGTTATTGGCGATCGCAGGCGCAGTTTAAGGCAAGGCGCGTGCACTGTTACGGGCTGGAATTTAAACAGTGGCGACTTTACAAAGGTTTACTTTAATGCACTTTCAAAGCGTTATGGTTTTAGCTTGGATACGCCGTTTATGGACCTCCCAAAAGAGATTCAACAAATAATTTTGTATGGCAACAATGGCGAAGAACTAGAGGTAGAGTACCAAAGTGGTAGTTTTGTTGGTAGTTATATAAAAAGTTTTGAGGGCGTAATACCAAACCTAGAAAGGCGTTTTAGAACAACCACAAGCGAGTGGACAAAGGCAGAAATTTCTAAATATATGAAAGATTCGCCTTGCGAAGTTTGTGGTGGCAGAAGGCTAAATCAACAAGCATTAAGCATAAAAATTTGTGATAAAAATATTTATGATGTAACAAGTATGAGCATTGGCAAAATAAAAGAGTTTTTATCGCACGTTACACTTACTGCCGAGCAACAAATTATCGCAAAAGATGTGCTAAAAGAAATTAACGCAAGGCTAGACTTTTTGATAAATGTTGGTCTCGATTATTTAACTTTATCACGCAGTGCATCTACACTATCTGGTGGCGAGGCACAACGTATAAGGCTTGCAACACAAATTGGTAGCGGTCTTGTTGGTGTGCTTTATGTTTTGGACGAGCCAAGCATCGGTTTGCACCAACGGGATAACCTAAAACTGATAAACACTTTAAAAAGTTTGCGAGATTTAGGCAATACACTTATTGTTGTAGAACACGATGAAGATACAATTCGCAGTGCAGATTATATTGTAGATATTGGTCCATATGCAGGCGCGCGTGGTGGCGAAGTTGTGGCACAGGGCACATTGCAAGAGGTTTTAAAAAGTAAAAAATCGCTAACTGCAAAATATCTAAATGGCGAGCTTAAAATAGAAGTTCCAAAAACAAGACGCAAAGGCAATGGAAATTTTTTAACAATAAAGGGCGCAAAGCAAAACAATTTAAAAAATATAAATGTCAAAATTCCACTTGGCCAGTTTGTTTGCATAACTGGTGTTAGTGGCAGTGGCAAAAGCAGTTTGATAAACGAAATTTTGTATCCAGCTTTGGCCAACAGGCTTAATGGAGCAAAGGCCATTGAGGGCAAATATGATGATATTTTGGGCATTGAAAATGTAGATAAAGTTATTTCGATAGACCAAACCCCAATAGGCCGAACCCCACGAAGCAACCCTGCAACATATACTGGGCTTTTTGGATATATTAGAGATTTGTTTGCAAGCACGCCAGATGCAAAGGCAAGAGGTTACAAAAGTGGCAGGTTCAGCTTTAATGTTGCTGGTGGCAGATGCGAGGCTTGTCAGGGCAGTGGCGTTAAAGAAATTGAAATGTATTTTTTGCCTGATGTTACCGTGCCGTGTGAAGTTTGTGGTGGCAAACGTTATAATCGAGAAACTTTGGAAGTTAAGTATAAAGACAAAAGCATTTATGATGTTTTGGAAATGACGGTAGAAGATGCTTTGGTGTTTTTTGAAAACTTGCCATCGCTAAAAAACAAGTTGCAAAATTTGTATGATGTTGGCCTAGGTTACATCAAACTTGGGCAAAGTGCAACAACATTATCTGGTGGTGAGGCGCAACGAGTTAAACTTGCAACCGAGTTATCTAAAATTGGCACAGGAAAAACTGTTTACATTTTAGATGAGCCAACAACTGGGCTTCATAGCTATGATGTTGATAAATTGATAAACATTTTGCAACGGCTTGTTGCCGAGGGTAACACCGTGGTTGTTATAGAACATAATTTGGATGTTATAAAGGTTGCTGATTATATTATAGATTTAGGCCCAGAGGGTGGAGATGGCGGTGGCACAATTGTTGCTACTGGCACGCCAGAGCAAGTTGCCGAAGAGCCTTTAAGTTACACAGGGCATTTTTTAAAGCAAATGTTAAAGCAGTAAAATCAAAAATTTCACATATTGACTTTAAATAGCATATATGTTAAAATAATAACAAACAAAAGAGGGTTTATATGGCAGAAAAACACATTAAGGTATATCCAAACGGAGCCACACTAATTTATTATAGGCAAAACCTAAACAGCACAACCGATGTTACCATGGGCTTTGTTAGTGGTGCTAGGCGTGATGGCACAAAAAAAGGTCTTGCACACGCGTTAGAACATTCGCTTTTTAATGGTATTGATGGCATGACAAAAGACGAAATGTATCACTTTTTTAAAAATATTGGCAATCAACAAAATGCATATACATCAAATGATGTTATTGCAACAACTTTTAATTGTCCAAATGCAAATGTAGAAAAAGTTATCAAAATAAATGGCGATATGTGGGCAAAAAATAGCTATAGTTTGCAAGAGTGGAAGCGTGAACGCAAAGTAATTTTGCAAGAACTTTATATGGTGCTTGATGAGGATACTGATTACACCCACAAGCTATCAGAAAAACAACAAAAAGATGCAATTTTGGGCAGTCCACTAACACTCGCAAAAATTACACCACAAGATTTTATTGATTACAAGCAAAAAAATTTTGTTACTAACAATATGGTAATTAGCGTTGTAAGCAGTTTGCCATACGAGCAAATTAAGGGATATTTTGAAAAATACTTTATCAATAGATTCCCAACCGATGCTCGCAAAAAATTAAGCGTTCCAAAGCATACCATAAAGTTTGAAAACAAATTGCAAGCCGAAGATAGGCCATATTCAAATTCGTTTTTAATTCAGTTAATTTTTAAAAGTTTAGATAATGTAGAAAAAGACGATTTGTTTTCTAGATTTGAAGATTGGTATTTTAACAACTTTGGCTTACTTTACGAAAAATTTGTTTTAAAAGAGCCTTTGGTTTACACTCCAGCATTTTTTAGACAAAGAATTTTTAGTAACAGTATAAAAGGATTTTCTATTTTAACATCTCCAGCCAACGCAAATAGATGTGTTGAAGTGTTGTGCGAAACAATAAACAATTTGATAGAAAATGGAGTTTCGGATAGTGATGTTGCTTTGTTTAAAAAGGCTATGCTTGCCGAAAGAGAGCGAAAAACTGATATTAAGTGCTATCCATCAAACAAATTGTTTAACGATTATTTGTATGGTCGCAAGCCATTTGTTAAGGGGTTTTTTAACAAACTTATGGCATTATCAAAAGACGATATAAACAAATATGTTCAAAAAGTTTATGGAAAGTCTAAATTTACACTGGTTTATTGTGGCGATATTCAAGAGGCTCAAGGTCAGCCTGATGCACAAAATTATCCAATAAATGTTATGAGTGACCTCGGCCTTGTAAATGATATGGTAAAAATTAAGCCATTGTATTCGGCTGAGCAAGTAAACTTTAAAATGCGATACGCAAAATGGTTGGCACTAGAGAAAAAATTTGATGAGATGAAGCAAAATTCATCACAAATTCTTATTTGCGACCAAGATATACTCGCTATGTTAAACAATCAACAAAGCAAAACCGAAAGTTTGCTTTCGCTTGATAACAAAGAAACAAAAAAGCAGGTTAAAAAACAACTTAAACAATTGCTAGAGCAAAATAAATAATAATTATAGTTTAAAAGAGAGTTAATCTCTCTTTTTTTTGCCTATAAGCTTGCAACAAGCAATATTTATAAAAACAAAATGTGCAAAAAAGTTCTATACAAATTCTACTTTGAATATATTTTATTATACCTATATTGGAGGAATTTATGGAAAATAGCAATATATATAAAGAGATTACCACAAGGTCTGGTGGCGATATATATTTGGGTGTTGTTGGGCCAGTTAGAACCGGCAAAAGCACTTTTATAACTAATTTTGCAAATCAACTAATTTTGCCAAACATACAAAACGCCTATGCAAAACAGCGCACAATAGATGAGTTGC
>ERZ808246.2014-NODE-2014-length-13387-cov-3.052580_pt1 | contig 13387 bp, 14 predicted proteins | sample MGYA00521083_ERZ808246 | MGnify/ENA primary metagenome ERZ808246 (study PRJEB31516, sample SAMN03275577) | gut metagenome | biome: mammalia-associated habitat; material: feces | host: Papio cynocephalus | place: Kenya | collected 2012-07-07 ...
GGAGTGGAAGATTTATGGCGTTTCTAAGACAGGTACCGGCAAAGGCTATGTGCTGGATGAAGGTGTCGGCGTATTTAATGGCGATATGGGAGTGATTACCGATATCAGTGATTACGATGAGGAGCTGACAATCCTGTTTGACGACGGACGCGAAAGTGTTTACAGCTATAAGGAACTGGATCAGATCGAGCATGCATTTGCCGTGACCATCCACAAGTCACAGGGTAGTGAGTATCCGGCGGTTATCATCCCACTGCTTGGCGGAAACCGGAAGCTGATGAACCGGAATCTGATTTACACAGCAATCACGCGTGCGAGACAGCTGGTTATCATTGTCGGTGATGTGAATCTGGTAAATCAGATGGTTGATAATTCCGAAGAACAGAAGCGGTACACATCGCTGGCACTTCGGTTAGAGGAGTTAAATGAAAGTATGGAATAAACTTGCGAATTGGATATATCCACCAACCTGCCCCCTGTGTGGGGATGTGACCGGCAGACAGACCGGACAGGTGTGTGACGAGTGCAGACCGATGATCGACTATCCGGCACAGCCGGTCTGTATGCGGTGTGGGTGTGAGATTGCCGATGAGGAAGCAGAGCTGTGTGAAGACTGTACGCGGCATACGCGGACATATATACAGGGCTTTCCGGCGATGAAATACCAGTATCCGCTCGATGAGAGTCTGGCACGGTTCAAGTATCATAATCAACGGGATTATGCGGCATTTTATGCGGGGCAGATCGTGAAACGGCATGGGCTGGCACTGCAGAGCCTGGGGCTTGATGCGTTGATTCCGATCCCAATCCATAAGCGGAAGCTGGAAAAACGTGGTTACAATCAGGCGGAGCTTCTGGCAGATGCGCTGGGAAAGAAACTGGATATACCGGTCGAGCGGGAGCTGCTTGCGCGCGTGGTAAATACAGAGCCACAGAAAAATCTGGATCCGGAGCACCGCGAGCAAAACTTAAAAAAGGCTTTTCAATGTACGGAAAAAAGTGTAAGCTATAAAAAGGTGTTGCTGGTCGATGATATTTATACGACGGGTGCGACGATCGAGGCATGTACGAAGAGTCTGCATGCGGCTGGTATCCCGGATGTATATTATACAAGTGTGGCAATCGGAACCGGACGATAGAAAAGATATAGAGATCGTGTCAAAATGGACAGAAAAATGAGGACACGTGACAGATAGAGGGAGGAAGAAATCATGGAACTGATGAACTGCAGAAACTGTAAGAAGTTATTTAATTATATTGCGGGAGAGAAACTGTGTCCGGCATGTAAGGAAAAGCTCGAAGAGAAGTTTCAGAAAGTAAAGAAATACATCGAAGAAAATCCGCGCGAGAATATTAATCAGGTAGCGGAAGCGTGTGATGTTACGATCAAGCAGATTAAATACTGGGTGCGAGAGGAACGTTTATCCTTTACGGATGATTCTCTGGTTGGACTGGAATGTGAGCGCTGCGGTAAGATGATCCACAGTGGCAGGTTCTGTAAGGAGTGTGCAGGCGGACTTGCCGATGCCATGAATAATGCTTATAAGCGGGAACGCCAACAGACAATACGAAAAACAGCCGCAGGAAAGATGCGTTTCCTTGACTGATCCTGCGGGTGAAAGACAGATCTGTATTCTTCAGAATGAAATATATTAAAAGAGAAGAGACATATGCACAATGAGGTGACTGAGATACCCCCTCAAAGTGCATGTGTCTTTTTTTACATAAAAAGGGTTATGATACAGGGAAAACATCCGATAATCTTATTGAAGAATCGTAATTGCAGGAGACTGCAGCTTGCGAAAGATAAGATAAAGGAGGGAGAAGCGATGAGAATAGGAACCTATAATATGATTAGTCAGATCTATGGCAACACAGGTACCAAAAAGACGAAGACATCCGGAACAACTGGATCAGGAAGCTTTTTGGATCAGGTATCTTTCTCAAGCATGGGAAAAGATATGCAGACAGCAAAGACGGCACTTGGCAACACACCAGATGTCAGAGAGTCTAAGATTCAGGAGCTGAAGCGCCGGGTTGACAACGGCACATACGATGTGAGTGTAGATGATTTCGCACAGAAATTACTGGACAGTTACAGCAAGACAAATATCTAAATGAGGAATCGACATGGCAAGTATAATTGAGAATCTGATTACGGAATTAAATGATGAGTATGCATTGTACGAGCAGCTTCTGCAGGTATCGATGGAGAAGACAGGTGCGATCGTATCGAACAATCTTGATCGTCTGTCCGAGACAACCGAGAAGGAGCAGCGCCTGGCAGATGCACTTGCGAGCGTAGAACACAGACGGCGTGAGACAATGGCAAATGTAGCGAATATCTTAGGCAAACGACCAGATGATGTCAAGGTGATGGATGTTGTTACATTTCTGGAAGGACAGCCGGAATTCCATGATCCGCTGCTTGCGATCAACGAGAAGCTGGCGAAGCTTGCACGGAAGGTGCGGGAAGTAAACGGACATAATCAGAATCTGATTCAGGATGCGCTTGAAATGATCGAGTATAACATCAATCTGATGCAGAATCTGAACCGGGCGCCGGAGACGGCAGAGTATTCGAAAGAGATGTTCAAGGGCAACGCCGCATATGCAGGCAGCGCCGATGTACCGGGCAGATTTGATGTACAGAATTAACGGGAATAAGGGAGTAAACGTATGGCAGGAACGATGGGACGGTTGTCTGTTGGCGTGACAGGACTTCAGACAAGTCAATATGCGTTAAATGCAACCGCACACAATTTAATAAATACACAGACTGAGGGCTATACCCGTCAGCAGGTACTCCTGACAGACCAGGCTTATAACAAGATTTCAACGGGATCGTATTACACGAACACCGTCGGTATGGGTGTTGTGACGGCACAGATCCGACAGGTGCGCGACCAGTTTGCGGATGAAACTTACCGCACAGAGAGTGGACGTATGAACTACTACAAGGCGCAGTACGAAACCGTTTCGGAGATAGAGAATTATTTCGGTGAGTTAGAGGGCAAGGATTTCAATACGACGTTAAATGATATGTGGACATCAATGCAGGAGCTGCAGAAGGAGTCCAACAGTATCGTAACACGAAGCGCATTTATCTCAAATGCACTTACCTTGATCGACCGTGTACAGACGATTCGTTCCAGTCTGATCGAGTATCAGCGGAATCTGAATACAGAGATCAAGGATCAGGTCAAGACAGTCAATGACCTTGCATCTACCATCTATGAGCTCAACCAGCAGATCCGTGCGGTTGAGGCAGGAAATATTGAAAAAGCAAATGACTTAAAGGACAAGCGGAACCAGGCACTTGATAAGCTTTCGTCTATCGTAAATACCGAAGTTGTAAACAACGAAGACGGTACGGCAGAGGTGTATCTGGAAGGACATACACTGGTTACACTTGGAAGAACCTACACACTGACGACACAGAAGGTGTGTGAGAATGAGAAATATCAGCAGAATTATGGATTCACAGGTTCTTCGACAGACTTCCTGATGCCTGTATGGGAGCAGGATGGCGATCCTTTGTTTAATATAAACCGGGTACCGACCGCAGACAGCAACAGCGATATCGGTTCCCTGAATGGTCTTATGATGTCACGAGGCTATTTCATCAGCAATTACACGGATGTTCCAACAAAACCGACAAAGCCTTTGGAGAAAGACTTTGCAGATCCTGCAGATTATCAGACCGCAATGGCACAATATGAGCAGGACGTTAAGGATTACGTGGATGACCTGGAATATTTTAATACTTATGTGGAACCATATACGATCACGAATCTGGAGGCACAGTTTGATGTGCTGATTCATGCGATGGTGACACAGATCAACGATACGTTGTGTCCAAACAAAACAGTGACACTGGCAGACGGTTCCACCGTAAAGGTGCTGGACGAGGATGCTGCCGGTATCGGTATGGGCGAGGGCAACGAGTATCCGGGTACGGAGCTTTTTGTACGAAACAGCGTAGACCGTTACACAGAACAGACATTGACACTGGCAGATGGAACGACACAGACGTTCAAGGTATATAACGAAGAAAATCCGGATGATTTCTATTCACTTTATACAATCGGAAACCTGAAGGTAAATGAGAAGCTGCTGCAGAATCCGTCCCTGCTTCCACTTTCCCGTGTATCGGGCGAGGAGGCACAGACGATCGCAGATGAACTGCTGGCACGATGGAACGATAAGTTCGCAACGGTCAGCCCGAATTCCTTGGTACAGTGCAATTACAAGGATTATTACAGCGGAATGATGGATGATCTGTCAGACCGTGGTTACACGTACAAATCCATGATGGAAACCGGACAGCAGGCAGTGTCCGACGCCGAGAATACGAGACAGCAGCTGCTCGGTGTATCCTCCGACGAGGAGTTATCCAGCATGATCAAATTCCAGCATGCATACAATGCGTCCTCCCGATACATCAACACCGTATCCGAGATGATTGCATATCTGATCGAGAAGCTGGGCGCATAAAAGAAACGATAATTCGCAATTGACAAAGAAGGAGTGGAAGCGATGCCATCTACATTTTTAGGACTTAATACAGGTCTTTCGGGACTGACATATTTTCAGACGGCGCTTAATACGACCGCGCACAATATATCCAATGCGGACACAAAAGGATATTCCAGACAGAACGTGCAGGCTTCCGCATCGGATGCCTTACGGCTGAACAAGACATACGGTATGATGGGAACCGGTATTACAGCCTCTGCCGTAGAGCGCCAGCGAAATGCATATTACGACACAAAATACTGGTCAGCAAATTCCAAGTACAGCCAGTACAATTCACAGCATGCCAATCTCGAACAGTTACAGACGTATATGAACGAGATGACTTCCGAGGCAGGCTATACAAAATGGATGGCAGAGATGTCTGATGCTATGCAGGATCTCTCAACAAAACCAGCCGACTATACAACGCGAATCTCCTTTGCGCTTACGGCAGATTCTTTCACAGATATGGTAAATGAGCTTGCAAGCAACTTCCAGTCAACGCAGAAGACGATCAACGATGAGGTTGAGCTTGCAGTCAGTGAAGTGAACTCGCTTTCCAAGCAGATCTATGAGCTGACACAGGAGATTATTACAGTCGAATTAAAGGGTGGAAATGCAAACGACCTGCGTGATAAGCGGGGCGTGTGTATCGATACATTATCCGAGTATATCAATGTTGATGTGGACGAGCGAAGCATCATGTATGGTGTGGGGAATGATCAGGTCGAAGCAAATGCCAAAACCCTGACAATCCGTATCAATGGTGAAATTCTGGTTGACGAGCTTGGTTACAATGAACTGACCGTGGTTCCACGGGAGCAGAAGGTCAACCAGAACGATCAGGATGGTCTGGTTGACATCTACTGGAAAAATGCGGATGATACTGCAGGCGAATTCTTCAATACAGCGAATACAACTGGAAGAATCGCAGGTTTGTTCAACATCCGTGACGGCAACAACGGCGAGGTGTTCTCAGGAACAACAACCGCAGTATCTGATAATCCACCGGAAGTGACCGTATCGCTTGCAGAGAGTATCGCCATGAAGGATCTGAACATTCCAACCGAAGGAACGATCACTTTAAATGGCAGAGACTACCTGTATGATGGCTGGACCGCCGAGTACGATGCGGACGGAAAGCTGAACAACTTTACATTTAAAAATATGACGATGATCAACGAGAAGAATGCGGAAGTAACAGCAGTCTTCCCGGCAGGTATCGATGGACGCCAGGCACAGATTGGCGTCAAAAATATGACAAAGGGTATTCCGTATTATCAGGCAAAACTGAATGAACTGGTCCGTGTGTTCTCCAAGTACATGAACGACCTGACAAGCGCGGGTGCTGATGCAGATGGAAATCCGGGACTCGATGCATTTACCGCACAGGCGCCGGATGGACATGATTTCGTATTGAAGGGCACTATGCAGGGAACCGGAACGATCTCTTCCAGCGACGACAGCTATTATCGTCTGAATGGATTGAACTGGGAACTGAACCAGCAGTGGAAGACTGATCCGAAGAAGATCGTTGTATCTTACAAGGAAGATATCGATCAGGGCAACATAGAAGCGAGAGGAATCCTGGAAAAGATGATGGCTGGACTGACGGATTCTTCCATGTTCCAGCAGGGCAATGTTTCGCACTTCCTGCAGGCAATCACAACGAACATGGCGGTCGATACGAAGAAAAATGAAGTATTTGCAGCAAATCAGGATGATATCCGATACACGATCGATAACCAGAGAGCATCCATTTCCGGTGTCGATAAGAACGAGGAAGGTTCGAACCTGACGAAGTTCCAGGAGCTGTACCGGCTGGCATCCAGAGTAATATCTGTATTGAATGAAGTATATGATAAACTGATAAACGAGACTGGTGTATAAGGCTGACGCCTTGGAGGTAGGAATATGAGAATTACGAATCAGATGATCTCCAATAACTCTCTGCGTAATATGCAGAAGACGATGGCAAATGTGGACAACCGCACAACGCAGATGGAGACAGGAAAGAAAATTACAAAGGCATCCGAAGATCCGGTTGTTGCCGTGCGTGCGCTGAAGCTTCGTACAATGGTAACACAGCTGGAGCAGTACAAGGATAAAAACATCGGCGATGCAGAATCATGGCTGAAGATCACGACAACGTCTCTGGATAACATCACTTCACGACTCGAAGATATCCAGAGCTACTGTACACAGGGTTCAACGGATTCGTTCAATACCTCCGATCGAAGTGCGATCATCGATGTATTAAAAGAGATGCAGGATATGATTAACAGCGAGGGAAATTCGACCTATGCTGGCCGTTATATCTTTTCTGGATATAAAACCGACCGTTCTCTTGCATTCAACGAGACAGAGGATATCAAGAAATATTCTTATAAGATTACACAGCATCTGACTGCGGATGATCTGGATATGAAGACCGTCGTGTTAAACGGCGTGAACAGTGAAGATGTAGACGGAATTCTGGCAGGTACAAGTGCATATGTGAAGCCGGACAAGGAACAGGTATATCGTCTGAATCTGGCATACGAAGGCATTTCCGATACAGACAGTCAGGGCAATGCAGCACTTTCACTGAAAGCGCTGGATGCAAATGGTAACACGATCGATCTGAGTGGATTTACCCAGACGATTAAGACAACGGCAGATGCAGATACTTATTATCAGGTCGGACCGGACGAGATCAACATCATTGAGGAGACCGGAGAGATCATCTTCGGCGAGAATGTGTATAACACACTCAAGCAGGCAGACGATATCGTAGTTGACTACGCGAAAAATAAATTCGAAGCAGGCGACCTCCGCCCAGAACATTATTTTGACTGTACGCAGTATACCGAGCAGTCGGATGGCAGTATTAAGACTGTAGATTATGATACCTATGACCGGACACAGTCAATTTATTATGAAGTGAATTTCAGCCAGAGTATTCAGGTCAATACAGAAGGTAAGAACATTATCAATGATGATATGAGCAACAACATCAACGACCTGATCTATACGCTGCAGGAGTTAGATGCGGCAGAGAAGACGGAGAAGAAGTTAAAGAATATGCTGGAGGATAACCAGTATGCATCAAATGATGATGCGGTAAAGCAGATTAACGCCATGCTGGAAGATATCAACGTTGAGATTGCAATCAAGAAAGAGACGATGCAGAAGACCTTTGCGAAGAATATTACGAACTTCCAGGGATATATGGATCAGGTTTCCGCGATTCAGTCCGATGTCGGAAGCCGCATGACAAAGCTTGACATGATCAAGACGCGTGTGACAGAGCAGTACAGTACATTCAAGGAATTGAAGTCTGAGAATGAGGATGTATCCAGCGAGGAGGCGGCACTGAACTTCAAGGAGGCCAATGTCGTATACGAGGCAGCACTTGCGGCTACGAGCAATCTGGTCAGAGCGTCATTGATTGATTATCTGTAGAAAATAATTCCGTCATACAAATAAGCAGCGAGACTGCTTGCAGGCGGAGCTGCTTATTTATATGACGGATAAACAGACATAAGCATGTAGGGCGATAGCCCAGAATGCGCATGGCTGTTGCGATTTCGAGAGTTCGAAGAACGGAGAAATCGTTATTATTGTATACATTATAATGAGGAACGATTTCTAAATTTTGAGGAGGGATAAAACATGGTAGCAGAAACAAGATTATTTGGTACGGTCGATATCGCAGAGGATAAGATCATTGAATTTCCAATGGGATTGATCGGCTTTGAGAATTTAAAGAAATTTGCAATTATTTATGACAGTGAACGGGAAGTGCGCTCCAAGATCAGCTGGTTACAGTCGATGGAAGAACCGGCACTGGCACTTCCAATCATCCATCCATCGGAATTGATCGACGATTATGGTCCGATCGTAGAGGATGAGCTGATGAAGAATATCGGAGACCCGGCAGACGCGGATATTCTGATGTTCGTAACTTTGTCGATTCCTTCGGACTTAACGAAGATGACAGCGAATCTGAAAGCCCCGATCATCATCAACACGGAGGGCAGAAAAGCCATCCAGGTGATCGTGGAGAATGAAGATTACAAGGTGAAATTCAATGCTTACGCGGCAATCCAGAAAATGAAAGAAAAGGCAGGTGAGTAATATGTTAGCACTATCCAGAAAACAAGGCGAATCCATCGTGATAGGCAATAACATTGAGATCACTGTGCTTGAGGCAAAGGGCGATCAGGTAAAGATCGGAATCTCTGCACCGAAGAGCGTGCCTGTTTATCGAAAGGAAATCTATGCACAGATTCAGGAAGAGAACCGTGAATCTGCCGCAAATCTTGATGTAGAAAGTTTGAAAAAACTCTTATAAAGTGGTAAAGTATGGGTGATTAGTTGACGATACAACTAATAGGAAACAAATGACCGTATGCCATTCAAGGATGGAAGGCATACAAGCAGTTCACGCAAGGAGGCGTATAGATTATGGCAATGGATGGAATCGGGGGCGTGGGAGCCCTGAATGTAAGTTCACAGACAAGAGTGACACGTCCGCAGTCTGAGACAGTGGATGTGAACACAGGCAGTGCTGCTGGACAGCAGCAGGTACAGACAGCAAGCTTGCCGCCAATCGGTGGCAAGGGAAACAGCAATAACAACAGCCAGCCGGGACAGCAGGATCGCGGTGCCGTGCAGACGGACAAGGATGTTGCACCAGACAAGATTAAGGCAGCTGTGGATGATCTGAATAAGACAGTGAAGCAGGCAAACCCATTGCATCACACACAGCTTAGTTTTAAGTATCATGAGGATACAAACCGGATTTCAATCACGGTTACAGACAGTGATACAGATGAAGTCATCCGTGAGATTCCTCCGGAGAAGACGCTCGATATGCTTGCAAAAGCGTGGGAGATGGCAGGTCTTCTGGTTGATGAGAGAAGGTAGAGGAGAACCCATCACGAACAAAGTGAGTGATTTAGGATGGGTTCGACGAACTGCCGCCGAGCGGATGCGAGGGGGCGATACCCTGATTAGGAGGTATTTGTTATGGCAATGCGAATGACTGGTCTTGTATCCGGTATGGATACCGAGAGCATGGTAAAAGAACTGGTCAGTGCCAGTTCTGAAAAAGTAAATAAGATCAAGCAGAAAAAGCAGGATGCCGAGTGGAAGAAGGAGATCTGGAGCGGACTCAATACAAAGATTTACAATTTCTATAAGACACAGCTTTCTGCATTTAAAACAGTAAGTAATTATAAGACGAAAAAGGCAACTGCCAGTGATGAGACAAAGGTGTCTGTCAAGGCAGGGGCAGGTGCTACGAATGGTACACATTCCGTATCTGTAGAACAGACAGCGTCTTCCGCTTATCTGACGGGTGATAATATTAAAACGTATGGAAAGTCCTATACAGGATATAATGATGCGGGATTGTCAACCAAGTTTGAGGATATGGTAGATGCGGATGGAAATAACCTGAATCTCAAGGGACAGACGATTTCATTCTCTGAAGGAACGGAAACAATCGAGTTTGTACTTGGCGGCGAAGGTGAAAATGGTGTTGCATCACTTTCTGAGCTGAATGAGAAGCTGGCAAAGAACGAGAATTTCAAAGGGCTTTCTGCAAGCATTAAGGATGGAAAACTGACGTTTGCGAATGCCACAGCTACGACAAATGAGAGTGGAGATTTGGTTGGAACGACATTTTTTGTAGATGCACAGGCACTTGGATTGAGTGGCGCAATCAGTTATGACAAAGATTCTGAAAATGGGAACACATTAAGCGCAGATTTTACAGCGAAGGTAAAATATGAATTTACAAGTGAGGATATCTCAGGATCTACGAAGTTAGCAGATCTTGGAATTAATGTAGGTACAAGTTTTTCTGTAAATGGCAAGGATTTTGTTGTGGATGAGAAGTCTACGATCAACGATTTTACATCTGCACTTTCCAAGATGGGTGTTTCAGCCAGCTTTGATGCATCCCATGGAAGATTTTATCTCAATGCATCAAAAACCGGTGCTACGAATGATTTCAATGTGACATCCAGTGATTCGAAGGCATTGGATATTTTGGGACTTGGCAGCAAGGCAACGAAGATTGATGCCAGAGATGCAATCATCTATTATAACAATGTAAAGTATACAAGTGATAGTAACACCTTGACAGTCAATGGACTTACGATTACAGCAAAGGCAAAGACAGATACTGCAGTGAATATTGAAGTTTCAGCAGACGTCGACAGTGCGTATAACACAATCAAAAATTTCGTCAAATCATATAATGAGCTGATTGACGAGATGAATAAATATTATAACGAAAAAGATGCCGGATACGATGCTTTGACAGATGATGAAAAAGAAAAGTTATCTGATACCCAGATTGAGAAGTGGGAAGAAAAGGCAAAGCAGGGCTTGCTTCGGCGGGATTCTACGTTGCAGACATTGCTTTCTGGTATGCGAACAACTCTGAATAAGGGCGTGACAGTAACTATGGAAGATGGCAGCACGAAAACGATGACGTTGGCTTCTCTTGGTATTGTGACAGGGGATTATACAGAGAATGGTAAGCTTCATATCCTTGGCGATGAGGATGATGACCAGTATTCTTCTGAGACAAATACATTGAGAAATCTGCTGGAGAGTGGCAGTGATATCGTAGGTCAGGTATTGGGCGGCTCCGAGAATGGCTCTGGTGTCGGTACACAGATGTATGATTATCTGCGGAAATCCATGACACGTATCGAGGGTGTTCGAAGCACACAGACCTTCTATAATGATAAGACGATGGATAGCGAGATCGATGATTATGATGATGAGATCGATAAGTGGGAAGAGAAGCTGAAAGCACTGGAAGATAAATATTATGATCAGTTCTCGAAGATGGAATCTGCGATGGCAAAGCTGCAGTCACAGCAATCCTATCTGTCATCCTTGTTCGGAAGTGCATCATAAATAGATGGAGGGGTTATATAAATGGCATATAACACAGCAGCAAAAGCATATGGATATAGTCGTATTGAGACAGCAACACCGGCAGAACTTACGTTGATGCTCTATGAGGGAGCCGTAAAGTTTTGTAATATTGCGATTGTAGGACTTGAGAAGAAAGACTATGAGAAAGTAAACACGAATATTCAGAAATGTCGGAATATTATTGTAGAGCTGACATCCACACTGAACATGAAATATCCGGTTGCGGAGGATTTCAAACGCATGTATGATTATATCTTCGCACTTTTGACAGAAGCGAATATGAAGAAAGACATGGAACTTCTGGAGAGAGCTTTAGAAGAGCTTCGCGGTATGCGGGATGTGTGGAAGGAAGTTATGAAGAATGCCAAGGGACCGCAGGTATCACTGAGCTAGGAGGTACGATATGAATCAGACCGGAACTTATGTGAATATCATGCGGGAATCGTTAGAACGAAAACGGAAGTATCTGTCGGAGATTTTGAAGCTTACAAATGAGCAGTCGGTGATTGCGGCAGCGGAGAAGTTTGACGATGCACGGTTTTCGGAGATTGTTGAGAAGAAGGATGTCTTGATTGATAATATCAATGAGATCGACAAAGGGTTTTCTTCTGTCTATGATCGTGTACGAATCGAGATACAACAGGAACCGGCAGCCTATCGGGATGAGTTGCTTGCAATTCAGGAGTTGATTCGCATTTGCGTGGATCTCGGTATGCAGATTGAAGCAGTCGAGGAGCGTAACCGGGCGGCGATGGAGCAGGTGTTCTCTGCGAAATTTCAGGGCGTGCGCCAGATGAAGCAGTCGAAAACAGTGGCAAACAAATATTATAAGTCTATGGCAAATGGCATGGTGAATGACTCTTTGCTCTATGACAGAAAAAAATAAAAAAACTTTATAAAAGGGGTTAAGGATATGATTTCCAGTCCGATATATAAGGTGTAAGGAACAAACAAGTTCCTGTAAACAAGGTTACTACCCAGATCGGGTTCTAACATACATACTATTCACGGGGCGGTGCCCCAGTACTTCTCGCAAGGACGCGGGAATAAATTCAAGGAGGAATTATTATGGTAGTACAGCACAATTTGCAGGCAGCAAACACAAACAGAATGTTGGGCGCTAACGTTAAGGCAGTATCTAAGTCAACTGAGAAGTTGTCTTCTGGATATCAGGTTAACAGAGCAGCTGATGACGCAGCAGGTCTTTCCATCAGTGAGAAGATGAGAAACCAGATCAGAGGTATTAACCAGTCAGTTAAGAATGCTGAGGATGGCGTATCTCTTATCCAGACAGCAGAAGGAAACATGAGTGAGATTCACAGCATCCTTCAGCGTATGGGTGAGCTTGCTACAAAGGCAGCCAACGATGTAAACGCATCTGTAGATCGTAAGGCAATCCAGGATGAGATCGGCGAGCTCGCTAAGGAGATCGATTCTATCTCTACAAAGGCTGCATTCAACGGCACAAAGCTTTTGAATGGTTCATTCAGTGGCAAGCAGCTTCAGGTTGGTGCCGTAGCTGGTGAGAACATGTCAATTACAATTGACGCTATGAGTGCTTCTAAGCTCTTTGGTGCAAAGGGATCTGTGATTGCAGGTAACACATCATCAACTGGTGATAAGTTGAACATGTACTCTCATGCAAAAGCTGCATCAGCTATGTCATTGATTACATCAGCTATCAAGACAGTATCTGCTGCAAGATCATTGCTTGGTGCTAAGCAGAACAGACTTGAGTACACAATCGATAACCTCGAGAACTACTCAGAGAACCTGACATCTGCTGAATCACAGATTCGTGATACTGATATGGCTACAGAGATGACCAACTACACGAAGAATAATATTCTTCAGCAGGCTGCACAGTCTATGTTGGCTCAGGCAAATCAGTCTACACAGGGTGTACTCTCATTACTTCAGTAATTTC
>ERZ808246.2015-NODE-2015-length-13384-cov-3.095731_pt1 | contig 13384 bp, 9 predicted proteins | sample MGYA00521083_ERZ808246 | MGnify/ENA primary metagenome ERZ808246 (study PRJEB31516, sample SAMN03275577) | gut metagenome | biome: mammalia-associated habitat; material: feces | host: Papio cynocephalus | place: Kenya | collected 2012-07-07 ...
AGAGAAAGGTGCCAATTCCGCCTATAGCAATGGGACATATACAGAATAGCATTCCTTTAAAATAAACCTTTATTAACACACTGAAAACCGCAGAAATCTGCGGTTTTTTTATTATCTTTACAAAGTTTGCGCAGAAAAATAATTTAAATCAAGTATATGTTTAAAGGACAACCAAAAGGATTATTCGCGCTCTCGCTAGCAAATACAGGAGAGCGTTTCGGCTACTATACAATGTTAGCCATCCTGACACTTCTAATGCAAGCCAAATTCGGCTGGAGCGAAGCACAGGCAGGTAATGTTTACGCTATTTTTCTAGCGGGAGTTTATTTCATGCCTTTCTTCGGAGGCATATTGGCAGATAAGATAGGCTATGGCAAATGCGTCACCATAGGTATCAGCGTGATGTTTCTTGGCTATCTATCACTTGTGTTCCCTATAGCAGACCTTACCATGGCCAAATATGTCATGTTCGCTGGCCTAGGACTTATAGCCATAGGTACCGGACTATTTAAGGGAAATCTCCAAGTTCTTGTAGGTAACCTATATGACGACCCTAAATATTCTGCTAAAAGAGACTCCGCATTCAGCCTTTTCTATATGGCCATCAATATAGGCGCTATGTTCGCCCCTTCTATGGCAAAGGCCATAACTAACTATCAGTTAGGAAAAAGTGGTTTCGTTTATGATGCTGCTAACACTGACCCTGCATACCTTGAAGCTCTCTCCGGAGCATACGGACTATGCTTTGGCGTGGCCTGCATCTCACTGATCCTTTCCATAGCCATATATTTCTCTTGCAGAAAATGGTTTAAGCATGCCGATGTCAACACCAAGCAGGCTAAAGCAAATGCAAACGCCCCAGTTAAAGAACTCACCCCTAAACAGACTAAAGACAGGCTCGTAGCCCTGGTTCTCGTGTTCGCCGTGGTAATATTCTTCTGGATGGCATTCCACCAGAACGGCTCTGCCCTGACATTCTTCGCGAAGAAATATACTAACCTCTCTGTTTCCGGAGCTATGAGATTATGGTTCAACATAGGCAGTCTTGCATTTATCGCAGTGTCCGTCTATACCCTTTTCTCTCTCTTCCAGTCAGAAACAAAAAAAGGAAAAATCATAGCGGGAGTTTCCACACTTGCATTATGGGGGATCGCTTATGCCCTATATGCTGGAATGCCTTCTACTATAGCAGCTCAACCTTCTGATTTCCAGCAGTTCAATCCATTTTTCGTCGTAGCTTTGACTCCTGTATCTATGGCTCTATTTGCTGCTCTTGCGAAAAAAGGAAAGGAACCAAGTGCTCCTAAGAAAATAGCGTTCGGAATGTTGGTTGCAGCGCTTGGCTTTGTGATTATTACTTGTGCATCCGTGCATCTGACCTCACCTATGGATTTAGGTAATAAGACCCAGTCTATTCTTAGTCCGAGCTGGCTTATAAGCACTTACCTAACTCTTACATTTGCCGAACTATTACTCTCCCCTATGGGTATGAGCTTTGTTACCAAGGTAGCCCCACCTAAATATAAAGGTATGATGATGGGTGGATGGTTTGCAGCTACCGCTATAGGCAACTACCTAAGTAGCATCCCATCTAAACTATGGAATAAAATTCCGCTAATGGCTAACTGGGGCATATTGATAGCTCTTTGCTTGATTTCGGCCATTATAATGTTCGCTATGCTTAAGAAAATCGAAGCTGCTACAGAAGAATAAGCATGAAGCGAAAAATCATACGTGCGATAATGCGAATTTTCGCAGCCCTTCCACTATGTGTGCAATATTTCAATGCCCACATAGTGGGATGGATAGCACGATATGTCATACGCTATAGGAGTTCTGTAGTAAAAATTAACATAGACAATGCCTTTCCCGAATCAGATTCCAAAGCCAGGAAAAAGATATACCGAGACTTTTATCTTCATTTCGGCCAATTGGTGTGCGAAACCATTTGGTTCGGAGGCAGCAGCGCTAAAAGATTAAAGAAAAGCCATATAGTAGAAATAGAAAATCCGCAGGAGTTGCAACATCTATACGACTGCGCACCAGGAACTATCGTACTATGCTCTCATATAGGGAACTGGGAGTTGTATGGCGGTATCCCCTATTACAACTACACGCAGCAGCCCATGCCCGTGAATTACGATAATGCCAGTGTGGTATATAGAAAACTTAAGTCGCCTATGTGGGATGAGATCTTCAAAACTAATCGCACGTTTTGTTATCCACATTACACTAACATGGTAGAATCATCTAACATAATGCGTCATATACTAACACACCGAGATAAAAAGATGTTCTACTTTATGATAACAGACCAATGGCCCTATTTTAAAGCCCCGTCATATATAATGGTAGATTTTATGGGGCAGAAGACCAGGACTATGAGCGGTGGGGCTGCAGTAGCCCAGAAATACCATTTGGCTGTAGCGTATATGTCCATGAAAAGAAGAAAGGGAGGGAAAAAGTATACGATGCAGTTTAAAACCATCTGCGAAGATGCTTCTCAAACCAATACACAACACATTATGGAGCGTTATTATGAGTTGTTGGAAAATGATATAAAACAGGATCCGGGTAACTATCTGTGGTCTCATAAACGATGGAAAAAATTCTGATATATATGAATAGACATTTCATAATTTTACTCATTTCAGTATTGTCATTTTATCCGCTTCAGGCTAAAAAAAACAATACCACCACCATTTCCTACACTCTCCCGAAAACCATCATCAGTATAAATATAGAGAGCGTAGAAAACGAGATAATAACTTCTCCCTACTCACGCTATGGCAAATCTTTATTAGGTATAGAGTTACCTGAAAAAGACAGTACCTGTTTCAGTATTTCAAAAATCGCCATCAACTCCTACATTGAACCAGACTACAGCACCACTCGTCCGATTACACTTACAGAGCAAGAAAAGCTCGAACTTGGCCGCCTAAAAAAGGAAGGCTTTATATACGAGCACTCACCGCAGATTAAAACTGCCACTACACTCTTACCAGTGAAAAACCCGGATCCGAGTCCAAGAGTAAAGACAAGCTACGAAAACGCACGCAAAGCCGCCTCTCAAATAATTCGCTATAGAGAAGACAGATACAACATAGTCACCGGAAATACCGACGCCACCTATTCAGGTGAGGCTATGGGTGCTGCTCTTAACGAACTTCACAATGCAGAAAATGAATTATTGTCGCTCTTTCTTCCAAGTACAAAGACATATACATACACTCACACTTTTGAGTTCGTTCCCTCCTCAGAGTGCACCCGACTCGAGGCATTCTGCTTTAGCGAGTCCTTGGGTATCCTACCAGCAGGCTCACCGGAAGGAATACCTTACTATCTCGAAATAAGTGTAGAGGAGATAGCCGATTCATCCTATACCGACACCGAATCAAAAGAAGAAAATGCGCTCACTTACAGAGTTCCGGCTATATGCACTGTCAAAGTGTACTGCTATGAACATGTGGTATGCCATTTGCGGGTGCCAATCTTTCAGTTAGGCTCTAATGAAACGATAATTTTATAATAATTAAAACTTACATATTATGACTATCAAGGATTTGACCCCATCCATCGTATGGGATAACTTTTACAAGATAACTCGCATACCTAGACCATCTAAACACGAAGAAAAGATTAGAGAATATCTACTCGATTGGGGAAGAAAACATAATTTCGAGACATTTGCAGATAAAACAGGTAATGTCATAATACGTGTACCTGCTACTGCCGGTTATGAAAATCGCGAAGGTGTTATTCTACAAGGCCATATGGATATGGTTCCTCAAAAGAATTCCGACAAGAAACACGATTTCCTCACCGACCCTATAGAAACGAGGGTAGAAGGTGATTGGCTAAAGGCTTGTGGAACTACCCTTGGTGCAGATAACGGATTGGGGGTAGCGTTGGCATTGGCCATAGCTGAAAGCAAGGATATAGAGCACGGACCGATAGAAATTCTTGTAACCTACGACGAAGAGACAGGTATGACCGGAGCGCAGGCGCTTGAACCCGGCATCTTAAAAGGTGGTATCCTTATCAATCTAGACTCAGAAACCGAGGGTGAATTGTATGTCGGATGTGCCGGTGGAGTAGATGCATCTGCTCACGGGCATTACAAGACGGAAGACGCACCTAAAGACTACCACGCTTTTAAATTCAGCGTAAAAGGATGTCAAGGCGGCCACTCTGGAATGGATATCATTCTATACAGGGCCAATGCAAACAAGATTGCTACCCGTATTCTACTTCCATTGCTAGAAAAAGAAGATGTTAAATTAGTCGAAATGGAGGGCGGTACACTTCGTAATGCCATCCCTCGTGAGTGCTTCGCTACTCTTTATGTAAAAGACGAACAGAAAGCAAGACATTTTATCAATGAAGCAGCCGAAAACATTCTAAAGGAATATGCCATCACCGATCCTGATATGAGCATAACATTAGAAAAAACGGACTGTGATAAACCTTATGCCCGGGGAAATGACGCCCTAGATATATTACGCGCAGTTTTGGCTTGCCCTGATGGAGTGGAGCGTATGAGCTCTTCAATACCTAACTTGGTGGAGACCTCCAATAATATGGCTATGGTAAGAGTAAGCGGTGGCGAGTATTACGTAAATAGCCTTCTAAGGAGTTCTGTAGATAGTGCTAAGATGGCACTATGCGAAAAGTTAAAAGCAGTATTCGATCTGGCAGGAGCGGAAACTGATTTCACCGGTGCATACTCCGGATGGGCTCCTAATCCAGACTCACAGATTCTCTCTCTAATGAAAAAGGTATATGAGAAATTATATGGAAAAGAGCCTAATGTTATGGCCATACATGCAGGATTGGAATGTGGTATACTCTCAGGCGCTTATCCTCAATGGGATATGATTTCGTGCGGACCTACCCTTTTAAGTCCTCACTCTCCAGACGAGAGAGCCTACATTCCATCTGTGCAGAAGGTGTGGGATTATCTTAAAGAAGTGCTGAAGAATATTCCTGAATGCGAGAAGAAATAAAAGAGCAACTAACGAAATGGGCGGAAATCTATAATGATCCCGCCTATTTCTTAGAAGACCCTATAATATTTCCGCGTGAATTTGCTTCTCTCGGATCCTCACTTCAAGATATTGAAATAGCTTCCGTATTCGCCTCACATTTAGCGTGGGGAAGGCGTTCTATGATAGTTAAAGATTGCAAAAAGCTTTTTGACTATATGGAATGGAAACCTCTTGATTATGTTATGAGCGGAGCCTACAGGGATGATGACACAAGCATACACCGCACCATAAAATGGAGTGAGATAGCGCAGATATGCTGCAGATTGAAAAGGATTTACACTAACACGCCTTCGCTTGAGAGTTTAAGTGTGCAGGACATAAGGACTATGGTATTCGGACAAAAGTATGACCCAAAGGCAGCAAACAAAAAAATTAACCTTATGCGTCGATGGCTTGTAAGACGAGACGGCAAAGTCGACCTGGGACTATGGAGGGAAAGTGACCCCGCGACTCTTGTAATTCCACTGGATGTTCATGTTTACGATCAAGCGAGCGCTCTTGGACTTACATCCAGAAAAGCAAAAGACAGCCTAACGGCCGAAGAGATCACAAACGAATTCAAACAGATATGGCCAGAAGACCCACTGTTAGGAGATTTCGCCCTGTTCGGATATGGAGTAACACATAAAGCAGATGCCTAGATTATTTATACTTTCCGGTTGTAATGGTTCTGGAAAGACCACAGCCTCCTATAGTCTGCTCCCGGATCTTTTAGGGTGCGGAGAGTTAGTGAACTCCGATGAATTTGCAAAGAGCCTATCCCCTTTCAATCCTTCTGCAGCCTCTGTTATGGCAAGTCGATATATGCTAATGAAAATCAAGTATTTGCTTTCAAAAAAGGCGGATTTCATAGTAGAAACCACACTTGCCACACGCTCTCTTACCAATACCATAAACGAAGCCAAAGCGCTCGGCTATGAGGTCACTCTGCTCTACTTCTGGCTAAACAGTGTGGATATAGCCATAAAAAGAGTAAAGAAAAGAGTAGAAAGCGGAGGACATAACATCCCTGAGGAAGTAATTCGCAGAAGATATGTAATGGGGCTCAAATATTTTTTTGAAATATACGCTCCTATCGTAGACCGGTGGGTGCTCGCCGACAACTCAAAAAGCCCTTTTGCTGTAGTGGCAGAAGGCACAAAAAACAATATTCAGATAAAAGACGAAAACAAATATGCCTGCATTAGAAAGATTTGCTATCCAGAAGAATCAGTTGGAGACTCTGGTACGGGAAGCACTGCGTAACGCAGGAACTTACTGCGACCTTTTCTTCGAGAACACCTCCATCTGGTCCTTGATGTTAAAAGATGGCGAAGTGACTAGCGGTGGATATCATAGGGACTATGGATGTGGAATACGCGTGCTCGATGGTGAAAAAACCGGTTATGCATATTCTGAATCGACAGATATGACTTCCCTTCTGTGCGCTGCTAAAGCCGCTAGCGTTATAGGAGGAACAAACCATCCCACAAAAGGATTCAACAAAATCGATATCCACACTACAAATAATTTTTACCCTATGAAAAAGGACCTTCGCGAAGAAAGCCCTTCAGAGTTAGTTAAATTATTACAGGAGTTGGACAAGATTATTAGAAGTGCCGACTCCAGAGTTTTTAAAGTCATAGCATCACTATCTTACTCGGTAAGTGAGATAATGATGTACAATTCCCTTGACGAATTGACAGAAGATCTTCGACCACTTTGCTCTCTTAACGTATCGGTAGTGTTCAAACAAGGCGATGACCTTCAAACCAAGAGCGCATCGAAAAGTCTTCGTATGGGAGCGGAATTCTACCAAGAGTCTCTCCTAAAAGAACTTTCAGAGCAGATTACATCTGGCATAGATGCCATGTTCGAAGCTCGCAGACCACGAGGCGGACAGATGAATGTCGTAATGTCAGCTGGAGCAAGTGGCATTCTACTCCACGAGGCTATGGGACACGCATTCGAAGCCGATTTCAATCGTAAAGGCCAATCGATATTTTCAGACAAAATGGGATGCCAAGTATGCCCTAAAGGCATCAATATAGTGGATGATGCTACCCTACCCTTTTACAGAGGAAGTTTAAACTACGATGACGAAGGTGTTCCCGGACAGAAAACTTATATGGTAACCGACGGTATACTTACATCGTATCTTCACGACCGCATAAGCGCACGATATTATAATGTGGCACCTACAGGAAACGGACGCAGGGAATCATTCAGGTATAATCCCATTCCTCGTATGCGATCTACTTATATGGAAAGTGGGAACAGCGGAAGTCTGGAAGACCTTATCGCTCTTGCCGGAAATGGTATATTTGTGGATGAATTTGCCAACGGAGAAGTTAAAATAGGTGAAGGTGATTTCACTTTTTACGTAAAAAGCGGATTTCTAATCGAAAACGGACGACTTACGATGCCCATAAAGGATGTAAACATAATAGGCAACGGTCCTAGAGCACTTGCTGATATAGAGGCTGTAGGATCTGATTTAAAAGTAGATAAAGGTCGATGGACCTGTGGAAAAGGACAAAACGCGCCAGTGAGTTGCGGCATTCCTTCCATATTCATAAAGAACCTGATAGTAGGAGGTGGACTATGATAAGTGAGCAAGAATTAGAATTGGCCAATAAGAGCATAGAGTTTGCCCTGGCAGAAGGGGCCGATGCCTGCAGAGCAGTTTTAAATAAAAACGTTTCCGATATGCTCGATACTCTTAATTCTCAAATAGATAAAGTCACGCACTGTCTAGATAGAAGCCTGTCTCTTATGCTATTTGTAGATGGAAAATTCGCATCTTTTTCCACCAACAGATTGGAAGAAAAAGAATTGGCAGATTTCGTAAAAAGATGTGTACTCATCACGAGAATGCTGGAAAAGGACGAATGCCGCACTTTACCACAGGCAGATAGGTGCTGCCACGATGCCACACTTGGCACAGAACTAGGTATATACGACCCTCAATACGCCACCCTATCAGGAGAAGAGCGGAAGAGTATGGCACTGGCACACTGCCTTGACATAAACTTAGAGCGCAAAGGCTATAAAATCATATCCGAAGAAGGTCAATACTGCGACTCCGAATTCGACTCTATAACTTTGGATTCCAACGGGTTATATTGCAGGCATTCTGAAACGTCCTTTGAGTATGCTTCCGAGGTAACCATTCAATCCGATGCCGGGGAAAAATATAGCAGCTATTGGTGGACATCGAGCCCTTTTCTTAAGGATTTCGACTATGCAAATGTAGGCGAAATCGCACTAAAGCGTGCGGTGGAACAAATTGGTTCTCAAACCATTAAAAGCGGCAAAAGAACTATGGTAGTAGGTCCTGAAGTATCCTCAAAACTGCTAACGCCCATTTTACAAGCCTTAGGGGGATATGCTATTCAACAAAACAATAGTTTTCTAAATGATAGCCTGTCTAAGAAAGTCTTCAGTTATAAAATGAACCTGGTGGATGAGCCTCATCGTTATGCAGAAAGTGGCTCAAGACTATTTGATAGCGAAGGTGTGGCGACAAGAAATATGGACATAATACGCGAAGGCGTCATAAAAACCTATTTTTTAAACACTTATATCGCAAACAAATTAGGGGAAGAAGCCACCATAGAAGATGCCACCAGAGCACATCTTCTTCCTAGCGAAAAAGGATTGACAAAAGAAGAAATTTTGAAAAGGTGTCATAATGGCATTCTGGTGACAAACTTCAATGGTGGTAACTTTAACGGACTTACAGGCGATTTCTCCTATGGCATTGAGGGTTATGAATTCAAAGATGGCAAAATAACAAGGCCGGTGAATGAAATGCTTATAACAGGAAACTTCATTCAACTATGGTCTGGCCTACTTTATGCTGGTGACGATCCTATATTAAGTATGACAAAATTAATCCCCACACTTGCATTTGAGGGTGTGGATTTTAGTGGGAAATAAATTTCAATATTATGAAAGTAGATAAAAATAAAGTAGTAGCACTTAGCTACGAATTAACGGTGGACGGCGCTGTTGCAGATAAAGCATCTGCAGAAAAACCGCTCGAATATATACACGGGAAAGGAATGCTTCTGCCTCGTTTCGAAGAAGAAGTTGCAGGTAAAGAAGTGGGCGAAAAATTCGAATTTACCCTAAACCCAGAAGAAGGATACGGGACCTATAGCGCAGATTATGTCTTTGAGCTTCCAAAGAGTGCTTTTGAAATGGATGGTAAGGTTCGCGAGGACCTTTTAGTACCAGGACGCGTAATCCCTATGATGAGCCAAAGCGGTGAAGTAGTTCAAGGCGTAGTCAAGGAAGTTAAAAAAGATTCTGTTCTAATGGATTTCAACCATCCTATGGCAGGTAAGACCTTGCACTTTACAGGTAGTGTGGTCAATGTACGTGAAGCCACCCCAGAGGAACTTGAAAATGGGCTAAAGCGTAATTGCGGTTGTCAAAAGGGTACTGACTGCAAGAAAGGAGCACAAGGAGACTGCGAATGCAGCGAAAACTGCAACTGTGGTGACGAGTGTAAGTGCGACGATGAGTGCAGTTGTGGCGACAAGTGCGAATGCAGCGACGATTGCACATGCGGCGACAAGTGCGAATGCACCGAGGAAAACAAATGCAATGACAAATGCAATTGTAAGTAACTAGCATTTAATCTTATAAACAGGGCTTCAGATTTGATCCGAGGCCCTGTTTTATTTATTGGCTCTTGAAAACTTGAGAAACGTCATTGGCCCTATAATGGGGAGCATACACACACTCCACTTCAGGAACAGGGCTTCTAAATACGCCTTTGGAGATAACGTTCATATACTCCGTAACAACAGATTTCTCCTCTGGAAAAACATCGAACATATACTGCGTGCAAGAAGTTTTCACTTCCCTATAAGCCGAACCATAATTCACTGATGAAGATAGTTCATCAACAGGGCGAAAAGCAGCGCAACGAGGCATAACCACTTTTACAAAACTTCTATTATCCTCGCTCCATATCCTATACTCCGCCTTTATCTTGTCGCCCAGATGAAGCGTATCACCTTCTGACAAAGGAAGATACTTTCCATTATTATCCTCTCGAGAATATACCACTTGAAGAGTAAATCCGTTCCCTGACTTTTTTATTTCATCCAGTGGCGCCGAGAAACTCTTCGATGCACTTATAACTGAAAGTTTTTTAACCGATTCGCTAGCATTTAGTACTGAATTCACCACATCTATAAAAGCAGGAGTAGTATCCCAATGCTGAGTTTCTTTCTGCACTAATAGCCAAATGCATATTCCATCAGCAATGGGCTTAGTGATAGGATCATAGCCTCGAAGTAAGTCTGCAATCATGCTATGCGCATAAGCCTCGTCCTCCAATAACCCTCTATATGGCATAACGACATTCGGATAATACATACCGCCATAACGAGTCTCCACCGCATATTCTAAAAGTGAAGCCACTTGAGTTTCAAGCGATAGCCACAAAGTAGCGTTGGTTCTTATCGGGCCAATTCCCCACTTCCGCGCCAAAGCCTCCCCATCCTCGCTCTCCGCCAGATTGCGTAGAGAATAAAGACGCCGAACCTTATATAACAAGTTATGCTGCCGTTCGCTATTAGTCAAGTAATTTTTAGCCCATTTTTTAAAGTCCTCCATTTGCTTCTCTTTAACTTCAAATGGAACTTTAGGATACATCGAGCGGATGTAAACATATTGTTCACACGAAATGCCCGATAAGAGCGTAGAGATACTACCGAATTGGCTTTCATCCAAATACTTGACGGCACTCTCGCACAAATCCTCACCCAAGGCCTCGATTCCGCACTTTGACAGTTTTGCAAAATGTTCAAGCAGCACTGCCGTTATGGCTGGTGAAGAGCGCATACCGGAATACCACGCAAAGCCACCATCTGCATTCTGGCAGGATATTATCTGTCTTTTTAACGAGTCGGTTTCATATCCACACGACTTCATCTTATTAAGCAATTCCCTAACATACAATGCATCACACAGGCTAATCACATCACCTCCACGTGGAGCGACATTAGATGAACATAACTCGTCCAACATATCATAAACTCGTCTTTGACTAAAATTAACGCTATCACCTGTAGCATTTACAAAGCGCTCTAAAAGTATCTGCTTGGCACTCTCTTGCTGCTCGGGGTGTGAAAGTACCATAGAATAAGACTCCGTTATGATTTGCGTCGCCGGATATACCGGGATTGTTACCCGAATAGCATCGCTAAAAGAATTGGTCGAAGAAAATTCCACTTTCACATCTATAGCCCCTGTGCTTTTGGCCTCTACCAGCAGAGTTGAATTCGAACTACCGAAAGCAGGAACTAAAGACATCTGCTCTTTCACAAGATGTCCATCTACATAACATGATAACTTTCCTTCTATATTCCTGTCATAAATAGAAGAGACAGAAATAGGAATCTCGCATTTATCTCCCACATAAAGATACTTCGGCCCCGATAAAGCTATCCGCACAGGTATAGTAACTACCATTTCTTTTCTTAGAACTGAATTTCTCACTTTAGGATCGTGCGCGAAAAGCGAGACATAGTAAGTAGATAATTTGCCGGATGTTTTAAACGAAAAGTTCGCTACTCCCTTTTCATCAGTATGTAAAAAAGGCTGAAAAGTTAGGGTCTTATCGAATTTTTCCCTTATTGGAAGCACATCTCCTTCACTAGCATTTTCCTCCAAAGTTGCGGAATCGGCCGATGAACCTGTTGATTTCATCATATACTTAATAAGTGGAGAGGCCGTACCCACTCTTCCCTCATAGCTAAGTGTAAAAAGACTTGGCCCATAATTCTTCCTTATAGGATGCCATTCATTCTTTACTATATTATCCACGCTCTTATCATACACCCCAGCCAGGCACTCTACCCCCGGCAAAGTCTTTATTGTAAAAGTGTATTCAGTATTAGGCAAAGTCTTGTCCTCAAAAAAGCTAAATTCAAGAGGTAGGTCAAGAGAGCGTTCTGGGTGAGAAAAAGTCATAGTATAGTCAAGTTTTCTTCCTCCCTTAAAGGCAAACACATTCACCAGCACATCATTATCATAATCAATAGCATAGTGCACTAAAGAGCCACCTATAGTATATAACTTCATGTTATCTATAAGAGCATTAGTCTTTTTATCATACACCTCCACTACTGCATATAAATCCTTCCCATCGCCAGAACCTATATAAAAGCCCGAATTATCCGGTGACTTTACTACTGCCCACATAGACTTGGAGGGAAAGTGTCTATCTTCCTTATTAAATTTCAATATGTTAAATGATGTAGTATCAGAATAAGCCCATACGCTCACCCTATAAGCTCCAGACGGAACTCCATTCATGTCCACTTCAAGGTCTTTACCAGAGATAGTTCTGCCAGATTTTACCTCTACTCCATCTTCGTCACTTATCTTATAATCAATGGGAAGAGAAGCATCTATCCCATCGCAGGTGTTTACATTTATATCGAAAACAGCTTTTTCGCCGAGCAATATATAGTTTTGATCATACCCATCGATAGAAAAAACACCCTGTTCACTATTTTTTAATGATGCTATAACACTTACATGCTCACTAACATTGATAAACTTTCTAAAATCCCTTACTTCACCACCTTTCTGTACGACTCGTACATTCACAGTATAGTACTGATATGGACTCGTCTTGTCTGTAAGAAAAGCAATAACGAATGACCCATCTTCCGACACTTCCAATTCCTTGCTTTCAGCTCCGTCATTAACTTGATACGAAGCCTTGGCTAATTCCAAAGGATGCCCATCGTAAGCCTTCAGTACACCTGTTATTCGCACATTATCTCCCGGGCGGTAGAGCCGATTTATGGGATCAAAGGTCAATTCGTATGAAGGAAGCGAAAAATCATCAACTCTAAGCCATTTAGTGTAAGAGTTGTCCCCATAGACTATTCTTATGAAAAACCGTCCGTTTTTCTGTTCCCTATCCAGAGGGAAATCCCCTGCTACAGAGCCATATTCATTAGTATATAATTCATTAAAATACAGCTCCTTACCATCAGGCCCCACAAGTGAGACACGGCACTTTAGCCCCTTAGATAAAGTTACAAGGTCCTCTCCCTCATAAAAAAACACTGCTTTGAAATGGAGTGTATCTCCTGGATTATATGCACCTCTATCTGTAAAGATTTCCGCGTTCACCCTCGGCTTTTGCACACTAGAAAAGCCGCCTCTTCCCTTCCAGTAGAATCCATAATATGGCATACGGCCAATCATATCATGACTCAATTCATCTACTGTTCTAAAAAGCAAATCGCATTTTTGCGGATTACTTAAAACATTGAGCATTTCTTCCGGCAATGCAGTAAAGCCATCCAAGGACACACCAT
>ERZ808246.2016-NODE-2016-length-13382-cov-2.850754_pt1 | contig 13382 bp, 26 predicted proteins | sample MGYA00521083_ERZ808246 | MGnify/ENA primary metagenome ERZ808246 (study PRJEB31516, sample SAMN03275577) | gut metagenome | biome: mammalia-associated habitat; material: feces | host: Papio cynocephalus | place: Kenya | collected 2012-07-07 ...
AAATTCTGGAATGAATTTTATATTATTAGCGGGTGCTGATATAAGAAATTTTTATGAATTAGAAACGTTATTTAATAAGGAAGGGTATGATAAGATTGATTTTGTCAACCTTAAAAGATATCAAGCATTGTGTTTAATTAGAAATGAGGAAACTGTATATTCATCTTTCGTAGTAAATATGTAAAAATAATAGGAGGAATTATCCTCCTTTTTCTTTATTTTTCTTGAATTATTTTTTTAAAACAATATCTACCTAAATTGCTATAACCTTGATATAACCATTCCACAATTAATTCTCAGTCGCTATCGCTCCTTACATAATTGTTACATATATCATAGCATATGATTTTTGTATTAAAAAATATTCCAATTTAACAACATTTTAACATTTATATTATTTATTAATTTGAATATAATATTAATATATACTTTTACCAACCAATTATTAATTATCATATTAAAATTATACATTGATATTTAAATATTAATATGATATATTTATATTACTATCTTATTAATTACTATGTAAGTTTAATTTTAATATTTAAATGTCATATTAGACAAATACTGATGTTTTAAAAGGGTTATCTTTAATTGATAACCCTTCTTTTTTTTGTTTATTTTTAATTATTAATCTGTCGCATCTTGAACCATTTCAATTATGTATTTTTCTGGTACTGTGTTAACTTCTATAAGATTTTCACAAGCATTAACACCAACTAAGAAAAATAATATAACTATTATTGGTGTAATTACACCACAAACTATTGCTATTATATCATCATAATATGTGTCTTCTGACCATTTAATAAGTTTAATAGATAGATATATTGATGCGATTATTATTAATATTGATATTACCAGCCATAATATACTAGTATAAGTTACATATTTAGTCATTCTAACCATTAAGTCTTGTAAATAAGGTATTACATTACTTGATGACCAGTCAATTGCTATTCCAAACTTATCACATATATGATCTAACACTTTAATCACTTCATTACTCATACTTTATCCTCCTTGTACGGTTGGTTTAAAATCTCTACTATAAGCTGATATAAATTCACTAATTTCTCTAACCAACCATACTTTTTCATTTTCACCTTTTGAGAAAGTAAACCAATCTATTTTTTCATTATTATTCCACACTTCTATGTAATTAGATTCAGTAGAAAATATACATTGTAAAGCTTTCATTGGATTTTCTGTAACTCTTAATATCTCCCAATCATCTGAAGGTGAAGAATACATACAAATATAAGTTGTTGTGCATTTATCTTTATCATTCATAATTATTTTTTCTTTCTTTTCTTTTTAGTTTCTTCTAATATTATTTCACCTACTGTATAACATATGTATAATCCAATTATGGTGAATAATAAATTATCACTGTGGTAAACACAATAGGTATCGCACCTAAGATGATACTTTTAATAATGTCCGTTAATTTTTTCATAAAATTGTAATCATCTCCTCTTAATAAAATCTGAATTTTATTTTTATATTTTAGAGACACTTAATAGAATAACTTCATAACCGTCCTAAAAAGTATCTCGGCTTATTTAACTAACTTTCTAACAAATATGAATACCAAACTCATATACCTCTATCACATTCAAGTTTATATTCAGGTATATTTTCATCGTTCCAATTTTCTTTATCAATTACTTCCTTAATTTTTGTTTCTTTACCACCATATTTAATCATAGATTTTACTAGATCAAATTTATCTTCTTTATATAATCCTTGTAGTATTTCTTTAGATTTAACTTTAACTTTGTCATCAACTTTAAACATAATTATTTACCTACTATTTGGATTTTTTAGCTTTATCATATTCACCATAAACACTAGATGAACCTCTATCCTCATTATTTAAAGTTTCAACAGGTTCAAAAGTGTATCTTTCAGGTTTCTCACATATTTCAAATTGAGCTATCATATCGCCTTTTCTTATCCATGTTCCACTTATAGTTATTTTATGACCTTCAACCATTACTTTTTCAGTAGTAGTAGGCATTGTACATTGAACTGGTATATGCCATATATCATTATCACCTTTAAATGATTCATCTATTATCCCACAATGATTTGTTTGTATTATCCCCCATTTTTTAAAAGTACTACTTCTTGGTACTAATTTACCCATATGGCCTTCTGGTAATTCTAATGCAAATCCTAAATTTACCATTCCATATCCCATAAATGGTATAAACATATCTTCATAAGCATACACATCTATTAAATCGCCTTTTTTATTACTAACTAATTCTTTTGCTCCATCTAAATATTTTATTTTTAATTTCATATTAACATTCTCCTTATTCATTAATTTGTCATATTCTTTAATTCTATAAGCATAACTTTTATACTTAGCTATATAATCATAATCTCGCAAACATATCTGACCTCCTAACTCTTTTCTTCTTTTAAATATTTTAATACATCTAAATCAGTCATTAGTGCACCCATGTTTTTAAAATCAGAATATGGTATAGATTTTCTAGTATTGTTTTCTTTAAATTCTTTTATTTTTTCTCCATTTACTAAGTATGTTTCATTATGTTCTCTAAATTCTATTATAAAAAATACACAATTAACATAATGATTTATTTCATCTATTAAATCAAATTGATAATCTCTTATATTGTTTAACGCAAACGATGTTTTGTTTTTAGTTGTTTTCGCTTCAAACACTATCACATTCCCGTCATTTAATATACCGATGTAATCCAAGCAAGGCGACTGTTTTTTAGGAAAAGCCGAAACGATTTTAGCACCTTGTCTCAATATAACAAACTCTGTGGGTACTTTAAATATATACGCTTTTTTTTCTTTTCTATATTTTTCAAATACTTTATTTAACTTTTCTTCGAATTTTGCACCAATTTTATTAGATTTATTAGTTATATCGACCACCTCCTAATCTGTTATCTCAACTTCATATTTATATAAAGTATTATAAAGTTTGTTTGATATGTGTTCTTTGTAATAGTCAGCTACTTGTTTTATGTATTTTTCTTTAAATTGTTTATATACTTCAAATGCTTGTTCTGGTGTTTCATAATATCCTAAATATTTTATTCTTCTTATTTTCTTTTCATTATCATAAACGCTACATTTTGCTTCAAATTTTTCAGTTTGTTTATGATAACATACACCGATAGGGTGTTTACCTCTAACTTTATCTCTTTTTGTAAATAATATATTTATATTATGTGGAACAAAAATACAATTCTCTGGTGAATACATCTTATTACCTTTAACTAATATATCTTTATCTAAACACATTCTTTCACCTTCAATTTTATAGTAATTATTATAATACCATTCTGCAAAATTTTGAAAATTTAACCATTCTTTACAAATTTTGCAGTTTTTATATGTGGGTTGTTTTTCTTGACATTTTTCATCATAACATCTTTGCAACATACTGTGCCAAGTAGTATAACATTTAGTTAATTTATTATTTTCATCATGTATTTTATATTTTCCTTCCCCTATATACCCTATTCCATATGTTGTAGGTTCATAAGGACATAATATATTGCCTTTTTTAAAATTACCATACTCTACACTTCTAGCAGTCCAATTATATTGAGGAAAATAAATATCTATATCTGAACATTTTCTATATTCTACTATAATCATCTTACTACCAAAAGTGTTATAATTTTCTTCTCCTGTCCTATCCTTAAATTTACCCATATATAATCACCTCCTTCCTTATTAATTATCATATTACTATTTGCTAAATAAGGATTTAATTAAGAACATTAATAACCATATACCTGTGGCTGTAACCATACTAAAATGTAAATTAAAACATAATGTTATTAAATATATAATTCCAACTGTAGCTCCCAACTAATAAACAACATAAATAATAATATTACTAAATATAATATATTTTTCATTCTATTTCTCCTTTAATTCATCTATTGCTGATGTAAAAACATCGCATAATGTATAAGCATTTACATCTTCATTTCTATTGCAAGTTGATCTTATAGGACAATTCACACAACTTTCAACATCATCTAATGCTCTTGTTAATCTTTTAAATATTAATAATAATTTAGTTTTATCCATAAATCACTCTCCTTTAAGTATTTCAATTTCTTTATTAAGATAGAATCTAGCTTTTTCTAAATCTTCTATTTCTTTATTTATATCCTTTTTACCTGCACGACTTACATATTTAATAACATTCCCTCTGTTGAAATTTAACTTCTTATCAATAATAAAATCTATAACTTCTATGTTTCCATCACAGTAATATCTAGGATGATTAACAACATCATCTTCAACTTGTTCTATTTTTAATGTATTTCCACCATTATCAGTTTCTAATTTAAATTTTATATTTGATGTATTGTTTTCTATAAAATCTTTTTCATTTGAATTAATTTTAATTTGAGGTGGTATATTATATATAGATTGCAACACTTGTCCTATCTTTATTAATTCTATCTTCATTACATTGATAATATTTATCAGCTTCTATTTGGTATTCTATGAACGATTGCTCTTTATCATTTTCATCTAAATATTCATTATATCCTCTTGATATTATTATTCCTATTATATCATTTGATTTTATTCTCACTTTATCTCCTAAATTGAATTTCATATTATTACCCCTTTCTAGAGGGAGTTAATTCCCTCCTTATTAATTTATATACTGTTTATAATCTTTCTAATATGAATAAACTTTTATTATCAAATATACCATATAGATTATCTTTTATGTTGATTAACTTATTTGTCTTTAATTTGATGTGTTTACCTGATGATGTAGTTAAGTATGTCTCTTTATCTTGTGTTAATTCACAAGTATCATTTATTATTCCATATAGATTTTTATAATCACTCTTTAAAAATAATATTTTGTACATAATATCACATCCTTATTAATTTCTATATTTATATTAATTATTATATAATATAATTTCATTTTTATCAAGTGTTTTTTTAATATTTATTATTCTTTGATTACTACTTCCTCTTAATTTTAGTGTCACATCTTTTTTATCTTTTATAAATTGGCCATCAATTAAAACATCTATATTATTAAACATTTCTTTACCATAAAATTCTAATAGATCTTCAAATAAATATCCCGTCCATACGTAAATAGTGATTGAATTGTCAAATGCTTTAATTTCATTAATTATAGTTTTAACTTCTTTTATATTTTTAGGATGTAGTGGTTCTCCACCTAATATGCTGAAATTCCTTTTCACACCATTAGCTATTAATGAACGTTTAATATATTGTAATTCTCTACCACCAAAAGGCTTTCCACCATTAAAATTCCAAGTTTCTTTATTAAAGCAATCTGGGCATTTCCCCTCACATCCTTGAACAAATAAAGAAACGCAAACACCTTCTCCATTGATAGAATCATTAGGTTTTATATCTGCATATCTCAATAAATCATCTCCTTTGAAGGGAAATTAATCCCTTCTATTTTATAAATGTTTGACTCTGTTTAATATATCTAATATTCTTCCTTTACACCATTTATTTTCTCCAAGATACCCACAAACTCTTCTTACAACAGATAATTTGTTTTGATCATCATTTCCACATTGAGGACAAACCCATTTTTCATCATCCATATTATATTCCATTACTCCATTATAATTACATACGCCACATACATCAGATTCAAAATTTATTTCAGCATATGTATTATGATTGTAAATATAATTCACAACTTGTTCTAATGCTTTTAAATTCTTACTCATATTATATGTTTCAATATAAGATACACAGCCACCTAAAGATTCTCTTTGTAATTCACCTTCAAGTTTAAGTTTTGTGAAAGCGTCTATCTCTTCTCTTACATCAACATGATATGAATTTGTTACAAACCCTTTATCTGTTATATCTTTAATTACACCAAATTCTTTTTTAGTTTTTTTACTAAAAACATCAGTTGTACTTTCTTGAGGCGTTCCATATAAACTAAATAATAATCCAGTTTCTTCTTTCCATTTTTTGCAAGTATTATTTAAATATTTCATTAAGTCTTTTGCAAATTTAAATCCTTTTTCTGTTGTATGAGATTCACCAGTTATTACTTTAGTCGCTTCATATACCCCACTATATCCTAATGATACAGTAAATTTAGATTTAACAATTGGCAATATTTCTTCCTCTGGTTGTAATCTTGCAAAACATCCATGTTGCCATAAAAGAGGTGATACTTTTGCCTTAACACCTTTTAATTTTTCAAATCTTAATATACCCATTCGTTTACATAAATTTAAATATTCATCTAATACTTCATAAAAATTACGTTTTTCTCTTTTAGATAATAACGCAATGTACATAAGATTGATTGTCTGAACACCTACATTTCCACGTGAATAAAATAATCCATTACCATTTTCATCTATCATAGGTGTTAAAAAACTTCTACATCCCCAATTATCTTCATATAGACTCGCTACATCTATACAGTTATCAAACTTCTCTATGTTACCATAGACGTTGAGAATACATCATATTCTTAAAACTTTCACCATTTCAAGAATCCCACCATTTCGATTTAAAGGGACTTATTTTCCCATTGCCCTACCTCAATCACTTAGGTTCTACTCTACTCACTTCCAATTATCGTATTTCTCGAATAATCGTGTTTTTGATACTCGTTAGGCTTTTAATCTACAACTAGATATTTAGCACGGCAAGTTGTCCTTAACCAAGGAGTTTCTCCGTTTAGATGGGTTTTCTAATAATATCACTATTATTAGGCACAGGTTTTGTTTATGCAAGGGAATACAAATCCATCATATAATTCTTTCATTTTTTTAACAGATATATAATCTGGATTCATTCTTAGTGAAGTGCATTGTACTGCTAACTGCTTTAAATAATAAAATTCTGAATCAGGATACATGTTATCTTCATCTAAAAAGAACAAAAGTTTGGGAAAAGTTGCGGTGCTTTTCACTCCAAATTCATTTTCCATACCTTCTATTCTTTGATTTAAAAATTCTTCAATTAACATTGCAGTTTCTTTTTTATATTCGGGCTTTTCATTAACATACATTGCTATTGAAATAAAAGGGGATTGTCCATTACTACTATTCATAGTCGATATTTGATAATTAAAAGTTTGAACACTATCTTTTATTTCTTTTTTTAATCTTTTATTAACAATCATTTCAATTTTTTCGTCACTTAAATTTAATTCAGTTAATTTTAGTTCTTCTTTTACTTCATTTCTTATTTTATCTTGACTAACTCTAACATATGGTGCTAAATGAGACAAAGACATTGTTTGTCCTCCGTATTGACTACTACTGACTACCTGAGCTATTTGACTTGCTAATGTAGACGCTGTGGATAATGATTTAGGTGTTCTTATTAATTTTTTATTTAATACAAAACCATTTTTAAACATATCATCTAAAGGAACATTGCAACAATTGGTTTCTGGATTTGCATAATAATCTAAATCATGTATATGAATTATACCTTTCTCATGTGCTTCAACTATGTCTTTTGGAATCATTTTAGTTTTAGCTATATGTTTGCTTATTTCACCCGCTATTAGATCTCTCTGAGTCGAAACTAAAGTTGCATTTTTGTTTGAATTTTCATCCATAACCTCATTGTTTGTTAAATTTAATAGTCCTAACACAGAATCATCTAATGGATGACTTTCTCTAGCTCTTTTTCTCTCATCTCTATATAATATATAAGCTTTTGCTACAGTTGGATAGTTATTTTCCATTAGTGTATTTTCTATTATATCTTGTATTTCTTCTATTGATATTTCACTTCTATCTTTTATCTTATCACATACAATTTTAGTTATATCATATGCTTTATCAGTGTTAATATTTACTTCTAACATAGCTTTTTGAATAGCTATTGTTATTTTGTTTTTGTCAAAAGTTGAAAAATTACCATTTCTTTTACTTACTAACATATAATCCCTCCTTATTAATTAATATATTGAATTATTTATCTTTTTGGTACGATATTATAATTATTTAATAACCATTTCAATAAACAATCAACAAATTCTTCTGTTCTGCATATTCTATCACATTCTTTATTTTCGCAATATTGTTCGTGTCTATTTAATAATTCCTCCATCGTTATTATCATCTCCAAATACAAATTTTTCTATTAAACAAAACACAATTATTAATCCTAATAATCCACCTATTATTTTAATCATCTTCATCCACCATCATTTCTAATTGTTGTATTTTACATTGAAGTTCATCAATATATTCATTCGCTTCATTTAATTTCCATTTCAATTCATCTTTTTCTTCATCTTCAAATTGCATTTCATATTCGTCATCTATGCATTTCATATTACCTTTTTCATCATAAGTAATATATAAATGTAACATAAAACTTGGTACTTCTCTTTTTGACTTCTTATTTATAACACTTATTTTCAAATAATCCCCACCTATTATTAATTATTTATATACCAATTATTTATTATTTCTTCATTTGTAAAAGGATATTTTAATTTAGTCCATTCACAAAAATCTTTATTAAAATAATTAATATCATTGCCTATAAGTCTAAATCTAAGTTTAGTAATACAGCTTTCAATTTCTTTTCCTTTTAATAATTCTTGCATAGCATAGCCAATATCATGTTCTTCTCTTTCCATTATGAATGAATCTTTTAAATTAACAGCAATATCTTTATATTCTTCATCAAATTCAAATATTATGTTATCATAAAGTTTTTGAATTTTTGTTAATCTTCTGCTTTTATATTTATTAAACCATACTTCACCTTCATTAATTGTACTTATTACTTCTTGAAATGTTTTTTCAACCATTATTTCAACCTCCTATTATTAATTTCCATATCGAATATAAGAACGTTTCAAGGTATAAATTACCTTACTAACTTTTTCTAAAGCCTTAAAATCGCTTTTAGACAGAGGCTATTTTTAGGCATTTATACCAAATTTTTAGTTATCTAACTTCATGTGGCACATGAGGAATAATATCGTCTATGTATTTTTTCAATTTATCAACTTTATTTATTAATGCTTCTAAATCAGATACATTTGTTGTTTTTAATTCTTTATCTACGATATATTTTAATGCTGAATTTATAGATGGGCAAAATCCAATATCTTTAAATTCTTTTTCTACTAATCCTGTGTTTCTTCTAGTTACTTCTACTTCTTTTTGTACGATGTAACAGTAAGCATCACTTGTTATTCTATAATTATTTCCTAGATTTAATATCATTTTTATTTCCTCCTAAATTGTTTTTTAATTTAAAAATGTAGAATCAATTATATCAGATATGTTTATTAGATCAATATTAGTTGTTTTATCACTAACTAATTTAACTATTATGTTTTCTAATAAGCAATCACAATTCTCTTTATAATAGTTTATTCTAATTTCAAGTTCTATATCATCATTATAATAATTAACTTTCATACATGATCGTTGAATTTCTTTAGCATTTATAGTTCTAATATCTGTTAATTTTAATTTATATTCTTTAAATATTTTTGTATTTATAGCAAGAAGTTTATTGTATATGTATAATATGTTAATATTTTCATTATATTTAAGTATTATTTTAAATTCATTTTTAGTATTCATATTAATTCAATAACTGATATGTAATTTCACTTTCTATAAAATCATCATATACAATCAAAACTCCTATTAATTTATCATTTAGTTTCATTGGTTTAATATCTAATACTTCTTTTATATTATCTTCTAACCAATCATTTACTCCTTGTTCTATTTTCTTTGCACTTTTTTCTACTATAAACTTAACTTTCATATTATCGTCACCCCTTACTTATTAATTTCTATACTTATATATTATCATCTTTACCATTTATTGTCAATAGTTTTTTTATAATTTTATTCCAAAATCTTTTAATCTTTTTTTAGCCATATCGATATAAAATTGTTTATCTAAATCTGGCATGATTTCAGATATTTTTTTATCTAAAACTTCATCGTTATAAATCATTACTCGTTCTGGTGTACTAGCTACTTTTTCTATTTTATCTGCTATTTCACCTTTTTTATTTTTGAAATTACATTTAACTTTATTTAATCCTGGTAAATCTTTAGTAGTTGCAAATACTCTATTACATCTTGTATTTAATATTTTATCTCCCCAACTCATATAATCATAAGTTGAACCTATTTTACAACACATTTGAAATTTAATCAAATCGTCACAATTGTTAATTGTATCTTCAACGGGTGTTTCATGTAGTAAATATTCAACTACAGCATCAGTTATGATTGCCAAATTGTTATCTATTGGTGAATATTCTTTTACATAACCACCTTTTCTTTCAAGTTTACCATTCTCAAATTCAAATATATAATTATTAACATCTTTTTGAGAAATATTAGTTATCATGTCATGTTCTAATTCAAAACCAGTTCTTGTTTCCCACTCGGAACAAATTTCTTTATATTGTTCAAATTGAGATTTATCTTTTAACAATACAATAATCCCGTCTGTATTCGCTTGAATAAGTTCTAAATCAAGACCACTAAATTCTAATTTTTCAAGTAAATCTGTAAGTAATAATTGACAATTTATACATATTTCATTTGCTCTTTTTTCATCATACATAGGACTGAATTTATCTTTACAAACACCAAAAGCTCCATTTATACATATTTTAAGAGGTGCTTGTCCTTTTTTATCTCCTTTACGTTTTAAAGCTAAACGTTCATTTTTAATTGTTACAAACTTACTTTTATCTTTAACTGCTCTCGATTGCTTATCGTGATTTATCATTATACTAGGATAGAAACTGCTTACATCGCTATGAACAATTAATTCATTTTCATTTACCTTTTTAAAATATTTTTTTCTTGCGCTATGCAATCCACCAAAACCATATACTGTTTTAATACCAAATACTTCAGTTTCTAATTGCATTTTCTTCTTTGTGCCTTTTTCATTATAATATTCATATGCTCTGTTTTCATCAAACCAATTCTGTATATATTTATATTTATCTAATTTAATACAAGATAGAAATTCATACTCCAAACCATCTTTCATATTGTGCATTCTTTCAGCACCTAATATTTCAGCAGTTAATCGTGCCTTAGTTTTACCAAATGATTCTAATGGAAGATTGAATTTTTTAATTAATCCCAAATGTGCTGTAAAGTCATTTTTTGTAGCATTAAATACTTTTATTGTTTCTTTAACATCATGTGTACAGTATTTTATAGTTTCTTTTATTTCTTCGTTAGTTAATTTTCTTTGTAAATTGAAATCAACGTCTGTTTCTTTTATATCACTACCCATGAACAGTTCTAATTGTTTTAATGATTTATTAAGTAATATGCAATCATAAGTTATAAATGGCACTTTATTAAATTCTTTACTTATTTGAAATCCTTTAATTCCACTTATTAATTTGTCATTCACTTCCTTAGGATTCATACCTAATATTATTGCTTTTAATATGAATTGATCATATTGTCTTGAATTATAACCGATCCATATATCATTTTTAAATTTGTAATACATTTTAATTAATTCATCTCTATCATTAACTATAATTTTTTTTCGTTTACTATTATAGTCGATAATTACAAGAATCCAATCACTATGAAATACCTCGAAGTCAAAAAATAATAATCTTGTTTTTTTATTCAATTCTATTCACCACCTTATTAATTATTATATTTATATAATATATCCCTTTATAACTTTTGTCAATGTTTTTTTATTAAAAAGGTAGATATTTTAATACCTACCTTCAAACAACTATCTTTTACTTACTAATTCTCTAAATTTTTCTTTGTTATAAAATGCACAATTAATATAAACTATTCCTATTACTATATTTCCTATAGGGATTAAACACAATAAGAATATTATTAAAGCACCTACTATATCACCAATTATACACTTATTTCCGAATATTTTATAATCAAATATAAATAATCTTATTAAAAAAGGAATACATGATAAATATGCAATTAATATATTTGTACTAAACTCATTATATCAACTCCTAATCTAAATTAATTTTAGCTTTAATTTCATTAAAATAACATTCACAATTAACTTCTTTATCACCTATTTTAGTTTTATTACATTGAAAACACTCAAATCTAGAACATATTGTTTCAAATGGTAAATCTATAACACCTTTAAATTCACACATATGTGGATGTCCAGTATGAAGATGTAAACAATTATAGCACATTTTATAATCTAATTTTTTCATAATAAATCACCCCTTATAAAAATAAACTTAACAATATTAATGTAATTCCTAATGTAGTACAACAAACTCCTATATACAAATATTTATGTATTTTATCATTCATTAAATCACTCCTAGTATAATAATATTACATTATAATCTTTATACATATTATTTAATTCTTTATTCAATAATTTATTAACCTTATCTTCTTTAAACCATTTCTTAAATCTATTTTGATCCATATAAATTAACACACATGAATAAATTCCTTTAATATTTTTAAATCTTTTATCTTTTACAACTTTAAATTTTAACAAGAAATCTAAATCATATCTTTTGAAGAATTTCTTAACAGTAAATACAACTTCTTCGCCATAATCAATTTTAGTAAAATTTATATCTTCATAAACTGCAAAAGCTTTATCTAGTCTTTTTATTACGGTATCAAATTTATTAGTTACAATAAGTATAGTATTTGTTAGATCTATAATATCATTGGATAATGTATCTTCAATATTATAAACCCAACAATTAATTATGTCATGAATTTGTTGTTTAAAATTATTCTTATATTCTTTTATCATTAGTACTCTTCTATTGTATCATCAAAATATAAAAATGGTTTAATTTTATCCCATAGCCATTGTTCAATTTCTTCTCTATCATGAAAATAAAATCTTTGACCTTCAAATTCTAATACTAATGATTCGCAATATATTTCTTCATTACACCATTCACATTTAGTTCCTTTAATCATAATTTATTCCTCCCTAAATTAAATCCGACTTCTTAATTTGTTTTATAAATTCCACTTCATTTAATAATTCTTTAGCTAATTTAACTGCACCTTCTTTTGATAAATATAATTCAGTAGAATAATTTTCACAAAAATCACCATTACAAATTGTTAATTTTAATAATTTATCTTCTATTTCTCCTTCTAAATAATGGTCTGAATAAAAGTCGCATCTAATATGAAAATCACTCATCTTTATCACCTTTGTCTATTAATGCTTCTTCTATTCTATCTTTTGCTATATTAAAATAATTTTCATCTAATTCTATACCTACAAATCTTCTATTAGTATTTAAACAAGCAACACCTGTGCTACCTGAACCCATTGTAAAATCTAATACTAAATCTCCTTCATTG
>ERZ808246.2017-NODE-2017-length-13375-cov-3.078453_pt1 | contig 13375 bp, 7 predicted proteins | sample MGYA00521083_ERZ808246 | MGnify/ENA primary metagenome ERZ808246 (study PRJEB31516, sample SAMN03275577) | gut metagenome | biome: mammalia-associated habitat; material: feces | host: Papio cynocephalus | place: Kenya | collected 2012-07-07 ...
TGCTGAATTCTTCCGCAGAGATGTACCGGTCTTTGCCGAAGAGAGAATACGCCACATAAATGGCGTCACGTTCCACAATGACCTGATCGACAAAGCCTTGAAGGATATCCTTCCGATAGGCTGGGTCGGTCGGGTCTTTTTCTTTGAGTTTTGTGAGGCAATCAACGCTAAAAGCTTTCTTTATAGTGACGGCATATTTCTGTATTGGCTGGGAGCGCAGCCGACCTTTTCACGGAAAGTCCTGCTGAAATGTGCCGGGGTGGCAAAGCCGCACATCTCAGCAATGTCTGCCAGCGGTAGCTGCGTTTCCTTCAAGTAACTCTGTGCCATTTCTAAGCGGATGTCCGTCAGCAGAGTTTGGAAAGTTTTGCCTGTAGCATCCTTGACGATGCGGCAAAGATACTGCCGCGAAAAATGCAAGGCATTCGAAGCAGAACTTAAGTCAGCGGTCTGATAGTTTCGTTTTAAATAAGTAAGCAATTCCTCGAAATTCGCACTGCCTTTATCAATGGAAATGGGGGTTTCGATGGTGGTTAGTGGTTCTCGCAGAATGGCGGTAGTCAGTAGAGAAAAATAGCCCTTCATCGCGAAATCAGCATACATTTGACGGTTTATGTATTCGGAAATTAAATTCAGTGCCAGTGTTCGAATTTCTTCGGTGTTGCGGGTGTGCATAGCCAGATAGGTCATGCCGGGATTCTGCTCCAGAACTCCGGAAAAAAAGGCTTTCATCTTTGCGTTATCGCGGAAAAAATCGCTGTGAGCAAGCTTCATATAAGCAGAACGAAAGTTAAAGCAGATACAGATGCTTTCGGGCTGAGAGGCGATAGAGTGTTCGACCAGAGGGGGAACCCAGTAGAAATCGCCCGCTGCCATTGGGAGCGACCGATCGTCTACCAGCAAGGCACCACTACCGGACATCAGATACACAAGAGTGTAATATTCGCTTTTGTGACGGATGCGGTCGGGAAAATTAAAAACTTTACCGATCGAAATATCGTATCCAACCGGGAAATTTAAAGATTCCGGGATAACAGAAAGGTCTGTGATATAAGTAGGCAGTTTCATTTCCTTTGTCAAGGTGACAGGAAAATAAAATCGCCCAAGGTTGTGGCTTTGAATGACATAGTTATTGAAGTAGTCAAGGTAGGTATCGTATTTATTGAAATCTGGGTTACTCTTGCTGTATTCGGCATACGCAATCTCCAGATTGCTCAGATTTTGCAGGATGTGGTAAACCTGCTCGTTTTTTATGTGCTCCATCCGTCCACTTCCTTGTATATATTGCATTTATTATAAAGTACAGGAATCGGCATTTCAAGAAAGACGTTTCACCACAGACAATTTACAGAAAAATCGGTTCATATAGGCACGCTGAAAAGATAGGACAGACATTCTTTTTCGCGTGCTTTTTTTGTTATGCTAATTTCACACAGTACCTTATTTAAGGAGCAACGAAATGATTAACGCATATAGGCTGAAAACTGAATATCTGACGGACGCTGTGGGCATTGATATTCTTACGCCGCGTGTCTTCTGGAATGTGCAGGGAGCTGCACAGCAGACTGCCTTTCAGCTGCGAGTCTCTATAAATGAGAAACCGTGGCAGGAATATCCGCGGCAGGAATCAAATCTCATGCACACAAAGCTGCCCATTACATGCAAAAGTCGTGACCGTATACATTGGCAGATTCGCCTAACAGATGAAAACGGACAAACTGGGCTGTGGAGTGATGATGCCTACGTGGAGATCGGCTTGACGGTTCCAAATGACTGGAAATCGCAATGGATTATGGGCAACTACAAGCATGATGTCTCTGGCAAGATACGCTACCCCGTCGATTTGTTCCGCAAGAAATTTATCTTGGAAAAGAAGGTTCTGCGCGCCAGATTGTACTGCACCGCCTGCGGCATGTATACGATGCACCTAAACAATTGCCGTGTGGGCGATTTCGTGATGGCACCCGGCTCCACAAATTTCACAAAGCGGGTGCATTATCAGATCTATGATGTGGCAGCATTGCTGCAAAAGGAGAATGTGTGGGATATTGCGCTGGCAGATGGCTTCTATGCAAGCGATACAGGCGTTTTTGACACGCCGAAACCATTCGGATATGAACCAAAGGTACTGGCGCAGCTGGAAGTGTATTTCACGGACGGCACATCTCAAATGTTCTGCACCGACAAGAATTTTACATGGTGCAATGACGGCCCGGTGCGGTTTGCGGATATGAAAAATGGGGAGAAGGTCGATTTCAACCAAACGCCGTCCTACAGCGGACACGCCGCTGTCACACGGTATAAGGGCATCGTTGGTGCGTCTGATTCTGTACCCGTGAAGGAGCAGGAACGATTTGCGCATCCGAAAGTGCTGACCTGCCCGGACGGACACACGGTGCTGGACTTCGGGCAGAACATTGCGGGCTATACGGAAGTAAAGCTGCAGGGTGCTGCAGGGAAAACCTGCGCGATGGTATTCGGCGAGAAGCTGGACGAGAACGGCAATTTCACTTATACGAACATCTCCTACAAGGGTGAATACACAAACTGTCACTTCCAAACGATTACTCTGACCTGCGATGGAAAGCTCCATACCTACAAGCCGGACTTTACCGTAATGGGATTCCGCTATGTATTGCTGCTGGACTGGCCGGAGAAGGCTGACCCGGAAAACTTTACCGCCATCGCCGTGTACAGCGATATGCAGACAACCTTTGCCTTTGCGTCCACGGACGATGTGCTGAACAAAATCGTGCTGAATACATTTTGGAGCTTGAAGGGCAATTTTCTGGATGTTCCCACCGACTGCCCTACCCGCGAACGCGCAGGGTGGACAGGTGATGCACAGCTGTTCTTTAACACCGGCAATTACATGATGGATCAGCGGGCATTTTTCCGCAAATGGTTGACCGATGTGGCAGACGGAATGCGCGAGGATGGATTGGTGTTCAACATCAATCCGGGCCCTGTGAAAAAATCACGGCTTATCCAGTGGCTGTCAATGGAAGGCAGTGCCGGATGGGGCGATGCGCTGATTACAATCCCGTACTACTTCTGGAAACGTTACGGGGACGACACGCTCCTGCGGGAATTCTGGGAGCCGATGACCCGCTGCTATGACTTCTTCCGCAGCCGAATGGGCAAGCGGAACCTATTCTCACTGACGAATCCGAAGCACAGTAAATACGATAAATATCTGGTCGCCTGTGGCCGCCACTTTGGTGAGTGGACCGAGCCGGACGACTGTGCACCAGGCAAAACAGCTCTGCTTTTCCCAATGATAGAGGAAGCAACGGCCTACCTCAGCTACATATCTCGTCTGATGGCCGAGATGGCCGCACACTGTGGGGAGAAGGATATGGCAACCTGCTACACGCAGACGGCAGAGAATACACAAAAGGCCTATAACCATTACTTTGTTGGCGACGGTATGTTTGAAACAAAACGTATGTGCAAATACGTTCGTCCGGTGGGACTGGGCCTGTGCAGCGGTTCAACGCATGAAAACCTGCTGCGGAAAATCGTAAAGCTGAACAAAGAGCGTGGCTATCGCGTCGGTACGGGTTTTCTGACAACACCGTTTTTGTTTGAAGCACTAAGTGAAGCCGGAGCGGACGAAGATGCTTACAAGACGCTGACGAATCCTGATTTCGGCTGGGCACAGCAGATAAGACAGGGAGCCACGACTGTATGGGAGAACTGGACGGATGATGCCTCCTTGAATCACTACTCAAAGGGGGCGTGCTGTCAGTGGCTGTTCGACTGTGTATGCGGTATACGGCTTGACGGAGTAGAAAATCACTTTGTAATTGAACCGCACCAACTGAATGAAGTGGAAGAAATTTCGTTCACCTACGACTCCGCTTATGGCACGGTGAAAAGTGGATGGCACAGAATCGGAGGAAAAATTGAGTACACAATAGAGATTCCTGCGAACTGCACAGCTGAATTCACATTGCCGGGCGGCAAAACGGAAACATTGCAGGCAGGGAATTATACGTTTAGGGAGGTATTGGCACAATGAATTTGTTTGGCATTGCAGTAGCGGGGATGTTGGCCGCAGGCTGGGGATATCTTGGCTATCGCGGATGGACTTGGATTCCCATTGGTCGCCCGGCACGAAAAAAACAAATCCGTGTTGCCTGCGTGGGCGACAGCATCACCTACGGCGCATTGATTCCCAACTGGTACAAATACAATTACCCCCATAGGCTGCAAGGTATGGCAGGAAAACAGTATTGTGTTCATAACTACGGCTTCAGCAGTTACACCGCTATGGAGACAGGTGACCATCCTTACCCCAAAACGTTGCGTTTTCGGCGGAGCCTTGGCTTCCAGCCGGATGTAGTATTCCTTATGTTCGGCACGAATGACTCCAAGGAAGTGAATTGGCGCGGGCGCGAGGAGTTCAAGCGGCAGTATGAAAAGCTGCTGCGAAATTATTTGCAGCTCGAGAGCAAGCCGCGCATCATCGTAATGCTGCCGCCTTGCCCACACCATATGAATGGAGAGGATGGCAACGAATACACCTTCGGCATCCGCCGCAACCAAATCTTGGAAATCGGCGAGATGCTGCGTGAACTGGCGAAGCAATACGGATTGGAAACTCTGGATATGTTCACCTCTACACAAGAACACCCGGAGTGGTTCTTACAGGATGGCATTCACCCCAATGCGAACGGTGCAGAACAGCTTGCGAAAATCGTTTGTAAGGCACTTATGAAGAAAGAAGGTTAAAACCATGACACAACAGGAAGCACGCTTGAATATTGCGGATGAAAAATTTTCCAAGAAAAAGGTATTTGGATTTTCTCTGCTGCGTCTTAGCAACATCTTACAGGGACTGCTTATCAGTGAGGTCACATATTTTGCAACCAACAGTCTGGGCTTGGCAGCTGCAGCCATCTCCATTGGCTTGGCTGTCAAGACAGCCCTTGACGCGGTGACGGATCTTTTCATGGGCGCTGCCGTTGATGCAACACATACAAAGTTCGGCAAAGCCCGCCCGTGGGTGCTCTCCGGAATCCCCATGTGGCTAATGACTTTTTTGATTTTTGTGGCCCCCAAAGCGGTCATGAGTCAAACCGGTCTGGTTATTTATATTACCGTGCTGGCAACATTAAGTTCTGCCATTTTTGGTACGATGACCAATATTGCATACGAGACACACATAAAACGCAGTATCGTTAACAATGAAAACCGCGTAAAAGTGCTGACCATTGTGGGCGTTGTGTTTGCCATCGGTTCGCTTGGGCTGCAGATTGCATTGCCTATATTGATTGAGGCCTTTCACGGTTCACAGGGGGGATTTATTCTTCTCGCACTAATCACCGCAGTATTTGGCGCGGCTGCAACTTTGATGGGGTTCTTCCTCTGCCCAGAGTATTCTGAAAAAGATTTGGCGGCCTTTGAAGGCTATGATTCTGAAAAGGCACAAGAAAAGGTATCAATTCCCGAATTTCTTACAAGTATTGGGAAAAACAAATATCTTGTGCAATATACAATCATTAACTTCCTTTATATGCTGGTCATGATGAGCAGCTTTACCGTGGGACAGTATTACTTCCAGTATGTGTTTGGAAACCTTGGGACGTTCTCTTTGGTCATGGCGGCCTCCGTTGTGGTACTGCCTATTTATATCTTTATCCCGAAACTTTGCAGAACGTTCGGAGTGGCAAGAGTCATCCATGTTTCAATGATCATTTCTCTGGTGGGACTTGCTATCCGCATGGTGATGCCGACCCTTTTGGCAGCGCAAATTGTAGGATATCTTTGTGTTAGTCTGCCCAATATCTTTGTCGCCTGCGTCGGTTCCCAGATTAACTACGAACTGATGGAATACGGTCGCTACAAAAGCGGGATTGTTGTGGAAGGTATGTATTCTGCTTTCGTCAGCTTTGCACAAAAGATGGCTACCAGTTTATCGTCTATTATCATTGGTGTGGTACTGTCTGCTACAGGCTTTGATGCATTGACGCAGGCCGTGAACCAAAACGGATTTGCTGACTGGACTGAGCTAAGCGCATTGGGCGAACAGGGGTATGAAACGTATGTGCAAGGTGGTGCGGCAACGGTAGCGAAAGCATTGAATGGAATTAATATTGCCTACAACTGGATTCCACTGCTGTTTATCGCTGTCTGTGTGATCATGTTCTGCATCTTTCATTTGGAAAGTGATCTTAAAAAACTGCGCGTAGAGAATGGATTGAACGAAGACGGTACCCGACCGGAGACGGAGGGAAAAGCATGAATCCGTATCTTCCGCTGTGGGAACATATTCCGGACGGAGAGCCCCATGTTTTTGGAGAGCGTGTGTACTTGTACGGCTCCCATGACCGCAGTCACGGCGCAACCTTCTGCATGGACGACTATGTTTGCTGGTCTGCACCGCTGTCAGATTTGAACGACTGGCGCAGAGAAGGTGTGATCTGGAAAAAGACTGACGACCCGGACAATCGTAACCCTGTGGGGTATCTCTATGCCCCGGATGTGGCGCAAGGGCCGGATGGACGGTATTATTTGTACTATTTTTATTCCGGAAGCGCACAGCGCACTCCAAGCATAGGTGTAGCAGTTTGCGATACTCCAGCCGGGGAATATCAATACTATGGCAAGGTGCATCTGCCGGAACCGACGCGCTATCTGGCTTTTGACCCGGCTGTATTTGTCGACGACGATGGACGCGTCTGGCTGTACTACGGCTCAGCGTTCCAATCCCCTAAGGATGCTATTGCCGTACAAGGCGGTGCAGTTGTGGAACTGACATCGGATATGAAAACTGTACTGACCCCGCCGAAGCTGACGGCTCCGAATTTAACTCATGCGGCGGGAACGAGCTTCGCCAAGCATCCGTTCTTTGAGGCGTCTTCCATGCGCAAAATTGGTGGGCGGTATTACTTCATCTATTCCAGTATGCAGAGTCATGAACTGTGCTATGCCTGCAGCGATGCCCCGGACGGCCCTTTCACCTTTGGCGGTGTGCTGATTTCCAACGGAGACATCGGCATGAGCGGCAACAAAAAGGCTCTGGCACAGATTGGTAATAATCACGGCAGTCTGGTGCAGCTGGGTACAGATTGGTATATCTTTTATCACCGCCAGACCCAGCGAGGCTATATTGCGCGGCAGGGCTGTGCCGAAAAAATCCGCATCCTGCGGGATGGTACCATCCCACAGGTGGAGATGACATCCACTGGGCTGACAGATACCCTGACCGCTGCGGGCAGCACCATCAATGCCGCCTACTGCTGTAATTTGTTTGGTAATTCGCGCAAACAAATGCCGAGCATTGAGGAATGTGAGTGCGAAGGTGAGAAAATCCCATATGTGAGTGGTCTTGGGGCAGGGGATACAATTGGCTTCAAATATCTGGACTTTATGGGCAAAGCGACGGTTCGCTTGCGCTGGCGATATTCATTCCGTTATTTGACAGGCTATAAAGCGATGACACCCGCCGTATGGCAGGCAGACGGTGCCTTTCTTCTGCGCACTGCACCAAATGGCCCGGAAATCGGCCACGTATCGATACGCGGCGGTGCGGGTGATTGGGAGGACTGCGTCGGCAAACTGGATGTATATGGCCGGCAGGCACTGTACCTGACCTATATAGGCAAGGGCTGCATTGACCTACAAGAAATAGAAATAGCTTCATCTGCAGGAGAAAAATAATATGAAATCCTATAACTTTACAATTCCGGAAAACACTCCACGAAAAGAGAATGGAAAGCATTGGCAATACTGCGTCGGATCCGGGCAGGCCAAGCTGGCCGTGCGCAGCGACTACGCACAGCAACTGAAATATGTGCATGATGAGTTGGGCATCCAACGCGTGCGGTTCCACGGTATTTTTGACGACAGTATGCAGGCCTATATGGGTTTGGACGACTTTATGCCGCTGCCGGGCAGCAAAAACTTCAAGAATTACAACTTCCGCAACATTGCAGTCGCTTATGATAATGTATTGGCCGCTGGCATGAAACCGTGGGTAGAGCTTTCCTTTATGCCGTCGCGGCTGGCAAAATCTCAGAAAAAAGTCACCGTCAATGCGGAAGGCCGCTGCGGGATGCCGAAAGACGACAGTGAATGGCAGAAATTCATCCGTGCATTCATTCAATTTTTGTTGGCTCGCTATGGGGCAGAAGAGGTTGAAACATGGAATTTTGAGGTCTGGAACGAGCCGAATATGTCTACCTTCTTCTCCGGCACGCAGGCGGATTATTTCCACCTGTATGAAATCACGGCAACGGCCGTGAAGGAGGTAGATGCCAAACTGCAGGTTGGAGGCCCGGCCACAGCCACAGGCGCCTGGATTAAAGAGTTTATCGACTTCGTGGAGAAAAATCATATTCCCTGTGATTTTATCTCTACCCATAACTACCCCGGAGACGGCATCGGTGAGGTGTTTCTTGGCAAAATTATGTTCAACGCCATTGTAGGCGGTGCCAAGCGGCTGCACGAACTGGGCAGCGGCCGCACGTTGGATGGATGTCAGGCTGTTATGACAGACAAGACCGAGCAGGCTGAGATGGAAAAAGGCCAGATGCGTATTGTCGCCAAGCAGGTGGCCGATGCTGTCGGCGGCAAATACCCGATCTATTTTACCGAGTGGAACTGCAATGCCATTTTGATGTCTCCTACCAACGATGATAAAAAGGTAGCGGCGTTTCAGGTTAAGACCATCGATGAGATGGATGATCTAATGGCAGGAAGTTCTGTCTGGTCATTCAGCGATATTTTGGATGAATTTATGATGATTCCCGATGATTTCTCTGGAGGTTTCGGCCTTCTGACAATCAACGGTATCCCCAAACCGCAGTTCTACGCACTGAAATTGCTTGCAGGGACCGGCTCCCGCAAGTATGACTTGCCCTACACAAACGATGAAGTGGAAATCAGTGTGTACGAGTCCGACACGGAGAAGCGTGTCTTTGTGTACCGCCAGCGTATGAAAAATGTTGCTGAACCCGATGTGTCGTATAAGCTGTCGCTGGAGCTGCCGGCTGCACCGCGGGACGTGGTGCGGTACAGCATCGATAAAAATCACTGTAACCCGAAGAAAGTATGGACTGAGATGGGAAAGCCGACAGATATGACTCCCGCACAGATAGCAGAAATCAAGGAAAGGTCCGCTTTGCAAAAGGAGTCTGTATCGTATGAAATGCAGGGCAATGCATGGATAGTTTCCGATGAAATCGGTGTAAATGATGTGCATTGTTATATCATTAAGGTATGAACGAACACGCATCGCATCATTGAGAGCCTGTTCATAATGCTCTAGCTTGAATCTTTCCACTCCCTTTTTATCAGGGAGTGGAAAGATTATTTTGCTTATATGTTTCGCTCTGATACAAAGATTTCATCAGGCTGACTCATTTTTTGTACAGTAAGCTCACAAGTTGCTGTACAAGTGCGCGGTCTGTATAATGAGAAAGCGTCGATCATTTTTATTCAAAAAGTAATCTGGAGCGTTTGCGGCAGGGAATTGCGGCTTTGAATGCAGGAGAAGGCAGGGAACATGAGCTCATAGAAACGGATGACGGGGGTGTCCGGGAAGAGTGAATTCACAGATTTTGAATCGAAGGAGAAGAAGCTTCATGCAGAATGATACAAGGGCGCAGATTCTTGCGCTTGGAACCTATGACATACTGGAGCAGCGCTATCTAAAGGACATCGGGAGCGAGAGCTTTGTGCTGCGGCACAAAAAGAGCGGGGCGAGAATCGCTCTTTTGCCGAACAAAGACAGCAACAAGGTATTCTATATTGCGTTCCGGACGCCGCCGGAGGATTCCACGGGAGTGGCGCATATCATCGAACACACGGTTTTGTGCGGGTCGCGTGATTTCCCTGTCAAGGATCCGTTCATCGAGGTCGTGAAGGGGTCTCTCAATACCTTTCTGAACGCCATGACGTATCCTGACAAGACGGTGTATCCGGTCGCCTCCACGAACGAAAAGGATTTCGACAATCTGATGCATGTCTATCTGGATGCTGTGTTCCATCCGAATATTTACACGAACGAGAACATCTTTCGCCAGGAGGGCTGGCACTACGAGGTCAAGGATCCGGAGGAAGCTGGGAAAGCGCCTGAAATTACTGTCAACGGCGTGGTCTACAATGAGATGAAGGGTGTGATGTCTTCGCCGGATGATGTTTTGAACGATGAGGTGCTGGCCTCTCTTTATCCGGACACCACCTACTCCATTGTATCGGGCGGCGATCCGAGAGTCATTCCGGAGCTTACCTATGAGAAGTATCTGGATTTCCACCGGAAGTACTACCATCCGTCCAATTCTTATATTTATCTCTACGGAGATCTGGATGTCACGGAGAGGCTTCGCTTTCTGGATGAGGTGTATCTGTCACACTACGACGTTCTGGAGGTGAATTCTGCGATCCGTCCGCAGAGGGCATTTGAAAAGCCTTCCTTCGTACAGAAGAGCTACAGTATCCTGGAAGAAGAGGATCCTATCGGAAAAACGTTTCTTTCCTGGAATGCGGCGCTGCCGATTCACGGGAATTCGAAGGAGATTCTGGCGTTCAAGGTGCTTGACTACGTTCTGTGCGACGCGGAGGGAGCACCCATCAAGGAGGCTCTGCGCAGGAGGGAGATTGGGCAGAATGTAGAGTCTCTCTATGAGAGCGGCATTTATGAGCCGTACTATTCCGTTGCGGCCAAGTACGCGGATCCAGAGCAGAGAGGTGAATTCACAGAAACCATTCATGAGACGCTGAAGGATCTTGCGGAGCAGGGGATTGACAAGAAGGCACTGCTTGCCGGAATCAACTACTATGAGTTCCATTACCGCGAGGCGGATTTCGGCTCGTATCCGAAGGGACTGATCTACGGTCTGGATGCGCTGGATACCTGGTTGTATGATGACGCTTCTGTCTGGACGAACCTTGACGTCGGAAGCTTTTTTGACGAGCTGAAGGAGGATGCGGGGAACGGGTATTTCGAGGGACTGATCCGGAAGTATCTTCTGGACAACCCACACACGAGCACGGTTCTTCTGGTTCCGGAAAAGGGACTGACACAGAAGCTGGAAGACGAGCAGAAAAAGAGACTTGCGGACTTTGCGGCGTCGCTTTCGGACGGGGAGCTGGAACGTCTTCGGGAAAAGGAGGCGCAGCTTCGAACGTGGCAGAATACGCCGGATTCCGAAGAAGCGCTTCGCAGCATTCCGGTACTGGAACGGGCGGATTTGAAAAGAGAAGCGCCAAAGCCTCTGACCCGGGAAATCCGGGAAGGGAATCTCTCCGTGCTGGAGCATCCTGTTTTTACCAGCGGAATCGACTATTTGGATCTTTCCTTTGATGTGACGGATTTGGAGCCGGAGCTTCTTTCCTGGCTGGGGGTGTTTAAGGTGCTGATGGGCGCGATGAGCACAGAGCACTTCTCCTACCGGGAGCTGGACAACGAGATCAATATCGCAACCGGCGGGATGACGCCGGGCATTTCCAATGTGACAAGCAGCAGGGATCCTTCGAAATACCGGATTCTCTTTGAGCTTTCGGTGAAGGCGGTGGATTCGCACCTTGCGGATGCACTTTCCCTTGCGGAGGAAATGCTGCTGCACACGGACTTTCAGGATACGGACCGCATTCGTGAAATTCTGGAGGAGGAGCGCGCTTCGATGAAGGCGGAGCTCCCGGCTTCCGGTCATTCCACGGCGGTGATGCGGGCGGCAGCAGGACTTTCGGAATCCGCAAAGCTGATGGACGATCTTGCGGGAATCGGTGCCTACCGTCTTCTGGATGAGATCTGCAGCAATTTTGAATCGAAAAAGAAAATGCTGCCGGAGATGATGCAAAAGGTAGCGGGCGCTGTTCTTTGCAAGGAGCGTTTCTTTGCGGATCTTACGGCAGAGGAGAAGAGCCTGGACGGTGCGGCGGCTCTTTTGGAGAAATTTGCAGAGGCTCTTCCCGGAACCATGCGTGAGAGCTTCCTTCCGGAGATTTCCTCCGGCGGCTGTGCAGGGAATCTGAAGCGCAGGAAACAGCCGAAGAGAGAGGGCTTTACCACTGCAGGTCAGGTCCAGTTTGTCTGCAGGGCCGGTGATTTTCGGAAAAAGGAACTTCCTTTCCACGGCGCACTCCGCGTTCTGAAGGTCATTCTCGGCTATGATTATCTGTGGAACAAGGTTCGCGTACTCGGCGGAGCCTACGGGTGTATGAGCGGCTTTGGCCGGGACGGAATTTCCTATTTTGTCTCCTACCGCGATCCGAAGCTTGGAGAAACCATTCAGGCTTTTGAGGGTGCGGCGGCGTATATCCGCAGCTTCGAGGCGGACGAGAGAACGATGACGAAGTACATCATCGGCGCGGTGAGCGCGATGGACCGTCCGATGACGCCGAGTATGTACGGAAGATTCTCAAAGATATGTGCACTCACGGGGCTTACGCCGGAGGATCTGCAGCGCGAGCGCCAGGAGGTTTTGGACTGTACGCAGGAGGATGTGCGCGGACTGGGCGCCTACATTGAGGCTTTCATGGAAGACGATGTTCTGTGTGTTGTTGGTTCTGCCGGGAAGCTTCGAAAGGAGGCGGAACGGTTTGATGTGCTGGAGCCGCTCGTATAGGGCTTGGACAACTGTTCAGGAAAGGATAGCTGAAAACAAATGGCAAAAGCTGGTTTTGCGGCGATCGTGGGCCGTCCGAATGTCGGGAAATCCACGCTGATGAATACACTGATCGGGCAGAAAATTGCGATCACCTCCTACAAGCCGCAGACAACGAGGAATCAGATCCGGACCATCTACAGTGATGAGAACGGGCAGGTGGTGTTCCTCGATACGCCGGGCATCAATCAGGCGAAGGACCGCCTCGGGGAGTACATGCTGCACGCCGCAGATGCAACGCTCAAGGAAGTGGACCTGATCCTGTGGCTGGTGGAGCCGCGGGCGAATCTGAAGGAGGAGGATCTCGCCGTTTTAAAGAAGGTGGCAGGTGCCGGGAAGCCGGTGATTTTGTGCGTTACCAAGGCGGACTCTGTCAAAAAGGCACAGATTCTTCCGGTTCTTGCGGCTTACGCGCAGGAATGGAAGAAGGAGACCGGGCAGGAGCTGAAGGACCTCATTCCGATCAGCTCAAGGCAAAAGACCGGGCTGGACGATCTTCGGAAGACGATCTGGGAGAGGCTCCCTGAGGGGGAACCGTTCTATGACCCGGAGGATGTCACGACGGAGACGGAGCGGGAGATTGCTTCCGAGATGATCCGTGAAAAGGCGCTTCGCTTTATCAATGAAGAGGTTCCGCACGGCATTGCGGTGCAGATCAACCGGATGAAGTACCGGGACAAGAGCGCGGCGGCAGACAAACACGCGGGAAATGCCTCCCGGAAGGAGCACGGAGCGGCTCCTTTGCCGGAGAAGATCTG
>ERZ808246.2018-NODE-2018-length-13367-cov-24.093299_pt1 | contig 13367 bp, 10 predicted proteins | sample MGYA00521083_ERZ808246 | MGnify/ENA primary metagenome ERZ808246 (study PRJEB31516, sample SAMN03275577) | gut metagenome | biome: mammalia-associated habitat; material: feces | host: Papio cynocephalus | place: Kenya | collected 2012-07-07 ...
TTCGCCTGTCTGCGCGAAATATCCGACCCTGCCAGCGGGATTGTTTGAGGAGGATTTCTCCTCCGCGCTACTCCTCTATATATAAAGAGCAGACGGTGGACGAGGAAAGACGCGCGCCTTGAATGTGCCAAATTGGCACACTCGACCCACGCAACCGGGAAAAGTGTGCCATCCGGGCGGGACAAAGCGCGGCATTTTGCGTTGGCACGATATTTGCTTTATATCTGGTGTCGCCCTCGAAGAGGGTGACGGAAGGAAAGAAAATATGGCAAAAGTACTTGGTATTGACTTGGGCACGACAAACAGTTGCATGGCTGTCATGGAAGGCGGCGACGCGGTAGTCATTCCTAACAAGGAAGGCGCGCGGACGACTCCTTCGATTGTTGCGTTCACAAAGACGGGCGAGGTGCTCGTCGGGCAGGCCGCTAAGCGTCAGGCCGTGACGAATCCCCATTCCACGATTTATTCCATCAAACGTTTCATCGGTCGCCGTTTCGACGAAATGACGGACGAGATCAAGATGGTTCCGTACAAGGTCGTGGCCGCGCCGAACGGCGATGCCGCGGTCGAAGTGGCGGGCAAGGTCTACACCGCGCAGGAAATCTCCGCGATGGTGCTCCGCAAACTGAAAGAGGATGCGGAAGCGTACCTCGGCGAGAAGATCACCGAAGCCGTCATCACGGTCCCGGCGTACTTCAACGACCAGCAGCGCCAGGCGACAAAGGACGCGGGCCGCATCGCGGGTCTCGACGTGAAGCGCATCGTCAATGAACCGACGGCCGCCTCGCTCGCGTATGGTCTGGACAAGAAGAAAAACGAGAAGATCGCCGTGTTCGACTTCGGCGGCGGCACATTCGATATCTCCATTCTCGATATCGGCGACGGCGTCTTCGAAGTGAAGGCGACGAACGGCGACACCCATTTGGGCGGCGACGACATCGACCAGGCCGTCATGAAATGGATGATTGCGGACTTCAAGGCGCAGCAAGGCATCGACCTGGGCAACGACGTCATGGCGTTGCAGCGTCTGAAAGAGGAAGCCGAAAAGGCGAAATGCGCCCTCTCCACGGCGACGACGTACGACATCAACCTGCCGTTCATCACGGCGGACGCGACGGGTCCGAAACACCTGCAGATGACGCTGACGCGCGCCAAACTCGAAGCGCTCGCTTCCGACCTCGTGAACCGCACGGAAGAGCCGTGCCGCAAGTGCCTGAAGGACGCGGGTCTCACCACGGTCGACGAAGTCGTGCTCGTGGGCGGCCAGACGCGCATGCCGCTCCTGCAGGAGAAGGCGAAGGAAATCTTTGGCAAAGAGCCGCACAAGGGCGTCAACCCGGACGAAGTCGTGGCCATGGGCGCGGCGATTCAGGGCGGCATTTTGAAGGGTGAAGTGAAGGACGTGCTCCTTCTCGACGTGACCCCGCTGACGCTCGGCATCGAAACGCTGGGCGGCGTGCTGACCCCGATCATCGAGCGCAACACCACGATTCCGTGCAAGAAGTCGCAGGTGTTCTCGACGGCGGCGGACAACCAACCGGCCGTGACGATCGCGATCTTCCAGGGCGACCGCAAGATGGCGCGCGACAACAAGTCGCTCGGCAACTTCAACCTGGACGGCATTCCGCCGGCTCCGCGCGGCGTCCCGCAGATCGAAGTCACCTTCGATATCGACGCGAACGGCATCTTGAACGTCTCCGCGAAGGATCTGGGCACCCAGAAGGAGCAGAAGATCACCATCACGGCGGCGGGCGGTCTCACGAAGGACGAGATCGAGAAGATGCGCCGCGATGCGGAAGTCCACGCCGCGGAAGACGAAAAGCGCCATGCCGAGGTGGAGGACCGCAACAAAGCCGACGCGCTCGCCTTCCAGACCGAGAAAGTCCTGAAGGACGCGGGCGACAAGATCGCCGCGGAGAAGAAGGCGCCGGTCGAGGCCGCTCTCAAGGACCTCAAGGACGCCCTCGCCAAGAACGCGCCGATCGCCGACATCAAGGCGAAACAGGATGCGCTCACCAAGGCGATGGAGCCGGTCGCGCAGGAGATGTACGCCGCGGCGAAGGACGCGGGTGCGGCACAGGGCGGTTCGTCCGCAGGTGCGGGCACGCCGCCTCCGCAAGGCGATTCGTCCGCTTCCGGCGAAGGAAAGAAGGATGGCGGAGACGATGTCGTGGACGCCGACTTCACGATGAAGTGAGGCGGTCCGCGACGCGGGAAAATTTGAAATTCACTTATACAAGGTAAGGAGTAAATAGAGATGAAAATCAGACCTTTGGGCGATCGCGTGCTCGTCGAGCCCATCGAAGAGAAGGAACAGACGGTCGGCGGGATCATCATTCCCGACACGGCCAAGGAAAAACCGATGCAGGGCAAGGTTGTCGCCGTCGGCAAGAAGACGGACAAAGACGGCAAGGAAGTCGCGTTCGACGTGAAGCCCGGCGATACGGTCCTCCTGCCGAAGTACGGCGGGACGGAAGTCAAGATCGACGACAAGAAATACCAGCTCGTCCGCGACGAGGACTTGCTCGGCGTCATCGAGAAGTAAGTCAAGAAAGGATATTGGAATACTATGGCTAAGCAGATCAAGTTCGACGCCGACGCGCGTCAGAAAATCCTCGCGGGCATCGAGAAACTCTCCGCCGCGGTGACATCCACGCTCGGTCCGTCCGGGCGGAACGTCATCCTCGACAAGAAGTTCGGCTCGCCGCAGATCACCAAGGACGGCGTGACGGTGGCCAAGGAAATCGAGCTGCCCGACCCGTTCGAGAACATGGGCGCGCAGATGGTCAAGGAAGTCGCTTCCAAGACGAACGACGTCGCCGGCGACGGCACGACGACGGCCACCCTTCTCGCGGAGGCGATCTACCGCGAAGGCCTCAAGAACCTGACGGCCGGCGCGAACGCGATGGCGCTCAAGAACGGCATCGACAAGGCGACCGCCGCGGTCACGGAGTCCATCGCCAAGCTCTCCAAGAAGGTCAAGAGCGCGGACGAGATTGCGCAGGTCGCGACGATTTCCGCGAACGGCGACACCGAGATCGGCAAGATGATTTCCGACGCGATGGAGAAGGTCGGCAAGGAAGGCACCATCACGGTCGAAGAGGCCAAGACGCTCGAGTCCACTTTGGACGTCGTCGAGGGCATGCAGTTCGACAAGGGCTATCTCTCGCCTTACTTCGTGACCTCGCCCGAGGACATGGAGTGCGAGCTTGAGAACCCCTTCATCCTCCTCTTCGAGAAGAAGATCTCCAACCTGCAGGACTTGCTCCCGCTCCTCCAGAATGTGGCCAAGACGGGCCGTCCGCTCATGATCATCGCGGAAGACGTCGAGGGCGAAGCGCTCGCGACGCTGGTCGTGAACAAGCTCCGCGGCACCTTCCAGGTCTGCGCGGTCAAGGCACCGGGCTTTGGCGATCGCCGCAAAGCGATTCTCGAGGACATCGCGGTCCTCACGGGCGGCAAGCTCATCAGCGAGGATCTCGGCATCAAGCTCGAGAACGTCCAGCTTACGGACCTCGGCCGTGCGAAGAAGGTCGTTGTCGACAAGGACAACACGACCATCGTCGAGGGCCTCGGCAAGAAGGCGGACATCGAGGCGCGCGTGGCGCTCATCAAGAAGCAGATCGAGGACACAACCTCCGACTACGACCGCGAGAAACTGCAGGAGCGCTTGGCGAAACTCGCCGGCGGCGTGGCGCTGATCAAGGTCGGCGCGGCGACGGAAGCGGCCATGAAGGAGAAGAAGGACCGCGTGGACGACGCATTGCATGCTACGCGTGCGGCTGTCGAAGAGGGTATCGTCCCCGGCGGCGGCGTTGCCTACCTGCGCGCCCAGAAGGCGATTGAGGCGTTGGAACTCGAGGGCGACGAAAAGGTCGGCGCGACGATCATCAGCCGCGCGATCGAGGCCCCGTTGCGCAAGCTCGTCAACAACGCCGGCCAGGAAGCCGCGCTCGTCATCGCCAACGTCAAGAAGGCGACGGGCACGAACGGCTACAATGTCCGCACGGGCGAGTACTGCGACATGATCAAGGCGGGCGTGGTCGATCCGGCCAAGGTGACGCGCTCGGCTCTGCAGAACGCCGCGTCTATCGCCGGTCTGCTCCTCACGACCGACTGCATGGTCACCGACATCCCCGAGAAGAAGGATGCGTGTGGTTGCGGCGGTCATGGTGGCGCACCCGACATGGGCGGCATGATGTAAGACGGGGTTCCGTCGATCAACTGAAAAAGCCTGCAGGAGATCGAATCCTGCAGGCTTTTTTAATCACATGAAACTTTCCCTGCTTGCGCGACTTTTCTTCGTTTTTCTACTGTTTGGAGCGGGGTGTCGTACGATTGACGCCCGGCTGGAATCCGCGGTCTCGCAAAAGGATTGCCTGCAGGCGACCGCGGACTTCTATGTGGAAGACGCCGGCGACGACGCCTGCGCGGTCGCCCTCGTCACGCCCCAAAGCACGTCTTTTGCCACGGCGGGAGCCTGCATGACGAACAGCCTGTTCCGCATCGCGTCCCTTTCCAAGCTTTTTCTCGTCAGCGCCCTTCAGAATGCCGCGGCAACCGGGGCGGTGGATCTGGACGCGACCGTGGGGACATTCCCCCGGCTAGGGCTTCCGCCGGAATATGCGTCCTTCACTTTGCGCGAGTTGATGGACAATCGTTCGGGCATGCCGCGCGATTTCATCGATACGTACAATCCGTTGGATGTCGGCCATGTCTTCGCCGGCGGCTTTTTCGGCCGCCATATCTACGCGCAATTCGACAACGCCGCAGATTTCCTGCGCTGTTGCCATCGACCCTGTTGGCGGCGTTTTGTTCGAAAAGCGCGGGCAAAAACGCCCCGCCCGGTCATCTATTCCAACGTTGGTTACGGTCTTCTCGGGCTTTGCCTGGAAGAGCAGACGGGGTTGAACCTGGAGCGATTCCTGGAGGAGTATCTCCGGCACCCCTTGGGGCTGGAGAATACGACCTTCGAACCTGAACGCGCGGGATTGCCCCTCCGGACCACCCCCGCCAAAGCCGGGCACCTCCCCTGGCTTGTTCGCAGGGGTCGTCCCGTTCCGGACATCCGTTTGGGGCCACCCCTCCGGGCGGCCGGAGGGCTCTTCTCCAGCATTGCAGACTGTGCGCGCGTGTTTGCGGACTACTGGCGGATTGTGGACGCCGAATGCGCCGGCGTCCCCGTGGAAAATTTGCCCGACGACGCGCTGATCGGGCTTCTGCGCGTAAAGGAACTCGCAACCGGTGCGCACGTCCTCTACCGCGCAGGCATGATTTACGGCGGGGCGTCGTTCGTCTGCTTCGACCCGGAAACGCGGAACATCGTGATCATACTGCGCAATGTCACGAGCTGGCCCGACAAGCGCGGCTTCAAACTGGTGGAGGCCCTACAGCGCCGCCAACGCGGGAATCGCCCGGAAGAGCATGTAAAGTCCGGTCCCGACCGCCATTGAGAGCATCATCTGGCGGCTTTTGATTTGCACCCACATCGTCACGAACGTGCAAACGAGCGCCGCGAGACGGTGCTCGCCCGCCAAGATTGCGTTCCGCAGGCAATAGACGACGAGAAGACCGAAAACGGCCGGACCGAGCCATTTGCCCAAGTAAACAACAAACGCCGGCGTGGGACGATCGGGCCTGAACACGAGAAACGGCAAAAAGCGCGTCAGCATGACGCCCGCGACCGCCAACGAAATCATGCAAGCCTCTTCCAATCCGGTCATGTCAGTTTCCTTCGTAAAAGCGTCAAAACGATGAGGATGCCGCCCATGGCGGGGAGCATGAAATCTTCCGCGCCGAACAAAAGCAAGGCGACAAACGAAACGGCGAGCCCGATTCGCGATCCGGCATGGCTCTTCTCGACGCGCCAGTTTTCGGCGAAGATCGCCGCGAACATGGCCGTCATGATGAACTCCATGCCCGGCAGATCGACGGCAGGGCATGTGTGGGCGAGAAGAGTCCCCATCGCCGTTCCGGTCAGCCAGTAGAGCCACACCAGGACGCTCACCGCAAGCTGGAAGCGATGCGGGTCCAGCCCCGCCGGTACGGGATTCGCGAATGTCACGGCGAAGGTTTCGTCCGTCAGCATGTAGATCATGAAGAACTTGCGCCAGCCCGCGCCCTTGAACCGGTCCAGCATGGAAATGCCGTAGAACAAGTGCCGCGCTCCGACCAAAAACGCCATAACAAAAACCGCGAGCGGACGAAACGCGCCCAGCATCAGGCTCGCCAGGATGAATTCGACCGAACCTGAATACACCAGAGCCGCCGTGACGACCGGGAACCACCACGCGAGCTGCAGATGCGTCGCGAAGACCCCGTAGCCGAATCCCACAAGCCAATATGCGGCGAAGAGCGGCAACGTCAACTTGACCGCCGCGCGCAGAAGTCCGCTCTTCAGCATTTCACAAGCCGCACGTCGCCCCAGCCGCACGGGAGCGCAAAGACGACCGCGTTGCCTTCACGCTTCTTGTCGCCCTTCATGAGCGGCTTGAGGCTCTCGAACGTCAGTCCCTCGGGCAGCGTCGTGGGCAAACGGGCCGCGGCAAAACGCGCGGCGATTTCCTCCGGCCAGGCCGCCGGCGCGAGCCCCAGGCGGACGGCCAGACGCGCTTCTTCCACGCAACCGATCGCCACGGCTTCGCCATGCGAAACGGCGTAGTTCGTCGCCTTCTCGATGGCATGCGCCACCGTATGCCCGCAGTTGAGTTTCATGCGCTCGCCCGTCTTTTCGAGCGGATCGGCGCGGACCGTGCGGATCTTGACCGCGAGATTGGCCTTGATTTCCTCCGCCGTCGGCGCGCCCGAGACGTCCGCCGTGTGGGGGAGTCCGCCGATGATCTCGTGCTTGATCATCTCCGCCCGTCCGTCCGCCAAACGCCGCGGCGGCAAAGTCTTCAGGAAATCCGTGTCGATGATCACCTGCCGCGGCGGATGGAACGCGCCGACCATGTTCTTTCCGCATGCGAGATCGCACGCCGTCTTGCCGCCGTAGCTCGCATCCACCATCGCGAGAAGCGTCGTCGGCACGTTCACCCAGTCGATGCCGCGCATCCACGTCGCCGCGGCGAATCCGGTCAAATCCCCCGTCACGCCCCCGCCGATCGCCGTCACGTGGTCCTTGCGTCCCAGCCCTTTCCGGGCGAAAGCGTTCCAGATGTTTTCGACCGTCTCGATCGTCTTGTGTTCCTCGCCTGTGGGGATGACATAAATCGCCTGCGCCGCGAGGTCCGGATACGCCTCGGCGACGCCCGAATCGATGACGACGTTCACCAGGTCCGCCGCCGTCAACTTGCGGAACACGACGCTGGTCTCCTCCGTCAGAAGCGCGTCCAATACCACAAACGCCGCGAGCCCTTCCACGACCGGCATCGCGCGCCGGGCGATGCACGGATCGTGCCGTCCGCGAATCTGCAGCACCGTCGGCTGCATCGTCTTCAGGTCCACGCTTTGCTGCGGCATGTAGATGGACGGCGTCGGCTTCAGCGCCACGCGGAAAACGAGCGGCATTCCGCTCGTCATGCCGCCCAGCACGCCGCCGGCGTTATTTGTCGTCGTGACGACTTTCCCGTCCACGATCGCGAACGGATCGTTGTTTTCGGAGCCCTTGAGCCCCGCCGCGGCGAATCCGCGCCCGAACTCGACGCCCTTCACGCCCGGAATCCCGAACATCGCCTGGGCGAGTGCGCCGTCGATCCCCTCGAACATGGGTCCGCCGAGCCCGACGGGAAGCCCCGTGACTTCCGCCTCGACGATGCCGCCGACCGAATCGCCGGCCGCCTTCGCCGCCGCGATGTCGCCGACCTGCACAAGGCGCGTCGCCACCCGGATGCCCCGCTGCGCGAGCGCCTGCAGGCACAAGCCGCCCGCGATGCACATCGCCGCCGTGAGCCGCCCCGAATTCGCCCCGCCACCCGGCGGAATGCGCCCGGTCTTCACGTAGTTCGGGAAGTCGGCATGCCCCGGACGCGGCACCGTCTTCTCGTAGTCCCGGTTGCGCGTGTCCGTGTTCCTGATGATCGCCTCGATCGCGTCGCCGGTCGTCACGCCGTCCGGTCCGAGCCCCTGGTGGAACTCCGGCACGTCCGGCTCCTTGCGCGCCGTCGAGAAGGCGTCCCGCCCCGGTGCGCGGCGTTCCATGAACGCTTGCAGCGCCGCGCGGTCGATTGCCTCGCCGGCGGGGAACCCCTCCAGGCGCATGCCGATGGCCGGCGCGTGCGACTCGCCCCAGACGTCCAGTTTCAATGTCGTACCTATCTTCATTTCGAACTTCCTTCCTCCATGCGCTTCTTGGCCGCCACGCTCTCCTCCAGCGCCGCGCGGATCGCCGCGCGGTCGTCCGCCTCCAAAGCCGTCTTGAACGCGGTCATGCGCGCGATGAACCGGGACAGGACCGGGACGAGCGCCGCGCGGTTGGACAGGAACAGCTCCGTCCAGACGTCCGGATCGGGCGCCCCGACGCGCACCATGTCGCGGAAGCTCCCCGCCGAATAGCCGGCGTGCTCCTGCGCGAGTTCATCACGCACGTAGGCCGAGGATATCAGATGGCACAGCTGGCTCGTGTAGGCGATCATCTCGTCGTGGTGCTTCGGGTCGGTGTAGACGATGCGCGCGAAACCCAGCTCCCGCAACAGGGCCTCCAGCCGGTCGAGGACGCCGCGCCCGTAGGTCGGATAAGGCGTCAAAATCATGGACGCGCCGTCGAAGAGATCGGCGGACGCGTTGGCGTACCCGGTCCGTTCCTTGCCCGCCATCGGATGCCCTCCGACGAAATACCACTTCTTCTCGTAGGCGTACTTCACGAGTTCCGCGTAGATCGGCTGCTTGACGCCGGCGATGTCGACGACCGTGGCGCCCGCCTTCAATTTCGGGGCGATGGCCTCGACGACGCCAACGACCGCGTCCGGCGGCACCGCGACGAACACGTAGTCGTACGCCGTCAGGTCGGGACGCTCCGCCGCGCGTCCGGGAAAAATCCGCGCCGTGTGCCCCGCGCGCCGGGCGGCCAGCTCCAGCGAACCTCCGATGAGTCCTCTTCCGATGATGGCGACATTCATTCCGTTTCCATTTCCTTTCCTTCCGCGCCGCAAATCCGGACGAGGCGCTCGGCGAGCGACGTGCGCCGCTCCTGCACCACGTTGTTCTGGATGGCGCGATCGACCGCGAACGGCACGCCGATGAGCAGCACCAGCTTCTTTCCGCGCGTCAGCGCCGTATAGAGAAGATTGCGCTGCAGCATGACGTAGTGCTGCGTGTGGATCAGCACGATGACGGCCGGATACTCGCTGCCCTGCGATTTGTGGATCGTCGTCGCGTACGAGAGCACGAGTTCGTCCAGGTCGGCCGCCTCGTACTTCACCGGGCGTCCGTCGAACGCGACGACGAGCGAACGGTCCGCCGCCGAGACGGCCCGGACGAAGCCGACGTCCCCGTTGTACACGTCCTTGTCGTAGTTGTTCCGCAGCTGCATGACCCGGTCCCCCACACGGAACAGCGTGCCGCCGCGGACGACCGCGTCGCCCGACGGATTCAGCGCCTTCTGGAGTTCGCAGTTGAGGTTTTCCGTGCCGAGAAGATTGCGCCGCATGGGCGTCAAGACCTGCACGTCGCGCAAGGGGTCGAGCCCGAACTTGGCTGGGATGCGCGTCGTCATGAACTCGATCGCGCGCTTCAGGCATTGCTCCGGATCGTCCGTGCGCACGAAGTAGAAGTCGCTTTCGCCCGGGCGCACCTCGAGCGGTTCGCCGGCGTTCACGTGGTGCGCGTTCCGCACGATCAGCCCGCCCGTGTCCTGGCGGAAGATATGGTCCAGACGCGTCGCGGCGATCGTGCCCGACTTGATGAGATCCCCCAATACGCACCCCGGCCCCACGCTGGGAAGCTGGTCCGTGTCGCCCACCCACACGACGACCGCCGCGGACGGCAGCGCCGCGAAAAGATCGCGCGCCAGGCGAATGTCGATCATGGAGGTTTCGTCGAAGATGAAGACGTCGCCTTCGCACGTGTTTTCCGCGTTGTAGGTGAAGCGGTTGGTGACGGGATTCCATTTCAGAAGCCGGTGGATGGTCTGCGCCGGACGCCCGACCGACTCGGACATGCGCTTGGCGGCGCGCCCCGTCGGCGCGGCCAGGACGAGCTTCAGTCCGCGCGCGGAATAGATGTCGGCCAGCGCGCGGATGATCGTCGTCTTGCCCACGCCCGGGCCGCCCGTGATGATCGAAAACTTGTCCGTCAGGCTGCGCGTCAAGGCTTCGCGCTGCCGCGCCGCCAGATGGAAACCGGCGCGCGCCTCCCACCAGGCGACCGCCTTGCCGGCGTCGATCGCGCGGAACGGGACCGGCGCGCCGAGAATCCGCCGCACGCCGCTGGCCGTATCGCGTTCCGCCCGGTAGAGCGGGTACAGGTAGATGCGGCGGCCTTCTTCGCCCGTGCCTTCCGCCACGACGCGGCGCTCCCGCAGCTCCTGCTCCAGCGCTTCGCCCAGAATCTCGACCGGGATTTCCGTCAGCTCGTGGGCGTGCAGAAGGAGATTGTTCTCGTAGGACCAGCAATGCCCGGACTCTTCCGCCTCCGTCTCGAGCGTGTACGTTATGGACGCGCGCGCGCGCAAGGGCGAGTTCTTGGGGATGCCCACCGAAAGCGCGATGCGGTCGGCCGTCGCGAAACCGATTCCCCACAAATCGCGGCACAGCCGGTACGGGTCCGCCTTCACGATGGCCACCGCGTCCGGCCCGTAGCGACGGATGATCTTCGTCATCTTGTTGACGGAAATCCCGTACGTCTGCCCGAAGATCATCGCGTCGCGCAGCGTCTCGTTCGCGTGCCAGCTCGCGCGGATCTGCTCGATCTTCGCCCGCCCCAGCTTCGGCACTTCCCGCAGCCGCCCCGACTGGTGCGACAAGACGTCCAGCGTCCGCTCCCCGAACGTCTGGACGATACGGTGCGCCAACACTTTGCCGACGCCCTTGATTAGCCCCGACGCGAGATAGCGCTCGATGCCGGCGACGGACTTCGGCGCGACGCACGTGATGGCCGTCGCCTTGAACTGCCGTCCGTGCACCTTGTCCGTCACCCACTGCCCTTCCGCCGTGACGTCCTCGCCCTCCCAGACCGCCTGCGTCTTGCCGACGAGCGTGAACGTGCGGCCCTTCGCCAACTCGAACGCGGCGGGCGCGGCGACCGTCAGCACGGTGTAGCCGTTCTCGTCGTTGTGGTAGACGACGCTCTGCACGGTGCCTTCCACCGTCTCGGGGGCCGCTTCGGCCGCGGCGGATGCGGGCTCGGGGAGGGATGTCGTCATTTCACCTTCTCGAGGAGCATGGCCGCCGCGGCGGTTTCCGCCTGGCGAAGCGAGCCGCCCTGCGCCTGCGCGGAACCCACCCCCTCGACCGTCACGCGCGCCGTGAAGACGGGCCTGTCGCACGTGCCCGCCGTCCGGACGCGCTCGTACACAGGAATGCGCGGCGGTTTGAGCGCCTGCGCATAGTGCTGCAAGGCCGTCTTGGGATTGCCGTCCAATTCACCCTGCGCGGCGTTCTCCGTGAGACCCAGCGCGGCGAAAACGGCTTCCGCGGCCGGCTTGCCCCCGTCCAGATACGCTGCTCCGAGAATGGCTTCCACCGCGTCCGCGAGCGTCTTCGCGTGTGCATCCAAAGGACCCGCCCCCCGGTTGCGCCGCAGACGCGCACAAATCCCATGCGCCGCGGCCGCCGCGCAAAGCGCCGCGCTGGACACCATATGCTGGCGCCGCGCCGTGAGCGACCCTTCCTTGTCCTTCGGATAGGCCGCGAAAAGCCACTCCGTCGCCAAAAGCTGCAGCACCGCGTCGCCCAGCAGCTCCAGGCGCTGGTTGTCTTCCGCCTGCGGCTGCGTCATGCGGTAGGACGGCGTCGTCAACGCTTCTTCCAGAAGCGCCGCGTTCGAGAAAACATAGCCAAATATCTCGTTCTCATTTTCCATCGCGGATATTATATCAAATTAAGCGCCATCCGCCTATACCCGGCGCGATTTGCCGAAGGAAATGTGTACCCTGTCGTGAGACACCCGGGACAGGCCGCTCCAGGTGGAATGGAGGGCGAGCGCCCGATAAGGAGAAGGGCCGGCCGAGAAGGCGGAAGGCTAGAGCCCGCAATGGAAATCGGCAATCCGTTTCGGGGCGTTTTGACCTCCTCTCGGACGCACAAAACGGGCGAAACGGCGATGCCCGACCGGGGGCGTTCCCGTTTTCAGGTGATATCTACGTGTTTTGTTCTTTATTTCGACAGAAAGATCAAACCAACGGGCAATTTCCCTTTTGCAGGCGCCCCGTTCTCGTGCCCATGAGAATTTTTTCTCATGGGCATGAGAATTCCGTCCGTTCGTGATGCCACGGGGTCGTCCAACGGGTCGGACGGAGAGACGTTGTCCCCCCTGGAGTTTATTCACTGTCCGCTCACCTACCGCCACGTCCAACGGGTCGGACGGAGAGACGTTGTCCCCCCGCCCCCCTCCCTCCCTTATCCTTTCGGCTGCTCAGAACCCGCTTCCCCTACTCCTTATATATAGAGCAACTTCCAGGGGCTCCGCGGGGGTCGACGGCACCCCTCGCGGAGCCCCTCCCGCCTTCTCCGTGGACGAAGGGGGTCGACCTTCGCGAAGGTGGGGGGTCGACCTTCGCGAAGATGGGGGCCAAAGGCAGGGAACGGGGCGAGACAGCCGCATTCTTTCCGCATCGCGCGGCCGTTCCAGTAAAACGGGGTGGCCGTTCCGGCGCGACGGCATCACCGTTCCGGCGCAACGGCATCACCGTTCCGGCGCAACGGGGCAACTCCGCCAAGGGGCGTGACGGGATTTCCCGGGAAAGCGTTTGCCCTGACGGCGTGGGAGACAGTCCTCTGCCGCCCACGCGGCAATGGACCATGGAGATCGTCAATTCGCTATCTGCTTGTTTTGTGCTTGTTTAGTGCCGAAATGTCTGTTTTACACAACGCTCACGCGAAAAACGCCGCGCGCTCCGTACGTACGGCGCGATACGATGCAAATTCTCCGCTTAAAGGTCAGTGACCTGCGGTGCATAAGTCTGTGACCTTTAACCTAGAAATCGCAGTTGAAAGGCTGGAATCGGGGCTGCAACCTTTGTTTTCAAGGGGAAGTGGATCAGCCGTTTTCACCAAGCGGATGAAAAACGAAGTCGTTCGTCGATTCGCGCGTTCCTGTCGCGGCTTGCGCCTGCGTCGCAGTTGAGCGGGGAAGAACGCCGTCCACGCCTGATCGCACACGCGTTCCGGCGCAACGGCATCGCCGTTCCGGCGCAACGGCATCGCCGTTCCGGCTCGACGGCCACCCCGTTCCGGCGCGTTTGGGCCCCCGTCTGGAGCGTTCCGGGCGGG
>ERZ808246.2020-NODE-2020-length-13353-cov-2.886223_pt1 | contig 13353 bp, 13 predicted proteins | sample MGYA00521083_ERZ808246 | MGnify/ENA primary metagenome ERZ808246 (study PRJEB31516, sample SAMN03275577) | gut metagenome | biome: mammalia-associated habitat; material: feces | host: Papio cynocephalus | place: Kenya | collected 2012-07-07 ...
GTTTCTTTTGAATTCTCCAATTTTTTTGCCTCCTCAACAGCTGAAAGCAGTTCCTTGGAATATTCCGGATATTCAACTTTGAACGGAAGCCCATTACGCAAAACAGACTGGCGGAGAAAAAGAGTTATAGCCTGAGACAAAGAAAGCCCCAATCCTTCAAAAAGAGGAGTAACCTCAGATTTTAACTGTGAATCAATTCTTATGTTTGTCGCTGTTGTGCTCATATTAAACAAAATAATACAAAAAGTTGCATTTGTAAAGCAAAGATGAAATAAAATTTTCGCATTCTGATTACTCGCAGCTGAATGTATGCCCCTGCACTTTCTTCACAAACTCATAGTCAATCGTGCGGCGCAAGCCTTCCTCAAGCTCAAAACTATAAATCATTCTTTTTCTTATTAGGCAAGGCATTTTGAAAATCTTCAAAACCTTGGGATAGTAAAAAGACAGCTGTAAATATTATTATTAAATTGGTCATCCTGGAATCGTTAAGTTCTGTGTAAAATCCCCAAATGCTGCCTCCGATAGAAAATATAATTTCAAGCAGTGAATATAATAAGAAAAATTCTGATTTTACTTTAAAAATTAAAAATGCTATAGCTGAAAACAAAATAAGCATAACAGCAAATCCTAATATTGATTTATTTATCAAAAAAGGAAAAACATCAAGAGTTGTCAATGCTATTGCAATAATAGCAACAAATAATAATATAGAAATACCAATTTTGTTTTTCTTCATTAATTTTTTTCCTCGTTTATTAAAAATAATGATTACTGTCTAAATATATTTTATACAACCTAGTAAACACTTCATCTATCAATACTAACAGAAAAAATCTTATGAACCAATTGTCATATTTGTAATCTTCAGAATTTAATGTTGTTAATGTCGGCAAATTATCTTGATATGACAATAGATTATGAGCACATCTGTTTCTATGTCTATAAAGTTTTTCATAAGCAGATAATAAGCAATTTGAAAACAAAGATTTACCTTGCAAAAATTTATTAATAGTAATAGTTTCTAAAAATTGAATATAATGTTCATATTGTCTTGGCAACCAAATCTTCATAAGCGAAGACTCAAAAATACTTTTACATTCATTATTCACAGAGTCAAATAAATCTGACCTTATTTCATTTACTGAAAAATTATAATCGCTTTTATTTATCTCATTAATCAAATCGTTGAAAATGTGTTTTTTATCTTCATATGACGAATATTCATTGTAATTGTTTTTTAAAAATTTATATCTAAATTCAAAATCATCTGTGGCAAGTTCCCATAAAATACACTTAAGTTTCTGTTCGTTAAAGCCTGTCATTTGCAAGAATGTGGACTGCATTATATATTCACATAATGGATAAGTCTCCATGCCATTTCCGCAAGCCGAAACTGAGTGCATGGCCTCATTCAAAATATTTATTATTGAAGACTTTATAAATTTCTCATGCACTCTCATTTTAAATACTTTCCATAGATATTTATTGATTCAAAAATTCTTTGCCGTAAATATTTTAAAGCCGAAGGTGTTTTTTTATGCAAATATCCTGTAGAAGGGTTTTCCTTCAATTCATTAATTTTTGTATTCAAATCATTAAATAAATTTTCTTTCTTTGTTTCATCTAATTGCTTATTCTTTAAGAGTATGAAATAAATCAATCCGAACATATAAATATCAGCATCAATAATTGACGGAAAAACTTTTTTGTCAAGCTCAAAAGTTTTTAATTCAGCATCAAAAGTCTGCAAACGGTTTTTATAAATATCATCGTAAGCTGTAAAATCTGAATCGTTATTCTGATTTATCATTGCATCAATAAACTTTTCATAGTACTCTTCAAGTTTTCTTCCATAATTTTTTGCGACAGAATCATATCCATTTTTATTATATTGAAAAAGAAGCGCCAAATATCTTACAAAGTCAATTCTTTCAACGCCATCATCTTTTTTAATTGTAATTCCATGAATACAGGCAGGATCAAAGAAATCATTAAATCCGTCTGCAAGAAAATATAGAGATTTTCGAGTTTCAAGAGCTGTAAGCTTTTTGCCCTCGGCATTTATATCTCTAAAAACACTTGAAAAATACTGTTGCTGATTTTCTTGAGGAATCAGATAACAAAATCCCAAATAATGATTTTCAAGAAATTCATCATCTACAGTAATATCAAAATCTAAATCACAGTAGTTTTCTTTTTCAGTATTCTCTATTGTGTTCTTGATTGTTTCCTTTTTATTGCCTTTTTTCAAGAGTTCATTAAATGTCCAACCCAAAATAGATGTTTCATCATCACTAAAATCATCATTTTCATCTGCAAAACTATCTATATCTTTTGAAGTTGGTTTAAAACAATCTTCTTTTGGATATATTGACAAATATGCAAGCAGTAAACTTGTTAGTCTTTGCTGACCATCAATTATTAAATTTAACTGCTTACCATCTTTTTTATATGAACCTATTGTAACAGGAGGAACAAAACAATCTTTGCTAAATGAATCGATTAATTTTGCAACTTTATTTTTATCCCAGACAAACAGCCTTTGGTATTCTGGTAGAACAATATTCTTACTTAATATTAAATCTATCCAATGCTTTAATGTATATTCACCATAATAAACTTTGTTTTTTGACATAAACAACTCCCTTATCAGTTAGCATTATATATTAAATTATACTTTATTACCATATTTTCTACAGAAAACGCCTCAAATATATAAGTCGTGAGTCTTAATCTAATATTGAAAAACAACCGTTGATTTAAATTCATTCTTATACTTTCTTTGCCGATTTATATTTTTTTCATTGCAGATTGATTGTTTCCGTCATAATAAGATTTTTCATAAATAATCCCCTTTTTATTTCAATACCCTCTCATTCATATTGGCAACTTTTTATCCAAAACAAAAAACTGAGGAATCTTTCTTAACTTTTTAAAAATAACTGTATACCAATGCTTTTTTAGTCCGTTTACTTTCCATGCTAATGAATCGTTCTTTATTCCGGCAACTCTTGATTTTATCCCATTGTTGCTCGTGCCGCCGGCTTCCATGCAGGTTATAATTTTATCTAGCCAGAATGAAGAAAGTTTTTCTTTTTCAAAGAAGCGGAGCATAAGTTCGTAGTCGGCATTTATTCCGCAGTCAAGTCTGAAAACTCCGTTATTTTTATAGACTTCAGCTTTTACAAACAGAGCCGGATGAGGCGGCATCCAGCCGAATTTAAATGTTTTTGGCTTTCTGCTCTTCCAATAGCGATAGGGTTTATTATTCTTCACATAAAGAATATTTCCAAACACCATCTCTACATCGTTCTGTCCAAATACGTTTATAATAGAAGAAACTGAATCATCTGAAGCATAATAATCATCAGAGTTCAAGATTCCGACAACATCTCCAGTCGCCATAGAAATTCCTTTGTTCATGGCATCGTAAATTCCCCTATCCTTTTCGCTTACAAAGTGTATGCAAGGATTTTTTTCCGCATAGTTTTTTATAATGCCAAGCGTTCCGTCCTTTGAAGCACCATCAATAATAAGATATTCAAGTTCTACATTTTTTTGCGCAAGAACGGATTTTATAGTCCGCTCGATTGTAGCCTCGCTGTTATAGCAGACTGTGATGATTGAGATTTTCATGATTTTTTTTGGAGAATCCTGTTTGTATAAAATTTGTTTTTAATATTTATATGTTTTTTAGAATTATTATTCTGTCAGATATTCTTGAAAGCAGTTTTCGATGGCTGTGTTCGGATGTTATGCTTGCATTATTTCCATGACGGCGATAATGAATAAGCTTGTCTTCTATAAATTTTATTCTATAGCCATTAAATGCCGCAAAGTTCCCAATATAAATGTCATGCATTGGCAGTTTTTTTGGAAAAGGCAAAAATTGGCTCAATAAGTTTTTTGAAAAACACATGCAGCATCCAAGATAACCGTTTTTAAGAAGGTTATAGAACTTTCCTTTTTTGGTATGGTTCAGTTTGAAAAAAGATTTTGCAGTCTGAATTCCGTTTCCGTCAACAATGTCCGCATCGTGAATCAGAAGGTCGCAGTCTTTAAGTTTTTCCAGGCAGACTGAAACTTTGTCCACAGTCCATTCATCGTCCTGGTCAGAAAGAAAAATAAAATCGCCTTTCGCATTTTTCAGGGCATTTTCAAGATTGTAAACCGGAGAATGAAAAGAATTGTTTTCAAGCAGATGAATCCGGCTATCGTTGAAAGACTTTATTATCTCAACAGTTTTGTCAGTCGAAGAATCATCGGAAATAACAACCTCATCACCGTTTCCAAGCTGAGAGAGAATTGACTCCAGCTGAATCCGTATGAATTTTTCGCCATTGTAAGTCGGCATGCAGACAGAAATCATAAGTTTATTTGTTCCTTAGTAAAGTGAGTAGAAATGAAAGATTTTTGTGAATCAGAGAAAGTTTTATTGCTCTTGGAAAAATAACCAGTTTATAGCTTTTATCAAACCATTTTTTGTAGAAAACTTTTGCATCTTTCATATAAATGCAGAACCGTGAAAAATCCTGCTTATATGTATTTTTTGTAACTCCAGAAAAGTTCTGATTTAAAACAACTTCCTTGCATATTTTTATTTTGAATCCATTTTTTTTCGCGCTTATAACAAAATCATGGTCAACAAAATCCAAGAACATATTTTCATCATATTTTATTTTTTCAAAAACACTGCGTTTTATGCACATTCCTGAATTTATAAAAGAATAAGCAAAAATGTTCTTTTCGTTTATTTCAGAAATTGAAGCAATGTGCCTAAATTTTGTTCCGCTTACAACGCTTGGAGACATTACGCCGACAGAATCAAGAACGACAGGGCATATTATGTCAGCGTCTTTGTTTTCTGAAATAAAATTTTCATATTGAAACTGCATATTCTGAGGAATCAAAGTATCCTGATCAAAAATCACGACAAAGTCATTTGCATTTAATTTCAAATTTTCAACTGCGGAATTATAAGCCTTTGAAAGCCCTTTGTTTCCGTGCATATCAAGATAAAAAAAATTGTCATTTTTCAAATTTTCCGCAAAAGAAACATTGAATCTTTTTATCTCTGCGTCAGTAGAATTATCGCAAAAGACAATTCTTCCATTAAGCATAGAAAATTTTTCCGCAGAAATTTTCTGGTTGTAGAGTACTATTATGAAAGTGAGCATAGAATTTTTAAAGGGGTATAGATTTAAGTAGATAAAAGTTATGATTTCTATTGTTTTTGAATTTCTAGTTTAAAAACTTTCTTCCATGAAAATGACATTAAAAAGGCAATCCAAAACTGTGGTGCAAGTCCCATGAAATTGAACATATTAGTAAACATATTAAAAAAGATTATCGTGCTCAAAAAAATAAATGATAGGTATGAATAAATATTATTTCTTTTTTTAAGATTATAAATAACAGATATAACAGTAAGCATACCTAAAAAAGAATAAATCATACCTAACCACCCAAGTTTTGCCCATGCATCTGTAAAAATTGAGGAAACATTAAAATATGGAACTATCAGCTTAGTTTTTTCTTCTGCATTTGGAAAAAGCCTTTTCTTAAAAATATCTGGTAAAAAATGATATAAAATAAGTTCTGCATTATCTACAGATGAACAAGGTGAATATGCTCCTGAATCAATTGTATTTTGTAAATTTCCCAATGGAGTTGTAATATAAATGTATCCCCACAAGAACAAGGGAGAAAGCCCTGTTTTATCAAATTTTTCTGTTGGATAAGAGATTGCCTCAATATAACCACCAATTTTATTATTATCATTTCCACTGCGAAGTTCTCCTAAATAGCCAAATGCAATGATAGACATATAGACAATTATAAATGACAATAATAATGTTCTAAAAATTATCTTTAAGTTAATTTTTTTAAATGAAAAACTAATCATCAATATATAAAGGAAGTTATAAATTACAGCAGATCGAGTAAAACAAAGGACATAAGGAAAAAAGAAAAACACTGTATACTTGTGAAATTTTTTATTTTGGGTAATTTTATATGCTAAAAAGGAAATACATATATAAATTGATGATAAAGCATATAAAATTACGTGGACAAAAGGCAATCCAAATGCTCCATATACAAACTGTCCTTTTATGATAAACAGAAGAGGAAAACCTTTTTCAGCAATAGCTTCTAATAAAAAGAGCAGAATGCAAACCATGCCACCTCTTTTTAATTTTCGTTCTATTTTTTGTTTGTTAATTTCAAATTTAAACTCCAATGATTTTGAATATCTAAATAAAATAAAACAAACGGATATTAAAAATATAAAAAAGGTAACAATATCTATAGTCAATTTTGGAAGAAGTTCTGACCAATAAAGAGAATATGCAACAAGAACAATTGACCATGAAACTGAAAAATATAGAAGAGGAGATATTATTTTTGTATTAATTTGCCTTATGTATGTCATTTTTGTAAATCACTATTTTTTTTGCAATCCCATCAATTTACAAAACTTATAATATCCATAAATTTTGTAACATTTATTATCCGAATGCGCAGAGATAACCGAAGCAATTTTATTCGGATATATACATTTTTTTCCATTTATTTTTATGTACTTTTTATAAAAATCATTAAGTTTTTCAGAATTCTGGTTTTCATAAAAATAAAAAAGATCTAAGAAATTTACATTGCGAGAACGCTTTATATGAATAAGGTCTTTAGGCGAAATACAATTTCTCATTGTTTCATAATAATCGATTTCATAAGTGGATTTTCTATAATTTTCAAAGGCTTGTTTTGATACAGCTTCAAACAAATTATTAAAATCTTCATTTACATCACCTGTATTTTTTAAGTTTTTTTTCACTTCTTTTACATCTATTCCATAAGAACCCGAAATTATATCCATGTCTTCCCTGTAGCGAATTTCAAAACTTTTCTTAATATTTTCTTCATCAAGCACTTCTTTAGTTATTTTTTGACAGAAAATTTCATCAACTTGACTTCCTGTATACTCTTTAGATAACAAAATATAGAATTGAAATGTACTGAACAATTCTATATAAGTAAACAAAAATTTATCACAATTAAACAATCTAACCAGATGAAACATAGCGTCCATATTACATTCCATAAAAACATCAAAAGAAGTTAATGGAATAAATGGAATTATTGTTATTTTTTCTTTTATAGTCTTATTATGAATGTCAAAAATTTCATCTAGTGCAGTCGTTGATAGACCTTTTTCTATTGCAAAATCAAATGAGATTTTCGCAAGACCTCTTTTAAATGCATTATTATCAAGATTAAATTTACACGCTAATATCTTATGTTTTTCTGGATCATATATTATAGTTTTCTTATTCTCATCAAACATTGAAGTAATTTTTCCATTCTTTATGTTTGCTTCATATATTTTTTTACTGAATTTATCAAAAACAAATCCAGAGTAACTTCCACCTTTAGTTTTTCTATCTCTATCAATTTTTACAAAGTCTTGTATCGGCTGAAATATTTTTACAAAATTACTGTCTATAGCAGTACCAAAATTACTATTACATTGCTTGCAAAAAATATTTTTGCTAGTTAACCGCCCTCCAATTGCATTTGGTATAATATGCTCAATAGAGGTATTTTCTCCTGTTAATTCAACACCACAAATACAACAATTCATAAATTCCTCCATTTAATCATCAAAAGTCTAAACAAAATCTCAAACGAGCAAATCAGTTCATAAGCTCTAACCTTGAAAGTCTGTTCTCTGCTTTGTAAAAATTCTTTCTTGGCAGCTTTTCTGTCACTATTCCGCAAATAGATATACGCTAAAACTAAATGCTCATCAAAAGCAGGAATCATTCTATTCAGATATCTTTCTGAAAAAAAATTCTTTATCTCCCAGTAGGATTTTTCAAAAGCCAGCTGTTTTTTTATATCCTTGCTGTGACTTGCCGAATTCTCCAGCACTCTATAAACACTTGTAACTTTATCAATAAATTTTATTCTGCTTTCATGTGCAAAATACAGCCACATAGGAAAATCTTCCATCAGCCAGTTTCTATTTTCCGGCTGAATATCTTCTATATATCTTCTAATTAATTCGTTCTTAAAACAGACTGTGGCAGCCGGAATAACATTTCCTATAAGAAGCTCATCAAAATTCTCTCTTTTCAAACCTTTCAGCTCTGAACTTTTTTTTCCGTTTTTATATGACTGCACTTTTCCGTAACACATTCCCACCTCAGGATTTCTTTCCATAAACGGGATTTGCAGCTCGACTTTTCCAGGAAGCCAGAAATCATCGCCAGCACATTCCATTATGTATTTTCCTGAACAATGAGAAATTACATTGAAATAGTTTTTTATAATCCCTAGATTTTTTTCATTAAAAACCGGTTTTACAATTTCAGGATATTTTTCCGCATATTGTCTGATTATTTCCCTTGTATTGTCAGATGAGCAGTCATCTCCGACCACTATCTCATAGGAATAATCATGGTTCTGATTTATTATGCTGTCTAAAGTCTGTGCTATGTATTTTTCCTGGTTGTAAGTTATTACAGCAACAGAAAACATCAGACCGTTAGTTTTATTTTCCATACATCATTCCACAACAAATTCTTTTTTATAAAGGCTGGTTTCATTCAATTTTTTCCGCAGAGAAGAAAGAAAAAATAGACTAACTACGTAACAAACAATAAGTAAATATTCAAAAAGAGAAAAAACACAACCTATAGAAATTTTTAATTTACAAGAAATTCAAAAGATTTTTATTTAAAAAGTTTTCTACAATGCGCAATTTCCCATTCTTTTATATGTGCAAACAGTTTAGATTTTTTAAATTTTTCAAAAGAATAAGTTGCCCTAATAAATCGCTCTAAATTAATGCCACTTATATTTTCGCCATTATGAGCTTTTATAAAAATTGCCAATGCATTACAAAAATCATGACCATTCGTCAAATTTAGAAAATCACTAGTTTGATTTTCACTTATAAAAGATTCAATATTTTTTTCAAAATCACGGCACTTTGCAACATTGCTCTCCACTCTTTTTAATTTCTCTTCACAACTATTAAGTTTTACAGGAGTATTTCCATCATAAATATCACCAAGATGAAAAAACACATCAACGCATAAGCATAGTTTCTTAGAAATATTTAACCATTTTATATATGAAATATAGATTATATCGTTTATGCATTTTTTAAAAATATCAATTTCTTTTTTATCCAAAAATTCGCTACAAATTTTATTTTCCGCATCATCATCTATCATCATCATTTCAATATCATGAAAATCGGTTAAAAATAAGTTTTGCAATTGAGGATATTTTTTTCCTTCCAAATTATCAAAATCAGCATCCTTTATTGCTAAACAACAATCCATGTATTCTAAATTCAAATGTTCCAACAAAGGAATCAGACCATCACAAGAGCCATTTTTATACAAATAAACATTTTTATCATCAAATAGACTTCGATAAATTTTAAAATCTGATTTTCCTTCAATAATCAATAAACTTTTATTCTTTAACTTATCACTATTAAAAAGCAACTTTATCGTATTTTCGCGTAGTACAACCGAATCACTGCAACCTTGTATATCTTTATTCATTGTTATTATTTTTATAAAAATCGAAACAAGCTTCCCAATACTCATTTATGATTTGGGGAGAATGTGTAGCAACTATTACTTGTATTTTTTTATTATTACAAATTGATTCAATATCATGAAGAAAGTCTAATTGCCATGATACATGTAAAGATATTTCAGGCTCATCAATAAGAAGTATGGTTCCATTTTCTACACGAAAAATAAAATCATAAAGCATAATAAGTTCATTTTGCTCACCACTTGATAAGAAGTTTGGATTTATTTCAGTTCCATTTGCAGAAGTTGCTATTAATCCATGCTCTGGAGAAAAACTTATTTTTTTATTAGCAAATTCTTTTTTTTCTAAAATAGTAGAAAAAAGGCGAATTTTTTTTAGCAGTTCATTATACGAATCTATTTTTTCTAACAAATCATCAATATAAACAGAAAGTATTTCTTTTTTACTCTCCATATATGGATTAATAGGCGTTTTTTCTATTAATCCATATGAAAATAACTCATCCAACCTTTCTTGTAGCAAATCTTTTTTTTCGTTATAAATATTTTCATCATAGCCTTTGGAAGAAGATGAAAGCAACTTATTTATAAATTGGTTATCATGTCGCTGTGTTTCGAGCAAATAATCCAAACGCTTTCTTTGAAGTTCATTTTTTAAATCAGAAATCATTCTGTCAATAGAAGATTTTCTAACAAAATGACTTCTTCGATAATTCGTATAATTATGTTCCCGCTCCTGTTCTGTATAATAAAGTCGTTGGGCAGGTATAAAAACTGTTCTAAGTTCATTTAAAAGAGATAAAAAGTCTTTGTTTCCTTTATTTGCAGCAATTTCTTCATATATTTCTTTATGGTTAGTAAGATAGTTTTTTAAAACTTCAATGCGCCCCTCCTCTATAAAAGAAAAATCTATTTCTCTCCGAATTGAAAGGGGCATAAGCCTTGTAATATCTTCAAGATTCAGATCAAACAAAACTCTATGATTTAAATTTTTATTAACATAAGAAAATGTTACACAATCAGGATATTCAACAGTATCATCATCATATTCATGACCATGAGATGGAGATGAATGTGTAATTTCCAGTTTATCAGAATTTGAAAAAACTAATTCTATTTTTTCGAATGAAATTGTATAAAAGAAAAATAAATCAAGCGTTGAAAGGCTATTGATAATTTTTAAGACAGTAGTTTTTCCATATCCATTTGCACCTGTAAGTATACATAGATTATCAGCATAATGAGTAAAATCTATTTTATATGTATATAAATCAAATAATTTTTTTATATAAAAACTTGAAACCAACATTTTCTAAATTCCGTAAATTTCTTTTAATTTTTTTTGCAAGCTTGGATTCACTACATGACGAACCCTAGATTCAATGTTAGAAATACCATTTGCTACTACTGATGAATAATAAGAAGGATAGTCATCTTTTTTAGATTCATTATTTTGCCATTGCATAGCTCTTAAGTTGTCTATAATATCAGTACCCCCTAGACTTTGAGGATAAACATGATCTATCTGCCATCCAAAAACACTGTCTAGATCACCGTATTTTTCTCTTGCTATAATAGCACCACAGCAATCCTTTCTAAAATGCTCTTCATCATATCCTTGTATGGCAGTTGCTTTCTTCCAGACTTCTTCTATAATTTCCTTATTAAATGGCATATTTTACCTTAACCTTTATAATATACACAATCAATATCGGATAAAAAACGCTCAATCTTCATACTTAATTTATATTATAGAAATTCTTAAATATTTTCCATACATCATTCCACAACAAATTCTTTTTTATAAAGGCTGGTTTCATTCAACTTTTTCCGCAACGGGGAAACTAAAAACCGCAGCACCAAGTCAATTCCATAGCATACGGCGGTCATCGCAAACACCACAAATAAGGAATTTAATAGTACCCCCCCCCGTGAATTTTTTAGAGCCGGAATCTCAAACAAAGACCACTTTGTTCCCAAGAAATTTCCTGTATGCAGACAAAAAACACCGAACGTTGCTGCACTCACACAGTTCACAACTTTGCTGCTGAAAGAGATTTTTAAGAACAGCATAAACAGACAGACTGCATTCAAAATCACAAATGGCGAGGCATAAGACGAGGCGGAACTGGAATCAATAAACTCAAGAACAAAAATACAAATCAAAGAAAGAACATAGCCGGTCAGAGAATATGTATTTTTCAAACTGATTTTATACCGAGAAAGAAAAGATCCAACACAATAAAGAAGCATAAAATTCACAATTGTGTATCCACTTTCGCTTCCTGAGAATGCATTAACTGTGTTCATTCCACCGACATTAAAGCCCAAAATATTATTGGCAAATTCCAGACAAAATGGAAACAGCGAGAACAGAAAAATAAGAATTCCGATAAATACGGCGGCCTGTTTTTTATCTTTGAAGGAATCAAAAAGCTTTGAAATAAACGGACTCAGAACATACAAGACAAGATAAAAAGTCGCGTAATAATTTGTCGGAAGAAAACAAGCCACAAAATGTCTTAGAGAGAAATTGTTTCCATCAATAAGAATCTGAAGGAAGAAATCAAAAAACTTCAACCCGATAACGACAAGAAGAATATGAAGAATTTTCTTTACCTTTATTTTCCTATTATAAGAAAGAAAATATCCGCTAACCAACACAAAACAGTCAACAGCGCAAACTCCCAATGCTTCCGTAAAGCGAGTAAAATAAAAAACAAGTCCAGAAGCATACAATTCCAGCGCATGACCGCCCATTCCGTTATAATGCAGCGTTATGACAAAAAACATAAGCACAATGCGGAGAAGCTCGATGTTTGAATTTCTTATTTTACTATTTTCCATTTTTCTTTAGAACCTTTATTTTTTCTAAAAATATCCTTACTTCAGTGTCTCTCAACAACAATAAACATCCTACATAAACTACAACTCCTATCGAAATTCCAAAAAACAACTGAATGATACTTGATTCTATAAATGAAATTACAAAGATAACTACAACTCCCATAATAATGCTTGAAACTGTATATTTCCACATATCTGCTAATTGCTTAAAAGCCCCATACTTAAAAAGACGGCCTGGCATAAGTGCATTTATATAAAAATAAATAAATGCACTTACAAAACTTCCGATAACAACAGCCTTTAAACTTATAGGAAATGTAATCAGCATTGTTATAGCAATAAAAGGAATTTTTGAAAAATCAACTTTCATAAACAAATCGGAACGTCCAATTGCATTTAATATATTCATATTAATTATAGAAAGCGGTGTAAAAATATATGACAGAGAAAGCCAAAACAATAATTCAGCCGCAGGCAACCATTGTTCTCCAAGAAGAACGCTTATAATAGGCTTAGAAAGAATTGCCAATCCCACCATTGCAGGAAAAACAACCATAGCAGCAGTTTTTATAAGTTTTTTAAATATATATACTAAATTCTCCCTATCATTTTGAAGAGCTGCCATGAGCGGAAAAGTTGCATTATTTAACACACTTCCCAAAGTTCCTGAAACCAGTTCTGGAAACTGTTGTGCTCTTGTATAGAACCCCAAATTTGCTGGACTGTAAATCTTACCCACAACAATGCTATTTATATTTGTTACAGTTGTACTTAGAAGCCCTGTTACAAGAAGCTTTGAACCAAAGCCAAACAAAGATTTAAAAGATTTATATGAAAACCCTGTTTTTGGAATCCATTTTCCTATACACCAAAAAAGAACGGCGGATATAAAAGATTTGGACAAAGCTTGTATTACCAAAGCCCA
>ERZ808246.2022-NODE-2022-length-13341-cov-6.313413_pt1 | contig 13341 bp, 10 predicted proteins | sample MGYA00521083_ERZ808246 | MGnify/ENA primary metagenome ERZ808246 (study PRJEB31516, sample SAMN03275577) | gut metagenome | biome: mammalia-associated habitat; material: feces | host: Papio cynocephalus | place: Kenya | collected 2012-07-07 ...
CCCCGCATGATGGCAAATTCCATCCGCCGCCCGGTCGCCGCTCCGGGCAGCGTGAAGTCCAGACTGCTGAAAAGCTTGTCGTAGAACGCAGCGGTGCTTTGGGATGTAAACAGTGTCACATCCTGAATGATCTCCTGTCGGTAGATAGCGGCCAGCCCCTTTCTTGTTGGTGTGTTTCACAAATCCATTTTACCAGAATGGGGCACCGCTTTCTATGCCATATGAGTGATTCCCAGCTTCAGCCATGGCAGGGAGCCATTGATATTACTCAACTTTTTGAGTTTTGCCCATGGCTGTAAGGACCGACAGAAAAAGGAGGGGGATGTCCGTCGGCCATCCCCCTCCCCGGCGCTGTTGCGCCTGTGAAAATAATAGAGATGAGGCTTAACGATACTTTTCCGGATGATAGCCAAGGTCCTGACTGTACACATCGGTCCTGCGGTTGGCAAGGCGGCTGTTTGTCGGATGGAAATATTTCCTGCGGCTGTCAGCCAGATCAACGTCGGCGTAGACGATGGCTTCCTCTGTATCGCTTGCCGGACCGGCAAGCGGTGCGCCCCATTGGTCGGCGACCATGCTCTGCCCGGCAAAGCGTGCGCCGTTACACTTGCCTACAGCGTCGCAGCAAGCAACAAAAACGTGATTGGACAGTGCATTTGCCATGCACAGAACACCAGCCATCGTTGCATACGGGTCTGGGAGATGGCGGCTTTCTTTGACGTGGCACGCGTTGAACATCGTGCAGATGATGTCGGCCCCCTGAAGCGCGCAGATGCGGAAGCACTCCGGATAATAAGCGTCCAGACAGATCAGCAGGGCGATCCGGCCAATGGGAGTGTGGAAGACGGGTATGCCAAGGTTCCCCGGTTCTGCCCAGTATACTTCCTCTTCACACGGATGGAGCTTGCGAAATTTACCGACCAGACCATCCGGCCCTGCCAGGATCGCTGTGTTGTAGAGGTCGGCCCCATCCCGCTCGACAAATGAGCCGGCGATATACACACCGTGATCACGCGCCTTCGTTAAAAGAAACTGCGAGGTCCTTCCGTCAGGAATGGTTTCAGCCATGGCGTAGGCCTCCGCGCGCGTGTTAAAAGTGGAGCCGGTCGTGAAGGTCTCCGGCAGGATCAGCAGTGTGGCGCCGTTTGCACAGGCCTCTTCAATCAGAAGGTCTGCCTCAGCCAGATTTTCTTCGATACGGCTGTAAGAGATACGCATCTGGATACAGGCGATCTTTGCAGGGGATTGAATCTTTGACATAGTAACTCCTTATTTTTCAAGGTAAACGGGATTGGTCTTATCGAGTTTGCTGAAGACGATCATCGCGATGCCGGAGGCGAGGCAGCCCCAAATGACATAGGGAACGACCGAGTTGAACTGCATGGAGATGGCGCAGACCAGAATACCGCCCAGCATACCGGCAATGATGCCGTTTTTCGTGATGATGCCTTTCTTGCGCAGAATGTAGCTCAGGAAGATCGGGCAGACAAGGCCGGCCGCGGAGTAGGAATAGGTGATGACAAGAAGGCTCAGAACCTGCGGGAAGAACATGGCGACCACCGCAGCGGCGAAAACGATGACAACAGACAGAATACGGGAGACTTTGACCGCCTTCTTATCCTCCACATCAGGTTTGATTACGCGGTAGATATCACGGTTGAGGTTGACAACGACGGACTGCACGCCGGAACTGATCGTGGAAAGGATCGTGCAGACAACGAGACCGGAAAACACGGCGACGACCCAAACGGGCATCTGATCCATCAGCCAGCCGGTGGCCATCTCGCCTTCAAGAGAAGGATTCATGGAGCGGACGCTCAGACCGACGATGACGGCCCAGACATAAGCGATCATACAGCAAATGGCGGAGATCAGCAAACTTTTTCTCACCTGATTGGTGTCCTTTGCGGCGAGAATGCGCTGATAATACATCTGATTGGTCATGCCGCCCGGTGTCAGGGAGAAGATCCAGAGAAGAACGGTGGAGAGCCCCACACTGAAGAATGCACCCGGGAACTCGACGATCTCAGAGGGAACGGTTTCAATCACGTGCGTCATGCCGCCAGCCATGTTTGCCGTGACTACGGCAACAATTACGCCGACAACCACCATCAGGCAGCCGAAGATAAAATCCGTCCACGCGACCGTTTTCAGGCCGGAGGGAATGATGAAGAACAGACTCAGCACGGCCATGATTATAATGAGTGCATTGATCGAAAGGCCGGTGATGGGAGAGTAGAGCTTTGCAAAGGCTGTGAGGTTCGAGCAGCACCAGCCGAAGGGGACGACGATCGTCATCACACCGGCAATGATACGCACGGCTTTGCTCTTGCCCGTATAGTGCGTAAGGATCTCCGGCACAGTGGCAAACTGGTGCGAGCGGAGCCATTTTGCGATGAACATCAGCACGATAAATGCAAGCTGGCAGAGAATACCGTAGAGCAGACAGGAAAGGCCGTTATTAAAGCCGTTACCCACCTGGCCGACCAGAATGCCGCCGCCCATAGCGGTTGCAAACTGCGTGCCGACAACGACGTACAGCGGCAGCTCGCGGCCGCCGACCTCCCAGTCATCTGCGCTGACAGAGCCGTCGGTCTTGGCTTTACGGCGTGTCAGAAGCAGGCTCAGACCATAGGTCAGGCCAAGCGTGACCAGGATCGCAACGATAATGATTCCTGTTTTTGACATTTTCTTTTCCTCCGTTTTTGATATCTATTTCCTGGCCGGTTGGCCGAGAAATTCCGAAAAGTTGTCGTTTGCGGTGCAAAAATCCTTTCCAGCGGTAGGAATACCTGCTATAATAGCCGCAGAACAATAAAAGCCGCGAAGGAGATCATTTCCCTATGGTGATAAAAAATATAGATGGCCTGCTCACCCTAATCAAGGATTCTTACGAAACGCTGGCTCCCGCACAAAAGGCGGTTGCCCGCTATATTGTCGAGTCTTATCAGAATATCCCGTTTCTCTCTGTTACGGCGATGGCCCGCGAGATCGGCGTGAGCGATACGACCATCATCAAATACTGCATGCAGTTGGGATTTTCCGGCTACGGCGATTTCAAGCGTCAGGTGACCAATGCCGTTCAGGTGAATGCCGACTGGCATTCCCGCTTTGAAACACATTTGGATTCCGTTGGCACGAAGAGTGCCTACTCTACATATGAAACGGAAGTCAGAAACCTGCAGGGAACGTTTTCCAATCCGATCAATCAGCAGAATTATGAAGCGCTGCTTGAAGCTCTGGACCGCGCGGAGACGATCTACATTATGGGATTTCGCTCTTCGTCCGTGCTCGCCCGGTTTATGAGCCTTTCTCTCGGACAGATGGGATACCGTACGCAGCTCCTTGCACCGGAAGCGGGCGACCTCTATGAGCTTTCCATGCGTATGACGCCAAAGGATCTATTGGTCTCCTTTTCGTTTTCCCGCTATTCTTCTGACGCGGTGCTGATCGCGCAGAATGCAGATATGAGCGGTGTGCCGCATGTTGCCTTTGCCGATACGATGCTTAGTCCGGTCGCTGCAAAGGCAGACCTCACCATGGTCTGCGAGGTGGATTCGTGCAACAATGTGCCGTCACTCACCGGAGCGGTCGGCCTGATCAGCCTTGTGCTGACCGGCTGCGGCCAGCGTCACCGAGAGAAGGCGCAGGAACATATGAAGCGGGTGGAGGGCTTCCTTTCGGAGAATCATCTGCTCTACACGCCGGATGGACAGTGCTGAATAATTTCTTGCTCAATAAACAGGCGAATAATAATATTATTCTTATAATGCTATTATAGTAATAAAAATATATTTTTCAATTAGCATTGGGAATAAAAAATTTTTTTATTTTTGTGCGATATGTAATAGAAAACCATGGAAAACCATATGCTGAGACAAAACTTTGAACAAAAGCAGCTGGGAGGCCTGCGTCACGCGGGCCTCCCAGCTACTTTATGGTATGAAAAAGTAAGCGAAGTAATTAAATCAAACACTATGGAATAGAACGCTGCGCGGGATCACGGGGCGGTTTTGCATTACACCCAATACGGCACCCAGGTGCCGACGCTGCGTTTCAGGGCTTCGCGGTAGCAGCGCGTGGTGACGGCGAGGTCGAGGATGCCGGCGCCGACGGAGTTGAAGTAGATCACCTGATCGTCGCTGTCGCGGCCGGTCTTCTTGCCGCTGAGGATCTCGCCGAGGCTGGCGCTGATGTCCTCGTCCTTGACAAGGCCCTCAGCCGCCATCACGGCGATGGTGCTGGCCATACGGTGCTTGATGGTGTCCCAGAAGTCGACGACGATCTTGTCGGCGTTCGTCACGACGCCGTACTCCACCTCGAGCGTGGCCATCTGCACGATCAGCGCGCCGCGCTTGATCCAGGCGGCCTTGACGAACGGCTCCTCGGCCAGCGTGACGGTGATGATGATGTCGCTCTCTCGGATCGCCTGCTCCAGATCGCCGGCGATGAGGATCTCGAGCTGCGGATACTTTTCCTTCGCCTCATTCACAAAACGCTCCGCGTTGGCGGGGACGATATCGTAGACCCACAGCTTTTTGAGGTTCGGACGCACGAGCATCGCGGCCTCGAGCTGCGTGCGGCCCTGCGCGCCCGCGCCGCAGATCGTCAGGACCTCGGCGCCCTCGCGTGCGCAGAGCTGCATGGCCGTGCCGCCCGCCGCGCCGGTGCGTTTGGCGCTGATCATCGTGCCGTCGGCGATGCAGAGCGGGAGCTTGGTGTCCGGGTCGTTGAGGATATCGAGGACGCTCGCGCGGGGCAGGCCCTTTTTGTAGTTCATCGGGCCGCTGCCGATCCACTTGATGCCCGCCATGTTGTATTCGCCGCCGATGTAGCCGGGCATGGCGTTGATGCGGCCGAGGACGTTTTCATCCTCCGGCGACTTGCCCCAGCGCATGACGCACTTGCTTGGTACGAGGACGTCGCCCTCCTCCATCAGGACGTAGGCGCGCTGGCAGTCGTGCAGCACGGCCTGCATATCCTCACCGCCGAGGTCCTTGATCTCCTGATTGTTCAGAAACAGAATGCTTTCTTTCATTGGTTTTACTCCTTTGCTTATTTCTGCGCCGTATCGGCATGATGCGAAAAATGGGAAGAAAATAGTGATAGCTGATTTTCTTTTGGACGTTTTTCTGCTATAGTGAGGTACAGTGCTTGCCCTTGTCAACCGAGGGTATACATATTGAAGCACACTTTGACGCATAAGTAAAACGAATGATTCTTTGAGAATCATAAGCAATTATGCACTTATAAGAAAAGGTGATATCAGTGGCGTCCAAGTATCAGGTGTTTTGTCAGGCCGTCTCGCGCAAGAGCTTTACCGAGGCGGCGAAGGCTCTGCATTATTCCCAAAGCGCGGTCAGTCAAGCGGTCAAGGCCGTCGAGCAGGAGGTCGGGCTGACGCTCGTGCTGCGGAAAAAAGACGGCATCGAGCTGACGTCCGACGGCGAGAAGGTGTATCCGTACATCCGGAATATCTGCGATGCGGAGCTGGCGCTTGCGCACAAGGCATTTGAGATGGAGCAGCTGCAGGGCGGCATCGTGCGCATCGGCACGTTCCCGACCGTGAGCCGCGAGACGCTCCCCACGCTGATGAAGCAGTTCAAGGCCGAGCACCCGTCGGTGCGCTTCGTGCTCTATCAGGGCGAGTATACGAGCATCGCCTCGATGCTGCAAAGCGGTAAGGTCGAGATCGGCTTTTCGCACCTCGGCTTCTGCGAGGAGCTCGAGGCGGTGCCGCTGTTCCGCGACCCGCTTGAGGCAGTGCTGCCGCCGGAGCATCCGCTGGCGAAGCAGAGCGAGGTCACACTGGAGCAGTTTTCGACGGAGCCGCTCATCATTCTCGACGAGGGAAAGCGCAGCGTCATCAAGGACGCCTTTGCGAACGTCTCGCTCTCGCCGTGGCTCGAATCCAGGGTGTACGACGACAATACAATCATGGCGATGGTCGAGCGGGGGTTGGGCGTCTCGCTGCTGTACCGCTCGTTTCTGAAGGACTACACCGGCCCCGCGGTCGTCCTTCCCGTCAGGGAGCGGCCCGAACGCCATGTTGCGGTCGTCTGGAAGAGCGGGAACGTGCTGTCCTACGCGACGAGAAAATTTGTGGACCACATGGCGGAGCATTACCGTGCCGTGACGGGGAACGAAGACGCGCCGTGATGAAAAAGAGATAAGAAAAGGCAGAAAAGGGCCTGCATGAACGCAGGCCCCTTTCTGCCTTTTAGGACGAGAGAGTAAGTAAAAGAAATGCTTTTTGATTATTCCCAGTAAGCGAGCTTGACGCCCTTGCCGAGCTCGAGCGCCTTGCGGTAGCAGCGCGTGGTGACGGCCAGGTCAAGGATACCGGTGCCGACGGCGTTGAAGTAGATGATCTCGTCATCATTCTCGCGGCCCTTCTTCTCGCCGATCAGGATCTGGCCGAGCTGAGCGTGGATGTCCTCATCCTTGATGATGCCATCCTTCCACATCAGGGCGACGGTGCTGATCATGCGGTGCTTGATGGTCTCCCAGTTGTCGACGACGATCTTGCTGGCCTTCTTGACGCAGTCATAGGTGACCTCGAAGTCGGCCATGTTCATGACAAGAGCGCCCTTCTTCAGCCAGTCGGCCTCGATGAACGGCTCGTTCGCCAGCGTGACGCAGACGATGATATCGCTCTCGCAGACGGCTTCCTTCGGAGTCGCGGCGGCAATGAACTCGACCTCGGGATATTTGGCCTTGGACTCCTCGACGAAGCGCGCGGAGCTCTCCGGACGGATATCGTAGACATAGACTTTCTTGATGCCGGGACGGACCATCATCGCGGCTTCGAGCTGCGTGCGGCCCTGGGCGCCTGCACCGCAGATCGCCAGAACAGAGGAGCTCTCCTTGGACAAAAGCTTCATGGCGACGCCGCCGGAAGCGCCGGTGCGCTTGGCGCTGACCTCGGTACCGTCGGCCACGCAGACGGGCAGCTTGGTGTCGGGGTCGTTCAGGATGACGGTAACGCTGGCGCGGGGCAGGCCCTTCTTGTAGTTCATCGGGCCGCTGCCGATCCACTTGATACCGGCCATGTTATACTCACCGCCGATGTAGCCGGGCATGGCATTGATACGGCCGTAGACGTTTTCGTCCTCGGCGGTCTTGCCCCAGCGCATGGGTAGCTTGCCCGGGGTGATGACGTCGCCCTGCTCCACGAGGGTGTAGGCGCGCTCCACATCGTGCATGACGGCGGCCATGTCGCCGCAGCCGAGCTCTTCCATGGCCTTGTTGTTCAGAAACAGAATATCGACCTTGCTCATAAAAATTGCTTCCTTTCATTCATTGGCTTATATGTTAATTTTAGAGGAGACTGTTTGACTTAACGCTCGCCGGTCTCGAAGAAGTGGGTGACCTGCGCTTTGCTCATGCCCTCGATGCCGAGGTTCCTGGCGCAGCGGCCCTCGGCGCGGAAGTCGCGCTGATAGATGGAGCTGGTCAACTGGATGACCGCGTCGATGTTCGGCGTGGGCACGCCGGCGATGCGGGCGAGCTCGGAGATGGGAACGAGACTCATGGGAACGTCCTCGGTCACATAGCGGGCCTCGATGGTCGTGGGGGCCTTGATGTCGGCGTAGGCCTTGTTGTGCTGTAAGAGCTCGTAGAGATTGTCGCCATAGGTGTCGTAGGACTGGCGGAGCCATTCTTCCGCGCTGAGGATCTCAACGCCGTAGGCTTCGGCAACGGCCATGCGCTCGCGGTCGATGGCCTTGATCAGCACCGCGACAGAGGGGGTGATGCCGTCCCAGTAATAGCGGTAGCCGTTTTTGTCGTTTTCAATGCGGCCGATGTTCAGCAGCACCGGCGTGGGGTGGAAGAGCGCGCCGATGTTGGAAAGGCTCGTCTCCATGCAGTTTTTCGCTGCGGTGAACTGCGGATAGTAGGGGTGGAGCAGTTCGAGCACCTGAGAGGTGCGGTTTGCGGGGAAGGCGCCGAGGGCGACCTCCTTCTTCACGCCGAAGATCTCGACGGAAGCGGGACCGGTCTTGCGGCAGGAGTAGATCAGGGTCTGTGTCTCGGCGATGGTGATATCGGCGCGGCAGCCCTTGGAGCGGATCGTATTCAGGAAGTCCAGCGCACCGCCGGTGCGGCCGGGATTGAGCACCACGACCTGACCGTCCGTCAGGGCGCTGTAGCAGCGCTCGGCGATCATGCGGTGCGTGAAGGACGGGGTGACGACCATGATGAGGTGCACACCGGAGATGGCTTCCGCCACATCGCCGGTCACCTTGTTGAGACGCTGGTGGGTGGTCTGGCCGTCAAGCGTCAGGTCGATGCCGTCAGCGGCAATGATGCCCTCAAGGTACTGCGGGAACAGGTCGCACAGATTGACCTTGACGCCGAGGCTGGCAATATATGCGGCGATGGCCGTTCCGCCGTTGCCGGCGCCAATGACAGCAACTGTTTTTTCCATTTTGTTTTTGCCTCCGAAATGTTAGCCTGGGCCGGGCGCTGCATTTCGCAGCACCCGGCAATTTTTTGTTGTGTCAGTGAGATGATTATCTCTGCTGCATCTTGAAGTTCTTGTTCCAGAAGAACAGACGCAGCACGAGAAGGATCGCAAGGGAGATCGCGCAGGCGACAAGGCCGAACTTCATAGCGCCCATGCTGGTGATGAGGAAGGGCCACATGGAGGTGACCAGACCGCCGCCGATGAACGGGCTCATGAACGGGCCGTCGAGCGCGTAGATCGTACCGGCATCGGTCTCCATCTTCGGGTCAGCGCAGCGGAGGAGCATGTAGCCGACGGCCGCGACGCCGCAGAACGCGCCATAGCGGATGATGGCCTGCTCGAACCAGCAGTCGTTGAAGATGCGGGGGCTGAGCCACAGGGTCCAGACGAGCATCAGAGCGACGATTACGAGGGAGCCGACGAGCAGCGGCTTCCAGTAGGCCAGAACGACGGGGATGGAGATGGAAGCCATGGCGCAGGTGACGAGGATCTCGAGCGCCATGCCCTGGATGCGCTGGAAGGTCTTGCGGTCAAACAGGTCGCGCAGCAGGGGAACTCTCTGGGCGATCGCATTGATGATCCAGCCGCCGATCATGGCGAAGGGGAAGAGGGGAAGGCCGCTGTAGCCGAAGATCTGGCCGAAGCCCCAGACGATGAGGCGGCCAATCAGGATGGCGATGCCGATGATGCCGAGGTGGAAGGCGAAGGGCTCAACGACGTCCTGGCTGACGGTCATGTAAGCGGAGGCCTCGTGCTCGGCGTCCTTCTCGCCGTAGACTTCCTTGGCAGCGTTGCCGGAAGCGGGCTCGGTGAGGACCTTGGTCCACTTTTTGCGGACTGCGACATTGATGATGGCCATGCCGCCGAAGATACCGATCAGAAGGCCGATGGTCGCAGTGGTCTTGCCGAGGTCGGCGCCGTCCGCCCAGTTGAAGGTGTCGGTGAAGACGCTGGCCATGCCGCCGGCAGTGCCGTGGCCGCCGGCGAAGCCGATCTCAAAGAGGGAGCCGAACAGCTCGTTCACGCCCCACGCCGGGGTGAACAGGACCGCGCACAGAAGGCAGGCAACGCCGACCTGCATGAACGAGCAGGACCACAGCCAACCGAGGCCGGACACGGTGTCGTGCATCATGGTGGAGGCGTTTTCTGTCTTCTTCACGCCCAGCATCATGCACGCGAAGACGACCGTGATCATGTGGGACGGGATCGCGCCGATGCTCGACATCATGTCGGCCGGGATCACACCGAGGATGTGGGGGCCGAGGATCATACCGAGGATACCGGCAAGCAGAGACGCGGGGATGAAGGCCTTGCGGAGAAAAGAGACCTTAAGGCGGATGATAGTGCAGATGACCAGCAGAACGCCGATGATGGCAACATAGTAAAGAAGGTTGCCGAGGGTTCCGCCCGCGATTTTTTCAACAGGGATCATGGAGTTTTCTCCTCTCTATTATTTTCTTTGCTTATCCAAATAACATAAGGAAAACAGAGACGGCGGATCGGTCCTGATCTGCCGGAGACCTTACAGAGTGGCCAATTCTGCAAGGCCCGGAGCACATCCGAGGGGGGCTCCGCCGGTTTCCGATGACCTTATGAGATTTGCTTTTCTTTCTCCCACACAAAAGAGAAAAAATCTTTTTTCTTGCATTATAGTAAAGAATATTTTATTTTTCAAGAGAGAAAAAATTTTTTCTACGTTTTGCTATTCCATTTTCATGATATTTTGATATAATGCATAAAAAGAGAGCGCCCAATTCCGAAATTATTTGGGAATTGGGGCGCGGGAGAGGAGAAAAAACTATGGCTGACGTGCTGGAGCTGCTCGACCGGATCCGGAGAGAGCAGGACAACTTCCCCGCAGCACAGAAGAAGGTGGCCGCCTTTGTGGTGGAAAACTATCAGCAGATCGCGTTTCTGCCAATCTCCGCGCTGTCGCAGCGAGTCGGCGTGAGCGACAACACGGTCATCAAATTCTGCAACCATCTCGGCTACGAAAAATTCACGGAATTCAAAAAAGAATTCACCAGCTACGCCCACTCAGAGCTTTTGATCTACAACAAGATCGGCGGCGAAGCGGCGGGCACGGTGAGCGGCGACAGCGTCTGGGGCATGATCCTGAACGATGCGGTCTCCTCGCTGCGGGAGACACTGAACGACCCGCAGAATCAGGGCAGTCTGACCGAGCTCCTTGCGCGGATGGAAAAGGCGAAGCACATCTATGTGACCGGCGGCCGCCTTTCCGGCATCGCCGCGGCGATGCTCGCCAACAAGCTGCGCTATCTCAATCTGCAGGTCCACGATCTCAGCTGCGGCACCGTCGGCGATTATATCGATCAGACCGCGCTGGTGCAGCCGGAGGATCTGGTCATCGCCATCAGCTTTCCGCGCTACACCAAGCGCGTCGTCACCGCACTGGAGGATATGCACCGCCGCGGCGTGCCCATCGCGCTCATTACGGATAAGGGCCTCTCGCCGGTGCACCCGTTTGCCGACGTCGTCTTCCACTGCACGACGGACTCGAGCGCGTTTCTGCCGTGCTATGCGGGCTGCCTGGCGCTGATCGACGTGATCTGCCAGGCCGTCTGCGTGGCGCACCGCGCGGAGATCACCGAGTATGTCCGCGAGCTGGAAAAGCGCCTGCTGGCGCAGGGCGTTTGGATGTGATGGGAAAAACGCAATGCTTTGCGCCGGACGGAAGAGGCGCGGCGTGAAAAAACAGGTCGATTTTACAAAGGGAAACATCGTCTGGGCCATCGTGCAGTTTTCCATCCCGCTCATTCTGGGCGAGCTGCTGCAAAACCTCTACAACAGCGTGGACGCGCTGGTCGCCGGAAATCTGGTGGATCAAAACGCCCTTGCCGCCGTGACGGTGTGCGGTGTGATCGCCAACATGGTCGTCAATTTCTTCAACGCCATGTCCATCGGCTCGAACGTCGTCGTGGCAAAGGCGAACGGCAGTGGGGAGCGGGAGCGGCTCTGCCACACGATCCGCGTTACGTTTTCGTTCGGCGCGGTGCTCGGCGTGCTGCTGTCCATATTCGGCATTCTGCTCTCTCCGCAGCTGCTGCGCCTCGCCGGCGCGCAGGAGAGCTATCTGCACGACGCGCTGGTCTATCTGCGCATCTACCTTGCCGGATTGATGTTCACCGTCATCTACAATAACGCCGCGGGCATTCTGCGCGCGCTCGGGCGGTCGGATATCCCGTTCCGCATTTTAGTCGTTTCCTGCGGGATGAATATCGCGCTGGACCTGCTGTTCGTCATTGTGTTCCGCCTGGGCATTGCGGGCGTCGGCATCGCGACGGTGATCTCGCAGGCGGCGTCGGCGGCGATGGCGTACCGCGTGATCAGCTGCGAGCTCAAAGGCCGCTGCCTCGACCTGCGCGAGATGTATAGAGAGGGCGGCCGTGTGATCGGCGAGGTGCTGCGCATCGGCATGGCCGCGGGCGTGCAGAGCGCGCTGATCAGCTTTTCGAATATTTTTGTCGTGCGCTACATGAACTGGTTCAGCGCGGACGCGGTCGCCGGGATCGGCATCGCGCAGCGGCTTGACCGCTTCGTGATTCTGCCCGCCAAGTCGTTCGGCATCACGATGACCACGTTTTTGGGGCAAAATCTGGGCGCGGGGCAGTACCGGCGCATCGAAACGGGAAAAAAGCACTGTGCCGCGGTCGCCGTCGGCGTGACGCTCGGGCTGAGCGCGATCATTTACGCGTTCACCGAGCAGTGCGTGGCGCTGTTCAGCCCGGACGCCGGAGTCATTGCCTCGGGCGTTGCGATGATGCGCATTCTGGCGCCGACGTTCTGGATCATGGCCCTGCGCGAGGTGCTGCTCGGTATCCTGCGCGGCTGCGGGCATAACCTATGGCCAACGGTGCTGAGCCTTGCCGGTATGGTCGGTGTGCGGCAGGTGTTTTTAGCGGTCACGATGCATATCGACCGGGCTGTGGAGAACATTTACTACTGCTATCCGGTAGCCTGGGCGGCGACGCTGCTGTTTATCGGCATCTACTATTTCGCCGTGCGCAAAACGCTGCTGCCGCTCGGGAAAGAGCGGTAAACGCCGTTAAATAGCTGAAAGGCCCGCTTTGGCGGGCCTTTTCCTTTTTCGGAGAACGATTTACAAGCGGCGGAAATTCTGATACAGTAAGGGGCAGCGAAAATAAGGAGAATTTTCCCATGAACGACTATCAGGCTAAATTTGTTACGCCGGAGCAGGCCGTCAAGGCCGTGCAGTCCGGCGACTGGGTGGACTACGGCTTCGGCGCGGGCTTCCCCGAGCTTTTGGACAAGGCCCTCGCCGCGCGCAAGGGTGAAGTGAAGGACGTCAAGGTCCGCGGCGGCCTTGTGATCCGCCCGCGCATCGAGGTCGTCGAAGCGGACCCCGAGCAGGAGAGCTTCAGCTATTACAGCTGGCACATCGGCGACTATGAGCGAAAGCTTCAGAAAAACGGTCTTGTGAAATTCATGCCCGTCATGCTGCGCTCGCTGCCGTATCTTTACCGCGACAGGCACATCCGCTGCGACGTGGCGTTTGTCCCCGTCTCCAAGCCCGACGAGAACGGCTACTGCGGCCTCGGCATTTCGAACTACGCCTGGCGCACGATCTTTGAGAGCGCCCGCACCGTGATCTTCGAGATCAACGAGCGCTATCCCAGACTCCAGGGCGTGGACGGCTCGCACCGCGTGCACCTTTCCGAGGCGGACTACATCGTCGAGGGTGAGCACGAGCCGCTGCCCGTGCGCTCCTACCGCGAGCCAAGCGAGACCGATATCGCCATCGCCAAGCTCGTGGTGGATGAGATCCCCGACGGCGCGGTGCTGTCGCTCGGCGTGGGCGGCGTGCCCTACACGGTCGCCAAGATGCTCGC
>ERZ808246.2023-NODE-2023-length-13337-cov-9.178362_pt1 | contig 13337 bp, 9 predicted proteins | sample MGYA00521083_ERZ808246 | MGnify/ENA primary metagenome ERZ808246 (study PRJEB31516, sample SAMN03275577) | gut metagenome | biome: mammalia-associated habitat; material: feces | host: Papio cynocephalus | place: Kenya | collected 2012-07-07 ...
CAAGAAGATCCAGGTCATCAAGGCCGTCCGCGCCATCACCTCCCTGGGTCTGGCTGAGGCCAAGGCTCTGGTCGACGGCGCTCCGAAGCCGGTTCTGGAAGGCGCCAAGAAGGACGACGCCGAGAAGGCTAAGGCTCAGCTGGAAGAAGCTGGCGCCACCGTCGAGCTCAAGTGATTTCCGCGGCTTGAAGCCGCTTGTCACAGCTTTCCGCGAAACCCCGTACCTGGTTCCAGGTGGCGGGGTTTCGCCGTTAATGGGAGAAAGTTGTTAATTCCTGAGCGGGAATCCCCCAAAAGGGATTGCTGCATGACACAATAGGAATAGTGTCTAATCGTGAAAAAGGAGGCTATGCGGTGAGTGCTGAAATGGCGTGCCACTGGCAGGTAACGGTCAACGGTGACCAACAGATCACTGTTCATCCTGGTGAGAACGTTGAGATTGGACGTAAACCCCTGCGACCGCTGCCCGATGACGGTACGAGACGCATGGAGGTGGAGGACTCCACCAAATCCATGTCGAAGCGCCATGCGCAGTTCTCCGTACGCGGCGACGGCCAGGCCATCCTGCATGACCTCAATTCGACCAACGGCACGTACATCATCCGCGACAACGGTGAGCTTATGCGCTTGCCGGAGGACGACGACTATATTCTTCCCTACTCGCCGATGCGCGTGCAGTTCGGCGACGTGCCGGCCGATTTCGAACGCGTCGATGCTTCGGAGTCGGAGCAGAGCGCGCCCGTGGCGAACCTGTTCGACTACTCGACGCCCATGGTCACGCATCAGGAACCCGACGCGGCAGATATGTCCGTCGATCAGATCCTCGATCTGCGTGCCGGCGAACCGACGACCATGTTCCAGTCCCAGCGTCCGAAGTCCCGGAACAAGCCGGTGCTGAACGGCGGTGCGAATGAAGCCGCGGCCCAGCCCGTGCAGCTCGTCCAGCCTGTCCAGCCGGCCCAGACCGCACAACCCGTCCAGCCTGTCCAGCCCACGCCATCGGCTCAGCCGATTCAGCAGCCTTGGCAGCAGCAGCCGGCGCAGTTCGCGGATCAGCCAGTTCGGCAGGAACGCGTCGACCAGCCGGTGACGCAGCCGATGCTCGATCGGCAGCCTTGGCAGGCAGAGCAGACCGAATCCGCCGAACAATCCGCCGACGCGGACGTGATGCCAACGCCGCAGCCGTCCATGCAGCCGGTCCAGCGTCTGGCGCAATCCGCCGAGGAATCCTCCGAACAGGCGCGACTGATGTTCCCCAGTGATGACGAGGAACCGGGCCAGCCGCGCAACCTGTTCGCCGGTGTGGGCGGGAACGAGCATACGGCGGATGCGCAAGAGCCCCGCGAATCCGGGGTTTCGGAGCAGGAACAGACCGTCGAGCCGGATGCTGTGGAGCCTGTGAACGGGCGGCAGTCGCAGCAGGCCACCGTGCAGGCCGAGCCGCTGTTCGCACAGCCGGAAGCGAACGATGCCCAGGCTGCCGGCCCGGCCGCCGATCAGGCGTTCATGCGTCCGCAGCCTCAGCAGGAAGCGGAGCCGGAACCGGAGACCGCGGTGTTCCGCGAAGCCCGTTCCGTGGTGTTCACCCCGCTTTCCCAGAATGCCGGCACCCCGCAGAACGGCGGCTACCAGCCATCCGCGAACTATGCCGAGCCCGCCGGGGGATTCACGCCGGCCTTCGAACCGGGGTCCGTGTTCGACAAGGTGTCCCGCGGCGAATTCAACAAGCCGCCAGAGCCTGTCATCGAGGTCGACGGACTCACCTCCGAGGACGCACGGCGCACGCCGGACATGACCAAGCAGTTCGAGATGGCGCGTCACGCCGAACTGCTGCCGTTCCTCGCCATGAACCCGTCCCTGTACGACGACCTGTACGCATGGCTTGCGGCGCAGGGCAACCGGGATATCGACGAGGCGCTGGCCAACAATCCCGGCTATCAGGATTACCGTAAAGCAGTAGGAAAGTGATCGGATACATGAGTACGCAATCCATGCTTGACCAATTCCAGAAATGGCACGACGACTACCGTGCCTCGCTGGCACCGTCCCCGTTGGAGGACATCAACCAGCTCAGCGCCCAGCTTGACATGACGCACGCGCATCCCTCCGGCGTGGCGCAGCTGTTCGCGGCGGGCCACGTGACATTGGAATCGATGTTCCGCGACAACGGCATGCTGCGTGCGGCGGAGCGCCGTCTGGGGCGGGTGCTGGAAAGCCAGGCCTCCAAGAAGCGCGTCAGCGGCGTGGCCGAATTGTCCCTGATCGTCGGTGTGGCGACGTGGAAGGGCAACGCGCTGCCTGTGCTGCTGTACCCGGTCGACGTGACGCGCAGCGAACAGCTGGGTCACTCCTCGCTGAAGTTCACCGGCAAGGTGACGATCAATTCGGCGCTGGTCTCGCGACTGCATGCCGCCGGCGTGTTCATCGACGAGGACAGGCTGCTCGACAGCTCCAACTACCGTTCCGGTTCCCCGGAGACCTCGGCCATTTTCACTGCCATCTCCAACGAGGCCAAGACGCGCATCGACGACTTCTCCATCGAACGCCGCATCATTCTCGGCTGCTTCATGGAGCCCGCCGCGCTGATTCTTGCGGAGACGCAGCGCATCATCGACAGGCTCGGCAATGGCCCGAGCGGTAATGTGCTGCTTGACGCCCTTGCCGGCGACGAATCCTCCCGTGCCACCCTGGGCAAGGCATCCATCCCCGAATACAGCCCGTTCGATGCCGACCCGCATTCCGAATACGAGGTGGGCGACGTCGACAACACCGTGAGATATGCCGCGCAGCTCGCCGCTGCCGGCCACAGCATCGTCGTCGACTCCGCTTCGGGCAACGACACCGCTGAACGCGCGGCGGCCATCGCCTCGCGCTGTGTGATGAGCGGGCGTTCCGTGCTGTATGTGCCCGGCGTGGCGGAGCAGAAGCGTCATTTCCTCCAGTCCATGCACGCCAACGAGATGACCGGCATGGTGCTGGACATCGCCGACGAGGATTCCAATACCAGCATCGACCGTCAGCTCATCGCCGCCGTCGGGTTCCAGGCCGGTGTGGCCAGCCAGCATTTCGACCAGCTGTCCGATGAGCTGGTCGGCGTGCGTTCCCGTTTGACGCGGTACCTGGGCGACCTGCACGGCGTCAACGAGAAGTGGGGCGTCTCCGCCTACCAGACCATTCAGAACCTGGCATCGATCTCCACATACCCCACCCATCCGAGCACGCATGTGCGCCTTTCCGAGGCGTCCGCGCGTCAGATCGGCGGGCATCTGGACGATTGGGCGGTCAAGCTCAAGCGTGCCGGCGAGCTCGGCGAATACACGCTCGGGCCTGACGACACCGCCTGGTACAAGGCGTCGATCACCACCGAGGAGGACGCGGTGAACGCGTACCAGCGTGTGGTCGATCTGATGCAGAAGGTGTTCCCCGCAGTGCGCGAACATGTCAGCATCACCGCGCAGACCTGCGGGTTCCCCGTGCCGACCACCGCCCGCGAATGGGCGCGCCAGATCACCGTGCTCAAGAATCTCAGGCGTGTGCTCGACGTGTTCCAGCCCGAGATCTTCGAACGCGACATCGACGCGATGATCGAGGCGACCAAGTCCAAGGAGCAGCGCAAGAGCAAAGGCACCACCATGGGCTTCTGGGAGCGCCGCCGCCACGTGCGCGAGGCGAAGTCCCTGCTGCGCGTGGGCGCGCAGGTCGAGAACCTGCACGACGCCCTCATCGTGGTGAAGAAGCAGGGCGAGCAGTGGCACACCCTCGTCCCGCACGGCGGATGGCCCGTGCTGCCGCAGCGTCTCGATCAGATGATCTCCATCCAGGAGACCATGTCCGAGGACATCACCGCCCTTGACGCCGTATTGAGCACCACCCCGCGTGGCGGCGAGCTTGAGGCGCAGGACTTCAACGATGTCGAATCCCGATTGAGGGGACTGTACGACGACCATCTGGCGCTCGACACCCTGCCGGAGCGCTGCCGTTTGGAGAACGAGTTCCAAGCTGCCGGCCTGAACGATCTGGTGGCCGATCTGACCAATCGTCAGGTGGGCAACGATGCGGTCGGTGCCGAACTGCAGCTCGCTTGGTGGACCACCGTCTTCGAGGACATCGTGCATTCCTCGCCGATCATCTCCAACCAGGACGGTTCCGCGCTGGTCTCCGTCACCGAACGGTTCGAACAGGTCGATGTGGAGCATGTGCGCTCCATCGGGCCGATGGTCGCCCAGGAATCCATGCGTCGACTGTGCGACCTGCTGTTCTCCCGTACGCAGGAAGCCAATATGCTGCACACGCAGCTGACCAGCCAGACCAAGGTGACGCTGGACAGCCTGCGCCGCGAGCATGCGGAGATTCTCGCCGCGTCGAAGCCGATTCTTATGGCCACGCCCGACACGCTCGCGTCTTTGACCGAGCCCACCGTGCTCGCGGATGTCGCCATCGTCGACGCCTGCGCGCATATCCCGGCCATTCAGCTGCTCAGCATCGTCTCGCGCGTCAAGCAGATCGTGATCATCGCGCATCGCAACACGGTCACCTGCGAAAGCTTGAAGCAGCTGATCGACGTGCTGCCGCAGATCGAGGTCAAGTCCCGTCCGGTGCATCGTTCGCTTGCCCTGGCCGCCTTCCTCGAATCCGAGGGGTACGGCGAGGTGCATTACGACGCCTGCACCGAAGCCGTGCGTGGGCATGTGGCGTACCACGGTCTCGACGCCATCGGCACGCCGGTGTTTAATACCGGTCTGGTGGAGTCCAGCCAGCAGGAGATCAACGAGGTCGTGCGGCTTATCACCGAGCGCGCGGCCAGCTTCGCCGTGGTGCCGACCACATACATGCTGACCGTGGTGACGCTGACCGATTCGTTCCGCGTGCGTCTGGGCGCGGAGCTCAAGGCCCTTGCCTCCAAGGACAAGGCCATGGGATCGTTCCTGCGCCATGTCCGACTGATCGGCATCCACGAGGTCGCCGGTGCGCAGGCCACGGATGTGATTCTGTCGCTGTGCTATGCGAAGACTGCGCACGGCCGTCTACTGCAGCAGTTCGGTGCGCTGGAGGAGCCAGGTGGTCGCGGCATGCTGCTCGACGCGCTTGCCCTGGCCGATCGCCACGTCGATATCGTCAGCGCGTTCAGCTCCTCTGATATGGACGACGAGCGCATCCATCAGCCGGGCGTGAAGCTGCTCAAGACGCTGCTTGCTTGGGCTGAACAACTCGACGGCGAGGATATCCGTCCGACCGAGTCCGAGTATGGCCGCAACGTGTTGCTCAACGATCTGGCCGACCGTATCCGCAATCGTGGCCTGAATGTTGCCGTGAACTATGGCTTCAATCGTGGCGTCACCATTCCGATGGTGGTCGGTCTGAAAGACAAGCCGTTCGCATTGGCGGTGCTCACCGACGACGCGAACTTCATGTCGATCCAGTCCACGCGTGAACGCCATCGCATGCTGTCCGCCGATCTCATGACGCTGGGATGGTCCGTCGCCTCCGTGTGGAGCGTCGGCGCGTTCGTCAATCCCGAGAAGGAAGTCGATCGTCTGGTGTCGCAGCTCGCCGACCTGTACAGGGGTATGGAATGAGTGGCGCGAACGGTGCGCAGGCCTACAGCGCGACCCGTCGCACGCCGCGCAAGCACAAGCGCGTGGTGCGTCAGGGCACCGAGCTGTTCGATGCCGACGGCGTCAAGCTCGAACCGTCCGATATGATGACCGAGCGGCAGCGCGAGGCGGATGACGACAAGCGCATCCTCACCGAGCTTCCGCCGCATTGGGCGCAGTTCAGCGAACGCGGCCACTGAACTTGGCTGTCGCCGAGTAGGGAGAAGTCTCTGATAGCAATCGATGCATAAACAATGTCGGGTCCCGCACGAAAGTTCCGTGCGGGACCCGACATTGTTTATGCCATCAAGGCGTTGCACCCAGATGCCTCAGTGTTTCCGTTGCGGCATCGGCCTTTTCGCCACTGCCAGCAACACGATGGCCGCCACGGCGAGACCAACCGCCAGCAGGATCGGTACCGCAGCACCGGTTCGTGTCAACGCGGAGGCCTTGGCGTTGGTGCTGGCCGCACCGGTTGACGTGTTGGCGTTGTGTGCGCCGTTCCCGCCCTTGCCGGGTGTCGACGGCTTGGACGGGTCGCTGGGCGTGACGGGGGAGGGAGACGGAGCGGTGTCGAGGACGCGTGTGGCGTTGTAGTCCAGCGTCGAGGGTTGGTCGTCTGTTATGTGCGAAGTGATCGCCACATACACCCAACGTCCGTTCATCCAACCGGTGGACTGGAGCAGCGTCGACTCGCCCGTGGATTGCGTCACCGATGTGAAATCGGGGTTGATCAGCGTGGTGATGATACGTGGGAAGGTCGCGCCGTCGGCACTGATCTGGCGGTCGACGAGCGCCAGATAGCCGTTCGGGGCTACATCGAGGCTGAATTGCTTGGTGTGATCTGTGGAATATATGTGCGGGGCGTCGATCTGCTTGCGGGTGTTCCGGGTGCCTTTTGCATCAAAGCGGATGAGGAAGTAGCGTGGTTCGCCGTTTTCGGGTTCCATCGACAGCACGTAGCTTGCGGATTGTGTTGCGGTGACGGCCATGATATTGACTGTGTCCGGTACGAAGAACGAGCGTGTGGGCGCTACCAGGGTGTAGGTCCATGCCGGTGTGGTTCCCTGCGCCGTATTGTCAAGCGACAGCAGCTTCGCTTCGAGCGCGTCGCCTGCAACCAGCAGCAGCGATCTGCCGGCTTTGCCGGTCACCGGGTCCGTGGCATAGTCCTTTCCGGTTCCGGTGAGCGGCATGATGGCCGGCGTGCCGTCCTGGGTCTCGAATAGTTCGACGGTGCCCTTCGAATCGGAGACGCGCACCGTGCCGTCCTGTTGCGGCGTGAGCAGCCTGACCGTGGAACCGGTGTAGTCGTAGCTCGTCACATAGAGCACGCTGTTGCCGACGCGCAGCACCGTGTTCCCCGACTGCTTGCCGGTGTAATGCGCCGTCGGCTTGCCGGTGGCCGTATCGATCCAGTAGGTTGTAGTCTTCTCATCGCCGGATATGCCGAGCGTCACTTCAAGGGTGCCATCACGAAGACTGGCATGGCGGATGACGTCGTATGAATTCAGCGTGTTTCCAAGATCGATGGTCTGGATGTTCGGCTCATTGGTGTAGTCGTTGCCGAATGTGGCGAATCCCAGCGTCGTGCCATTGGCGAACACCATATGCTGCTTGCCCTGGTCATCGGTGAATATACTCTGGTTGGCTCTGACAAGCCAGGATTGATCGCCTCGCCATTGATAGGTGCCTCGACTCAGAGGCTCTTCAGGCCCGGGTTTCACCGGCACGCTGATGGCCTGTGACGTTACCGGCTGTCCGTCCCTGATTCCCGTGTAGAACGTTCCTTCGGGGAAATCGAAGGAACAGGTGGAGTGCGGCGTGATCGTTCCATTGGCAAGCGAGTAATCGAGGGTGATGATATCGCCGTCCACGCTGATCATGGCGGAGTGCCTGACCCCATCCACCGTTATGTATGCGCGGGCAACGGGGTCGACCGGCGTAGCCTTCGTGCTGGTTTTGAGCTGGTAGGTGTCGTTGCTGAGCACGCCTCGGGACATTACGGTATCCGTGATGGCGAAGTCGTCCGGATTGACCTGGCCGGCGTCGTTATAGGAGATATCGACCGTGGCGCCGAGCGCGTTCACCGCGGTCACGGCGATGTCGATGCCGGTGAATCCTGCGCTTGCCGCTTCACGGAAATTCGTCGACGGTGTGGTGGAGCCGTTGACGTGGTCGCCCCGCATCAGGTTGGGGTTGCCGTTGTGCCCCGGTGCCTGCTTCATATTCACCAGCTCGATGAGTGCGTTGTGCGGCTCATAGGAAAAAAGATTGGAATGCGTGAATTTACCTGACTGATCGAGTTCTGCCTGAATGCGGTATAGGCGCAGGGACGGCTGCTGCAACTCGGACTGGTTGCCTACCGGATCGTCGTATTGCAGCATGTAGTAGGACGAGAACTTGCCGTTTGCCCCCAACAGCGCCGAGTCGGCGGAAATCACCATGATGCCGCCCTGTTGCCGCATATCGTCGTAATCCAGCGAGGTAACGGTCTGGCTAAGTGACGGCTTATGCTCCTGTGTATCGCCGCGCTGCACCGTAACGCCTTGCCTGCCCACCACGATGCGGGTCACGTGGTCGTCGTCCAGCCAGCCCAGCAGCCACTTCGAGAAGCCGCATTGGTCGGTGACATTGTCGTTCATCATGTCGCTGGTGTCCATACTGCCGTAGGAGTGGGAGGCTTTGGGATCGCTGTAGTAATCCACGAGGCCGAGCGCATGCCCTGTCTCATGGATGATCGTCTGTGCTCCGTCAACGGTATTCGACGGTGTATGCAGAAACGTCACGTTGCACACTTCCTTGCCGTCGTATACCCGGCCTTGGTCGGAATTGAACTCCTTGCTCCACCATTGGCTGTTCCATCCGGTGTCCGGCCCCGCGAAATGCAGGTACACCACATCGATGCGTCCGTCGTTGTTCCCATCGAACCGGCTGAAATCGACGGTGGCATCAAGCGCCTTCATCGCTTCGTCCAGCAGTTCCTGCTCGGTGGCGTATTCGCTGCGGTTGCGGGTGGCATGGTAGTCGAACGCCTGGCCGGTGAAACTGAGCTTGCCGTACGAGGATCGCTGATAGTAGGAATTCAGGCTCTCGTAGGGGTAGAACTTCTGATTCGAGCCGTCGATCAGCGATTGCAGCGCTTCAAGCGTGTCGTCCTTCGCGAAGCTCATATCCGGAAAATCGACGCGAAGCGCGACTACCTTGGCCTGGCCGGTGCGCCCCAGACCGAAGCGTTGATTGAGACCAATAGGTTGCGGGGCTTTCTCGTTGGGGTCGTCCGGGCTGAGCGAGGTGTTGATCGGCGCATCGGTGTACTGGGACGCATCCGTTTGCCCGGTCCGCTGTGTGGCGGTTTGCGAGGTCTGCTGCGTTGTGCCCTGTACTTGCGTCGTATTCTGCGTTTGCGCCGCCGCACCTTGTAATTCCTCATTGGCTTGTGCAGTTGCACTCGCCGCCACGCATCCGCTTATTGCGAGCACGAATGCCGTGGCCATGCCGATCATCCGCTTCAGCCTGGCATATCGTCTGTTCGACCCGGTTGGTTCTGCCTCCATCGCAGCCTCTTTTCCTCTCCCGTATATATTGTGCGCCATGGAATCATCGTTGCAATTGCATGGCTTAAGCCGTTAAGGGCATGTGCCTATGCTATCCCATGACGTTACGGGTGAATCGCCGCCTAATGGTGAACTGCTAGCGGTGCACGCCTAACGGTGCACTGCGACGATCGGCCCCGATTCGCCCGCCTTCATCACGCGAATGGCCGATTGCGGATTCAGGGCCACGGTCAGCAGATCTCGTTCGTCTTCGCCGCCGCTCTGCTTCGCCTTCGCGGCCATGATGGTGGCGTGGTCGGCCAACGTGCATGCCGTTGCCTGTCCGTCGGCCCCTTCCTGCTCATCCGGTTCGCAGCCCGCAGACGAAACCAGCGATACCGTATCTCCCGGTATCAGGTCGCTGATGCTGTTCGCCACGGCGATATCGAGCACGGTGTCGCCGGCCTTGACCGTGGGGGCGCTGCCGATGCTGCCGGCATACAACGGCTGGCCTGCCTCGATGGGGTGCTGCGCAATGGAACCCACCGCCTCGTCTGTGGCGTGAAGCGCGTTGCCGGTGATGGAGGAGGAGGGGGCCTTCGTCATAACGACATCGTCATGCTGGATGGTGGCCCCGCGTGCGATGGATGAGGCCGCGGTCACAATGGCGTCCGTGCCGGTGATGGCATCCATGGTGTAGAGAAAGCCGAACAGCGCCAGGCAAAGAAACAGCGCGGTGCCGCCGCGGGCAAGCCGTTCGCGGCGGCGTCTGGCCGCAAGCGTCGGGGCGGTAAGAGAAGACCATGGCGGTGCGTTGGTATGGTTCATACCGCCATGGTCATGGAAGCGGGATACGTGCGCAAGCCATAACCGCCCCTGTGGATTACACCCCGCCGAATGTTCACAGGTCGCGCACGTTTGCGTTGCGCGGGTTGCCGTGTACCTGTCCCGGCGTTACGGGTACATGGCAACCGGATTCAGCCAAAAATCAGCTCTTGTCGGTGCGGTAGAAACCGGAGCCCTTGAACTCGATCGGGACCGCGGAATACACCTTGCGCACCTGCTCCTCGTTGCATTCGGGGCAGATGGTGATCGGATCGTCGCTGAAGGACTGGTACTTGGTGAAGTCATAGCCGCAGTTCTTGCAGCAGTAATGATAGGTAGGCATGCGTTCCTCCTGGATAGACGTCTTACTCGGGTCGCAACCGTTCATATCCTAGTCGGCACGCTGACACGGTTACGCTTGTGGATAAGCGATGGCCGAGTACCCACAAGGCGTGTACGTGGCGGTGACGGGAACATCGTGCGGCTCATGGGGGAGCGCGCTATGGTCCACTTCCCACGGCCAGCACACGGCCACTATCGGAGTCCCCGGAACGCAATGTGCAAGTGCCCGGTCGTACCAGCCGCCGCCTCGTCCCAGCCGCACCCCGCGGGCGTCGACCAGCAGCGCGGGAATCAGTATGAGATCGGCGCTGGCCAGCGCGCTCGCAGGCAGCGTATCGCCGGTCGGTTCCTGTGGACGATGCGTGCCGTGGTCCTCGACCGCGGTGCCGGAATATTCGCCCCATCCGACGTCGAGCCCACTGCCGAGCCGTGGCAGCAGAATACGGTATCCCCGTTCGGCCAGCGTGTGCAGCAGTGGCCGCGTCTCGATTTCCGATCCCATGGAAAGATAGGCGGCCACGGTGCTGTGCGGCGCGGGCAACGGCAACGCGTCGATGCCGTGCGCCAGCGCCTCGCCGGCTTTCCGCCGGTCGGATACGTCGGTGGTTTTGCGTCGTCTGATGGCGTTACGGCGCAGGATCTGCTTTGCCTCGTTCGGTTCCATGTCTGCCAGCATAGTGTCGCCGATCCGTCGGGAGTCAAGAGGCTTGCGCCTCGGTGCGGTGCATGGTCGTTCGTCTGACGGTCGCAGTGCGCCATGCCCGTCCGATTCGATGGCACAATGGGGGTGTGTTGTTGTTTCAGGCTCTTCGCGGCGCTTTGGGGGCGCCTTCGCCGAATGCCATCCATGCGCCTCTGATATTGCATGCCCCGGTGGGTGGCGTGCCGATTTCCCTGCGCACCATGAATATGGACGACGCCGACGAGTGGAATGCCGTTCGCTGGCAGAATACCGAATGGCTCCGTCCCTGGGCCGCCGGCGACCCCATGCACGGGCCTGGCCTGACCTTCGCCCAGTGGGTGCGCCAGCTGCGGCGCAACGAGGCGCAGGGCACCGGCGTGGTGTTCATGATCGAGTACCGCAAACGCATGATCGGGCAGATCTCCATCGGCGCGATCACCTATGGCGCGATGCGCAGCGGCGTGGTCGGCTATTGGGTGGCGCGCGAGTACGCCGGTCACGGCATCGCCCCTATGGCGCTCGCCATGCTGGCGGATTGGGCCATCGGCAGTCCGGACGGCCCGCAGCTGCATCGTCTGGAGATCGCGATCCTTCCCGAGAACGAGCGTTCCCTTGCCGTGGTGCGCAAACTCGGCGCCCGCGACGAGGGCGAGAGGGCCAACTATATGTATGTCGATGGCCGTTGGCGTACGCATCGGGTCTTCAGTCTGCTTGCCGAAGATGTGGAGGATGGGTTCGAATCTCGTCTCATATCCCGACACGCCCATGAGGAAACTCGAATATTGTGACGCCGTTCACCTATTCTTGAAGGTTATGGGATACGATTCGCTGAGCACGGTCATCGTGGCGGTAATCGTAATTCTTGGAATCGCGGTCTGGCTGCCCTTACGAACGTCCAACAGCATGAAGCAAGTGCTGGAACATCGTGCGGACAAGTTTTCGGCTTCGTTGCATCTTGTGGATGAGCACAGCGGAACACGGTTCAGCGATGGCCAGACACATATGGAAGGGGTTGGGATGCAGCCGAACACGAAGCAGCCGGGTATGCCTACGGCAGAACGCGTTGCTCAGGTACGCAGCCTTCGTCGGGCGGCGATCAGGCGCCGCCGCATCATCGTCGCCACGTTGGCGCTGATTACGGTGGTGGTGTTGGTCTGTGCGTTCTCGCTGCGGTTCAGCCCGTTGTATGCGCTGATTCCCGCCGCGCTGCTGGCTGTGGTGCTGGCGTGCGGTGTGCACGCGGCCAAGCAGGCCCGCGAATGGGAGCATGAATTGTCGTTGGCCCGCAAGCGTGCGGCGGGCAACAAGGCCGTGGCGCAGGCCCAAAAAAAAGCGCGTGAGGAGCAGGCGGCGCAGCATGCCCGTCAGCAGGCGCAAGCCGTAGCTGCCGCCGCAGCGGCTGCCGCGGAGCCGCCCACCGACGAGATGACGCAGCGTGAGATCCGCCAGGTGCTGCGCAAGGCGCAGATCGAACAGCGCAAGGCGCTGGAGGAGCATGCCGCTCAGCAGGCCAGGGAGCAGGCTCGCGAACAGGGCAAGGAACAGGCCAAGGCCGAGGTGGCCGTGGTGGAGCGTCCGTTGCCCGAACCGCGTTCGGAATCCGAGACGGTGCGTGAGGCCGGTGCGCAGGATCTGATCTCCTTCTCGCTGGGCAGGCCGCGTGCGGACGCCGGTGCCGACGAGTCGGCGCATGAGGACCCGCGCAGCCTTGAGATCAAGTCCACCCGTCAGGTGTCCAAGGCGGAGCCCGTCGACACCGCGGAGCGCGAGGCGCTGGCGGCGCAGGCGAAGATGGAGACCGAGCCCGCCAAGCAGAAGCAGGACGAGGCCGTCGATGCGCAGGGCGCGGAGAACGGCGAGACCAGCGACGTCGATTCCTTCCATAAGGCTGAGGAGGAGGCTCAGGTGGCGGTTCCCGCCGCGACTTCCGATTCCCTGGGAAGCAACCTTGAGGAGATTCTTGCGCGACGAGTCGCGCAGTGAGTCGGGAATTTCTCTCACAGCGTTAGCACTCGAGTTGGCAGAGTGCTAAAAATCGCGCTACGATATGGCTTAGTGCTTGAAACCACTCAGGTGATCGTCAGCCTCTTGGGTCCGTTTCCTGGCGCAGATACACTGAACAACTATCGAATACGAGGTGACCCACAGTGTCGATTAAGCTCACACCGTTGGAAGACAAGATTATCGTCAAGCAGGCTGAGGCCGAGACCCAGACCGCTTCCGGTCTGTTCATTCCTGATAACGCCAAGGAGAAGCCGCAGCAGGGCGAGGTCCTGGCTGTTGGCCCGGGCCGTCGCAACGATGCCGGCGAGCGTATCCCGGTCGACGTCAAGGTCGGCGACAAGGTGCTGTACTCCA
>ERZ808246.2027-NODE-2027-length-13328-cov-4.035260_pt1 | contig 13328 bp, 12 predicted proteins | sample MGYA00521083_ERZ808246 | MGnify/ENA primary metagenome ERZ808246 (study PRJEB31516, sample SAMN03275577) | gut metagenome | biome: mammalia-associated habitat; material: feces | host: Papio cynocephalus | place: Kenya | collected 2012-07-07 ...
TTCCGAAATTTTCTCCACAATGTCCGCGGTCAGACCTTCCTGCATCCGGTAGAAGCCCTGTGACTCATCATCCTTGAAGTCATAGAGGCTCCGGTCGACATCTTTCACTTTCTGTTCTGCCATAATCGCCGTTCCTTTATTACGCTTCCACGAATCTTTCGAATCCGCGCTCATTGATTTCATCTACCAATTCTGCACCACCGGTGTGAACCAGATTGCCCTTCACCAGAACGTGCGTGTAATCGACCTGCAGATACTCCAGAATCCGCGTGGAATGCGTGATGATCAGAAGTGCGCCGTTTCTCTTCTTCTGATATTCCTCAATGCCTCTGGAGACAACACGCACGGCGTCCACATCCAGACCGGAATCGGTTTCGTCCAAAATAGCAAGCTTAGGATTGAGCATCAGAAGCTGCAGAATTTCCGCCTTCTTCTTCTCGCCGCCGGAAAATCCGACGTTCAGATCACGCTCAGCGTAGGATTCATCCATTCCGAGCAGCTCCATCGTCGACTCCAGTTCCTTCTTGAACTGGAAAATCTTGAGAGGTTTTCCGGTTTTCTGGCGGATGGCGTTGCGAAGAAACGACTCCAGCGACAACCCCGGAACCTCCAGCGGGTTCTGGAAGGAAAGAAACATTCCCTTCTGTGCGCGCTTATCTGCAGACAGTGCCGTGATATCCTCACCGTCAAAAACAATTTTTCCGCCGGTCACCCTGTAATTGGGGTTTCCCATCAGTGTGTAGCCCAGCGTCGATTTGCCGGCGCCGTTCGGTCCCATCAGGACATGCGTCTCACCCGCCCCAATTTCCAGATTAATATGATGCAGCAGCTCGCCTTCTTCAATGGCTGCCGACAGGTCTGTCACCTGAAGTAATGTATCCGCCATAATTTCCTCCATCTGCCCGCAGCAATCTGTACATCGCTGCAATAGCCTGTTACATTTTATAATATTCTCATAACGATTCAGCATATCCCGATTTCCCCGATGGAAATCCCCCGATGCAGTCGGTCCAGGGACGCCGAACAGTTACATAATCTCTCAGGGTTAAATATTTTGGCACAGAACGTCTCTTCTTGTCTGTTGCCATAGCAATAAATACGTAGCATTCCGCCCGCCATGCCCGGTATTTTCTCAGGAAAATCCGGAATATCTGATGCGTCAGCTGCTCCTGCAAACGGTTTGTGGCTCAGATCACAAAATCATTTCCTGCAAGTGCATCTGCCTGATCCTTCAGATCCTGAAGCGTCACGCTGTCCGCATAGTCATTGATCACCTTGGAAAATTCCTTCCAGAACGGAAGCACCGCGCAGTCCGCACTGCGGGCACAGGGATTGCAGCCTCCCTCCAGACAAGGAACCGGTTCCAGCGGGCCTTCCATGACACGGAGAATGTCTCCCACCGTGTAATCCTCCGGCCGCTTTGACAGCCGATAGCCACCGTTATTGCCTCTTTGTGAACGCAGATATCCGGACCTTGTCAGCGCCGTCACAATCTGCTCCAGATATTTCACCGTAATATCCTGACGCTCCGAAATATCCTTCAATGAAATATACTCGCCTGTGTCATGAACCGCAAGGTCCAGCATCATCCGAAGCGCATACCGTCCTTTTGTTGATATTTTCATTCTGTCCCTCCTGCCCTGCACGATCTTTGGGTTGTCCCCACTTCGCACCTGCTCTATACTTTCTTCATATAATAATGAATGCGGTCTTCCGACAGAACAGGCTGTCGTTCCTTCGGAAATTTCCGATAATAAGGCCGCCGCAAATCCTACTAATTATTGTAATCCTATCGGTCCTCGGGTATTTGCCATAGATATCATATATGCCCGGACCTTTTTTCGCAAGCAAAGACAACAGAAAGGAACCTCTCATTCATGCTGACTGCAGATGAAAAGTATATGAAGCAGGCCCTCACACAGGCCAAAAAGGCCATGGCCCTCGGTGAGGTTCCCATTGGCTGCGTCATTGTTTATGACAACACCGTTATCGGGCGAGGCTACAACCGTCGCAATACCGATCATTCCACGCTCTCCCACGCAGAAATTTCTGCCATCCGCAAGGCCAGCCGCAGGCTCGGGGACTGGCGTCTGGAAGGCTGCACGCTTTACTGCACCCTGGAGCCTTGTCCCATGTGTGCCGGGGCCATCGAACAGGCCAGAATCGACCGCGTGGTCATCGGCGCTCCCAGCGACAAATCCGGCTGTGCCGGATCTCTCCTCAACATCGTCGCCAATGACAAGCTGATGCATCAGTCCGAAATCACCCGCGATGTCCTGACAGAGGAATGCCGAGCCCTGCTGCAGCAGTTTTTCCGCGATCTCCGTATCCGTAACCGCCTGTGTAAAAAAGAGCAGGACTTGCCGTAGAAAGGCTTCTTTGCTATACTAAGAAAATCCTGCCGGTGGCAGGGCTCGGGCAGCTGTCCGGGTGCATCGTATTGATGTTTGGGTCTCACGCAATGAATCCTGCGAACCGTGTCAGATCGGGAACGAAGCAGCACTAAGCAGATCCTTTCATGTGCCGTGAGGAAACCTGGCGGAGCGATGTATCCGGTACCGTGCCCGGGTCCTTCCACCGGCAGGATTTTATTGGATCAATGAGGATTTTGGAAATGGATTTATTGGATCTTACAAGCTGTCATCTCTGTCCGCGAAACTGCGGTGTCAACCGGGAAGCGGGAGAGACCGGCTTCTGCGGGCTCCCCGCAGAAATTCGTGCCGCTCGCGCCGCTCTGCTGTATTACGAAGAGCCCTGTATCTCCGGCACGGCAGGATCCGGCGCCATCTTTTTCACCGGCTGCAATCTCGGCTGTGTTTTTTGTCAGAACACAGAGATTTCCTCCGGCCTTCGCGGCGGTCCCTCCTCTTATGCAGGAGAACCGATCGATGTGGGCCGCCTCGCACAAATCATGCTGCAGCTGCAGGAACAGGGTGCCTCTAACATCAACCTGGTGACACCCTCTCACGTCCTGCATGTCCTGATTCCCGCACTGAAAAAGGCGAAGACAGACGGGCTCCGAATCCCGGTAGTGTACAACACCTCTTCCTACGAAAAGGCGGAGGCTCTCCGCGCGCTGGAAGGACTGGTGGACATCTACCTCCCGGATCTTAAGTATCATTCCACGCAGCTTGCCGCTTCCTATTCTAAAGCGCCGGATTACTGGGAAGCTGCCACTGCCGCCATCAAGGAGATGATCCGTCAGTGTCCGAAGCCCATCTTCGAAGACGGTTCCTCCTCTCTCGATGAAGCCGATGACTGGGACGACCCTCTGATGATGCGCGGTGTCATCGTCCGTCACATGGTTATGCCCGGGCACACCGAGGATTCCAAGGAAATTCTGCGCTATCTTTACGAAACCTATGGGAACCGGATTTTCATCAGCATCATGAATCAGTACACCCCTATGCCGCAGTGTGCAGCGGATTCTCTTCTCTCACGCCCAGTCACAAAAAAGGAATATGACGAAGTCATTGACTTCGCCATATCCCTTGGCATTGAGAACGGTTTTCTTCAGGAGGGCGGCACCATTTCCAAAAGCTTCATCCCTGCGTGGGACGGCACCGGCATTCTATGAGAAATCCTGATTAATATTCCTTCGCATCCAGATACTTCAGATAGTTGATGACCATCAAAGAAATCTTAAAGCGAAGTGCATCGTCAAAGTTCCGGATATCCAGCCCGGTCTGCTTCTGCAGCTTCTCGATCCGGTACACCAGCGTGTTGCGGTGAATGAACAGCTGTCTGGAGGTCTCGGATACATTCAGATTGTTCTCAAAGAAGCAGTTGATCGTAGAGAGCGTCTCCGCATCCAGGTCATCCGGCACTTCATCTCCAAAGACCTCATGAATGAATACGTTGCACAGATTGGAGGGCAGCTGATAGATCAGCCTGCCAATACCAAGCTGATTATAGGAATTAACCATCTTCTCGGCATTGAAGATCTTGCCGACATCCATTGCCATTCTCGCTTCCTTGTAGGAACGAGAAATATTCTTCAGATCGGTCACAATGGAGCCATAGGATGCGCGTACCTTCAGCATCGCCTCCGTGTTCAGCATGTCAACCGCCACCGTGGCTGCCTCTTCCAGCTGATCGTAGGACTCCGCCGTCTCTACTGCCTTAATGATGATTACGCTCTTCTCATCAACCTCCGTCAGGTAATCACCGTTGTGTGCAGTGAAAATGCTCCCCAGGAGTTCACTCGCTGATGTCTCTCCATCCGACTCCAGCTCCACCAGAATGATGGCGCGCGGCACCTGATAATTGATGTGCAGCTTCCTCGCGCGGTTATGAATATCCACCAGAAGAAGGTTATCGAGAAGCAAGTTCTGGAAGAAGTTGTTCCGATCGTACTTCTCACGGTAGGCAACCATCAGATTCTGAATCTCACTGACCGCAATGCGGGCGATCATCAGTGTGTGATCGCCGTCTCCGATTGCAGTCAGAACATAGGCGGTGTCCTCCTCGTCGCGGATTTTCAACAGATAATGGTTGCCGACAATCTGGCTGTCCACAGAGGACTTTGCAAATCCGGACACCATATCCGCAGCCGGAATTTCCGCTCCCTGCGTCATTGCAAACAGGCCGCCGTTCACATCCTGCATACAGAACTCCACCTTCGAAATCGAGGTGAGTTCTTCCAGACAACTCTTAACAATCTGTGATGATAGCATATATAGGTTCCCTTCTCCCCGCAGAATGATACCCGTACTCTTTGGCAGAAACCGGTTCCGTCATCCCGTACTGTGCGTCTGCTGTTCTCCGCGAGGTCTCTTTTTGCGCAGACCAAATCCGTCAAAAAGCGGATTTTTCGTTCATTATGATTATCTGTTGAAATATTCTACGCGCTCATTTTGTTAAAAACAACCCAATTTCCTATTTTTTGCTGCGTTTCACATTCATTTCATAATTCGAGCAGAATTCCTTTAGAACTTCTCCTCCGTTCACACAGCAGAGAAGCCGAAGCCAGGCAGCAGGAACGTCCCGCATTTTACTGCCTGGCGCAGGTGTATCTACAGAAAAAGAGGTGTGCAGATGCACACCTCTTTGATGATTTCGATATTCTCTCAGAAGATTAGTTGCAGATAGTCTTCTCAGTTTCCTTGTCGAATACGTGAACCTTCTCGGTATCAATTGCAAACTCAACCTCAGATCCCGGACGAGCGGTGGTCTTAGGATCAACGCGAGCAGTAACCGGAGTCTCGTTTACATCGAAGTACAGGAATACTTCTGCGCCGAGCAGCTCGTATACGTTAACCTTTGCCTTGAAGATCGCGTTGGACTTTGCCAGATCATCCGGATGATCAGAAAGGTTCTCAGGACGGATACCCATAACAACGGTCTTTCCGTCATAGCCGCCATCGATCAGGGCCTTGGACTTCTCAGCATTCAGCGGAACGGTAACCGCGCTGCCGATCTGCAGGGATGCCTGTGTGCCGTTTACCTTAACGGTAGCATCCAGGAAGTTCATCTGCGGAGATCCCATGAAGCCTGCTACGAACAGGTTGCAGGGAAGATCATACAGGTGCTGAGGAGTATCTACCTGCTGAACAACGCCGTCCTTCATAACAACAATTCTGGTACCAAGCGTCATAGCCTCGGTCTGGTCGTGTGTTACGTAGATGATGGTGGTGCCCAGTCTCTGGTGCAGCTTTGCAATCTCAGATCTCATCTGTACACGAAGCTTTGCATCCAGGTTGGAAAGAGGCTCATCCATCAGGAATACCTTAGGATTACGAACGATTGCACGTCCCATTGCAACACGCTGTCTCTGTCCACCGGAAAGAGCCTTCGGCTTACGATCCAGAAGGTTGGTCAGATCCAGAATCTTCGCTGCGTTGCGAACCATCTTGTCGATCTCGTCCTTCGGAACCTTACGGAGCTTCAGTCCGAATGCCATATTATCATAAACCGTCATGTGCGGATACAGAGCGTAGTTCTGGAATACCATTGCGATATCACGATCCTTCGGCTCTACATCGTTCATAACCTTACCGTCGATCTTGAGGGTACCGGAGGAGATGTCTTCCAGACCTGCGATCATACGAAGGGTGGTAGACTTTCCGCATCCGGAAGGTCCTACGAAGATGATGAACTCCTTATCTTCGATATCAAGATTGAAATCCTTAACTGCCTCAAAGCCGTTGGGATACTTCTTATAGATGTGCTCCAAATTAAGACTTGCCATTTCATAACCTCCTGTTGGTGCGGAAGCTTTCTTCCGCTTTTCACGACTGTACTTAGTATAGGAGAAAGCCCCCTTTCTTACCATCACCTAAATCCACAAAAAAACCGGATTTTCCTTGGCAATAGTACGGAAAGGGGGCTCTCCAGGCGTCGCCTTTGTTGATGTTGTTCAAGGTTTGCAGAGCTTCACTGGACATATTATCCAATTCCCGGCGCCTTCGTCCTTTTCATGGGCAAAAGCACCCGGATGCTCTCTGTTTTTCCTGTATTGTTCGGCATTTCGCCGCGTTTTACTTGTTCTCGTTCAGGATGCGGTAAGCTTCTTCCTTCTCCGCCTCGTCCTCTTCCTCCGTCAGTTCCTCTTTCTTGGGCTCAAACCGTGCAAACGGCTTGCTGACCAGAAGACAGGTCACATAGCCCGGTGCCGTGAATCCGAACAGAACCACCAACGGGAAAATCTGAGGAACCAGAAGAAGCGACAGAACCGCCAGAGCCGCAGAAGCCGCCCAGATTCCACCGATTCCCAGGGTTCTCGGGAAATTGGCGATTGCCATCAACGCGGAATTCTTGAAGGTTGTCTTTACGTTGTTGACAAAATGGCTCTGAAGCGGGAACACCCACTGCAGAAGAAGATATAAAATAATCGTAACCACGATCACAAGATAACGGATTGCCTTTGGAAAAGTGTCCGGTGCCTGACGGAACATCAGAAGATCCAGTGTCAGTACAACGATCAGGGCCAGCATAATCAGCCACTCTCCGGTGGCCTGTTTGAAATTCTCCTTAAACTGCTGGAAAAACGGGCGGACTGTGTAGCCCTCTTCTTTCCTCGCCCACTTCAGCTCCACGTAATACATGGCAGACAATGCCGAGCCTGCCGTGATCACCGGAATGCATAAAAGCAGGGTGAGCAGATTTAAAATCATCATGTCCGCAACACGGGACAGTGCCCGCATCACCGGACTCTCAAGATCAAAAAACTTTCCCACTTCTTTTCCCTTTCCTGCCGCAACTTTCTGCAGCACTGCGGGGAGAATCATTCTCCTCCGCTTTCCTGGTTTCGCCCGCTGTCTCCCCTCCCTCATGAGAAATCAGCATGCTGACATATTCTGTGATCCTGCCGCAGTGCACTGCATCCGCATCCGGATCACGATGCTTCTCCCGGCAGAAGTCCGTCCAGAAAACTTTGTATCTGCTCCCGGATCATCCGGATCAGGCTTTTCTTTCCCTTCTCCGCCTCCGTCCGGACCACATCACCAACCGCCTTTGTCGCACTCTCCCCGGCCTCGCTGACCTTCTGCGTCACAGTCGCCCAAGCAGAATCTTTAGCACTGTTTACCGCATCCATCACCTTCGGATCCTTGGTGATTTCCGACCAGATCAGAATAGGGGACAGCCCCATCTCCTGCAGCTGGTCCAGTGCCTGCAGAAGATAGCGTTTCTCCCGGGCGATGCCAGAATCTGCAGGTTCTTCCTTCGCAGCAAAAGGCGCGGATTCCGTATCCGTTGACATATCCCCTTCATCCGTTTCCGGAATGTCGGCCCAGCCGGATGTCTCTGCTGCCTCTGCCTCCGCTGGTGCAAAGCTCCCTGCAAGGCAGGCGGCAGTCAGGAGTACGCAGAGAATTCTCTTAGCAGATCTTTCCGCCATCCGTAATGTCCTTATCTGTCTCCGGTGTCATCAGTGCAAGCTTTCCGTTCTCATCCTCCGCACACAGGAGCATGCCTTCCGACAGAACTCCCGCAAGCTTCGCCGGCTTCAGATTACACACAACCGCAACCTTCTTTCCAACCATCTCTTCCGGCTCATAGTACTTGTGAATGCCCGAAACAATCTGGCGTGTCTCGCTTCCGATACGAACCTGCGAGCACAGAAGCTTCTTCGAGCCCTTGACCGCCTCACACTTCACAACCTGTCCGACGCGCAGCTCCACCCTGTCAAAATCATCAATCGAGATGGCTTCCTTGTGCTGCAGGTCTTTTTTCTCTTCGGACGCATTGCCTTCCTTCTTGCTGTCACCTTTTTCTCCGCGCGCAGCCGCTGCCGCAGCCTCCGCCTTCTGTTTCTCTACAATGACAGCAACCTTCTCCATGACTTCCTTCTCATCAAGCCTTGCGAAAAGGATCTCCGGATCCTCCGTTACCTTATTTCCGGACGGGTACAGGCCAAACGTCTCCAGCGTATCGAAATCACGCAGCTTCGTATTCAGCTGGGCCGCAATCCGGTCCGCCGTATCCGGCATAAACGGAGCAAGAAGGGAGGTTCCCATGATGATGCCCTCGGTCAGGTTGTACAGCACCATTGCAAGGCGGTCCTTCTTCGCCTCGTCTTTGGCAAGCACCCATGGCTCCGTCTCATCAATATACTTGTTCAGCCGCTTGAAGACTGCAAAGATCTCCTTCAGGGCATCCGCCACACGCAGCTCCGCCATGTCCTCTTCCACCTTTGCATACGCATCGGTTGCCACGGCCTTCAGCTCTTCGTCCACGGCTTCCTCCTCGCCGCGGTTCTCTACCACGCCGCCGAAGTACTTGTTGCTCATGGAGATGGTTCTTTTCACCAGATTTCCCAACGTATTGGCAAGATCAGAATTGATCCGTTCCACGCACAGCTCCCAGGTGATCACGCCATCATTCTCATACGGCATCTCATGCAGCACAAAATAGCGGACCGCATCCACACCGAACAGTTCCGCCATATCATCTGCATAGATGACATTTCCCTTGGACTTCGACATCTTCTCCCCGCCCTGCAGAAGCCACGGATGGCCGAAAACCTGCTTCGGCAGCGGCTCGCCCAGTGCCATCAGGAAGATCGGCCAGTAAATGGTATGGAACCGGATGATATCCTTGCCGATCAGATGAAGGTCCGCCGGCCAGTACTTCTTATACAGGTCCGAAGAATTTCCGTCTGCGTCATACCCGATGCCGGTGATGTAGTTGGTCAGCGCATCCAGCCATACGTACACCACATGCTTCGGATCAAAATCAACCGGAATGCCCCATTTGAAGCTTGTGCGGGATACGCACAAATCCTGAAGGCCCGGCAGAAGGAAATTATTCATCATTTCATTCTTGCGGGACTCCGGCTGAATGAATTCCGGATGTTCATTGATGTAGTCGATCAGACGCTGTGCGTACTTCTGCATCCGGAAGAAATAGGCATTCTCGTTCTCTTCATGCACCGTTCCGCCGCAGACCGGACACTTGTCCCCATCCACGATCTGTGAAGGAGTGTAGAACGCCTCGCATTCCGTGCAGTACATTCCCTTGTACTGTCCCAGATAGATGTCTCCCTGATCATACAGTTTCTTAAAAATCTTCTGAACCTGCTTCTCGTGGTCCGCATCCGTCGTGCGGATGAAGCGGTCATAGGAGGTATTCATCAGATCCCAGATCCGCTTGATCTCTCCTGCAGTTTCATCCACGAACTGCTTCGGAGTCTTGCCAGCCTGCGCGGCCCGCTCCTCGATCTTCTGTCCGTGCTCATCCGAACCGGTCTGGAAATGCACGTCATAGCCGTCCGCGCGCTTGTAGCGGGCGATACTGTCCGCCATGATGATCTCGTAGGTATTGCCGATGTGCGGTTTGCCTGATGTGTAAGCAATGGCCGTTGTGATGTAATAAGGTCCTTTATTCTGCATTCTGTTCTCCTTGTTATACCCCGCTGAGGCAAAATCCGTGAATGCGGTTTTGCCGAATGCGGCAGCCGGTGCGCCAGCACCGATGCTGCAGTTTGAAAGTGACATATCAAGGTCTCTTTCAAACTGCTTCTCTTACCAGGTCAGGACGTCACAGCCATCTTCCGTGACCAGCACCTGCACTTCTCTTTGTGCCGAGGGCTTTCCGTCCGCGGTATAAATGGACCAGCCGTTCCCCTCATCCTGGAAAATTTCATCCGTTCCCATATTCACCATCGGTTCAATGGTAAAGCACATACCGGGCACCATCAGCATTTCTGTGCCAGGCAGAGAAACATAGCTGACATACGGGTCTTCATGGAATTCCAGCCCGCAGCCGTGCCCCCCGATCTCCTTGACCACCGAATAGCCATTTTCCAGGGCATGCTGGTGAACCGCATTTCCCATATCTCCCAGGAAGGTCCAGGGCTTTACATTCCGGATGCCGATCTCCACGCATTCGTTGGTGACCTGCACCAGCTTTTTCCAGTCATCCCGGACATTCCCGATCATGAACATACGGGAAGAATCGGAGAAATACCCGTTCAGAATGGTGGAGCAGTCCACATTGATGATATCGCCGTCCTTCAGGATCACATCCTTACTGGGAATGCCATGGCAGACCTGATCATTGACCGACGTGCAGACGCTCTTGGGATAGCCTTCGTAATGAAGGTCCGCCGGAATTCCGCCCATTTTCACGGTAGTGTTGTACACAATATCATCAATTTCCTGCGTTGTCATGCCCTCGTGGATTTTTTCCGCGATTTCATCCAGAACCGCAATGTTGATTTTCGCGCTCGCCTTGATCCCTTCCACATCCTTCGGAGTCTTGATGATGCTTCTGTCCGGAACAACATATCCCTGCAGCTCATATTCACGGATTCTCTCATCAAAATCCATGTGGCAGTTCTTGTATTTCCTGCCGCTTCCACACCAGCAGGGAGCGTTGCGGTCAATTTTGGTCATGTGCTGTGTCATTTTTCAGATATCCTTTCTGCCGCGGCCTCGTCTGACTCCGGAATTCTTCTTTCTGGAAGGCAGCTGTCTTTTTTTATTTTCCTAGTTCCTCACAGCCTTCCGGCCGCTGTCGGAAATGGTTCATGAAGAATTCCGTATTTTCCTCAATGTCGCCGTGATAAATCGCAGAGCCCGCCACAATGACATTGGCTCCCGCGTTCAGAGCCACGTCGACATTCCCGCGGACAATGCCTCCATCTACTTCGATGTCCGTGTCCAGATTCAGGCCATTGAGCATGGCCCGTGCCTCGCGAATCTTGCGGGTACTGGTCTCGATGTACCTCTGTCCGCCGAATCCCGGCTCGACCGTCATGATCAGCAGCATATCAATCCGTTCCAGATAAGGAAAAACTTCCTGAATCGGCGTCGACGGCTTGAGAGCAAGTCCGACGCGCTTCCCCTGCTCGCGAATGGCTGCGATCACTGCACCGACATCCGGGGTCGCTTCCATATGAAACGTAATCCCATCTGCCCCACAATCTGCAAAATTCTTGATGTACCGCTCCGGATCCTTCACCATCAGATGGACATCGAAGAATTGATCCGTACTGCCCCGGATGCTCCGAATCACCGGCATTCCAAATGAAATCGACGGAACAAACATGCCGTCCATTACATCAATATGCACCCAGGGAGCACCTGCCTCGCGGGTCGCCGCGATCTCCTGACCGAGGCAGTTGAAATCTGCAGCAAGAATGGAGGGAGACAGCTTAATCATTTCGATCACCTGTAGGGCACGCCCTTGCGCCCTGAAAATCCGAATGTCTGCATAGACATCTGTTGCCGTTCAAATGCCCGGAGCTCCTGTGACAGAGCCCCGGGCCTTTATTTTCTCTCACACGAGGAAGGCCATCCAGTCTCCTGCGTGTCTGCTCCTTCAGCCCTTTACAAACGCAAGCGTCTTTGCTGCAATGCCTGCTGCGTCAAGGCCGTACTTTGCAACCAGCTCACCAGCCGTTCCGGACTCTCCGAAGCGGTCCTGTATGCCAATGCGGCAGAGCTTTGTGGGAAGCTTCTCCGACAGAACCTCGGCAACTGCTCCGCCGAGACCGCCGATGACGCTGTGCTCTTCCGCCGTCACCACCTTGCCGGTCTTGCCTGCAGAAGCCAGAAGGAGCTCTTCGTCAATCGGCTTGATCGTGCAGATATTGATGACCTCTGCATCGATGCCCGCGTCCTTCAGGGTCTGTGCTGCATCCAGTGCCGCTGCAACACAAATGCCGGTTGCCACGATCGTGACGTCCTTTCCCTCTCTCAGGAGCTTTCCCTTCCCGATTTCAAAATGGTAATCGGGATCATTGAAAACCGGAACCGCATAACGGCCGAATCTCATATAAACCGGTCCGACATAGTCTGCCGCTGCCTTCACGGCAGCTCTTGCCTCGATGTCATCCGAGGGGCTCATGACAACCATCCCCGGGATCGTACGCATCAGGGCCAGATCCTCGTTACACTGATGGCTTGCGCCGTCCTCGCCTACCGTGATACCTGCATGCGTTGCACCAATCTTGACGTTAAGGTGCGGATAGCCAATGGAGTTTCTCACCTGCTCATAGGCACGTCCTGCTGCGAACATGGCAAAGGTCGAGGCGAACGGAATTTTTCCTGCTGCCGCAAGTCCTGCCGCAATTGTCATCATATTCCCCTCTGCGATGCCGCAGTCATAAAAACGGTCCGAGTACTCTTTTGCAAAATAAGAGGTTCTGGTGGAGGCCTTCAGATCAGCGTCCAGCACCACAATATCCGGATGATCCGCGCCGAGCTCCGCCAGTGCATGTCCATAGCTCTCACGGGTTGCGATCTTCTTAACGTCTGCCATTACTGCTCGCCCTCCTTCTCCAGTTCTGCATCAATCTTCGCAAGTTCTTCCATTGCTACGGCATACTGCTCGTCATTCGGCGCTGTGCCGTGCCAGGACGCCTGATTCTCCATGTAAGAAACTCCCTTGCCCTTGACAGTCTTCGCAATGATCGCCGTAGGCATGCCCTTGGTGGCTCTTGCCTCCTCAAATGCCTTCCGGATCTCGTCAAAATTGTGTCCATCAATGGTGATCACATGGAAGTTGAAGGCCTCAAACTTCTTATCGATCGGATACGGGTTGTTGACTTCGGAGATGTCGCCGTCAATCTGAAGGTTGTTGTTATCTACAATGACACAAAGATTATCCAGCTTCTTGGCGCCTGCGAACATCGCAGCCTCCCAGACCTGTCCTTCCTCCAGCTCGCCGTCTCCCAGGAGCGTATACACGCGGTAAGCCTTCTTGTCGATCTTTCCTGCGAGTGCCATGCCGCAGGCCGCGGAAATCCCCTGTCCGAGAGATCCGGAAGACATATCCAGGCCGGGCAGATACTGCATGCTGGGATGCCCCTGAAGTCTCGTTCCGAGCTTACGGAATGTCTTCAGCTCCTCCACCGGAAAATATCCCTTCAGCGCCATCGC
>ERZ808246.2028-NODE-2028-length-13326-cov-3.645392_pt1 | contig 13326 bp, 8 predicted proteins | sample MGYA00521083_ERZ808246 | MGnify/ENA primary metagenome ERZ808246 (study PRJEB31516, sample SAMN03275577) | gut metagenome | biome: mammalia-associated habitat; material: feces | host: Papio cynocephalus | place: Kenya | collected 2012-07-07 ...
AGTTCGGCTACTCCATGATCAACGACAACAAGTGCGACATCATCTGGGGCGTTGCAGGCAATGCCGGCAACGGCGCGGCTGAAGCTGCTCTTGAGACCGGCAAGGCCTGGTTCATCGGCGTTGACTCCGACCAGGAGCTGACCTTCTCCTCCGATCTGGCTGCTCTGACGCTGACCTCCGGCCTCAAGAACATCGGCAACTCGATCATCTGGATCTTTGACCAGTGGGATGCCGGCAACACCTATTGGGGCACCGAAGTCCAGCTCGGCCTTGCAGAAGGCGGCGTTGGCATCGTCACCGACAAGAACTATGCGACCTATGCGTCCGACGCCACCAAGGCTGCTGTCGAAGCGGCACAGGCCGGCATTATGGACGGCAGCATCAAGGTCGACACCGCGTTCGACGCGAACTTCGACGTTGCAGCTCTGCGCGACTCCGTCAGACCGTAAGTTCAGATCCTTCCGGGGAGGCTCTATGAGCCTCCCCCATCCAGGGTTTTCTGTAAAAAGTAATAGTGAATAAGGAATAAGTGCGGCGGCGCTTCCGGCGCGGCATTCTGTCACTTTTTCAGGATTCACTATTACTTATTGCTTTTTATACCCACAACTTTTTCTGAAGAAAGAGAGGAACATATCGTATGCCAGACGAAAAAACCGGCCGTCCGGACGAACAGTATGTCGTCCAGATGAAAGGGATCACCAAGGTGTATCCCAACGGCGTCGCGGCCAATCAGGGCGTGGATTTCTTCCTTCGCAGGGGTGAGATCCATGCGCTGATGGGCGAAAACGGCGCCGGCAAGTCAACGCTGATGAAGATGCTGTTCGGTCTGGAGCAGCCGACGAGCGGCGAGATCTGGGTGAACGGAGAAAAGCTCTCGCTCACCTCCCCCACCGTCGCCATCTCCCACGGGATCGGCATGGTGCACCAGCATTTCATGCTCGTCCCGAGCCTGACCGTGGCGGAAAACATGGTGCTCGGCATGGCGCCGCGCAAAGGTCTGTTCATTGACCACGCCAAGGCCGTGGAGATCACAAAGCAGTACGCGGAAAAGTACAATCTGCACGTCGAGCCGGAAGCCCGGATCATGGATATCCCGGTCGGCATGAAGCAGAAGGTCGAGATCCTCAAGGCGCTCGTCCGCGGTGCAAAGATCCTGATCCTCGACGAGCCGACCGCCGTTCTCACCACGCAGGAGACCGTCGAGCTGTTCCGCGAGCTTCGCAGCCTCAAGGAGCAGGGCTACACCATCGTCTTTATCTCCCACAAGCTCAACGAGATCATGGAGATCACCGACCGGCTGACGATCATGCGCGGCGGCCGCTCGATGGGCGTATACAACACGTGCGACGTCACAAAGGAAGAAATTTCGCGCCTCATGGTCGGCCGCGACGTCATTCTGAACGTGCAGAAGGACAAGGCGCAGCCGACGGACGTCGTTCTGCGTGTGCGCGATGTGGAATACGTGAACGAATGGCACAAGAAGATGCTGGACAGGATCTCCTTTGACGTTCGCCGCGGCGAGATCCTGGGCATCGCGGGCGTCGAGGGCAACGGCCAGAAGGAGCTGGTCGACATGCTCTTCGGCTTCCTGACGCCGAACGCCGGTACTGTGACCGTGCAGTCGGAAAACATCCTCGGCCTGCCGCAGCAGAAGCTGCGGGAGAAAGGCATCGCGCTCGTCCCGGAGGACCGCATGCTCTACGGTATCGCCGCAGGTGCGTCCATTGAAGAAAACCTGATCTCCGACCGCAGCGCGGCCAGGCGCCTCAACCATGGCCCGCTGTTCAATTCCAAGGCCATTCATGAGGAAGCCGACCAGCTTATCAAGGATTACACCGTTCTGTGCAAATCCCGCAAACAGCAGGTCGGCATGCTCTCCGGCGGCAACATCCAGAAGGTCGTCGTCGCCCGCGAATTTTCCAGCAATCCCGTGCTGATCCTTGCCGACCAGCCGACACGCGGCATCGACGTCGGCGCGACCGAGTTCATCCGCAAGAAGCTCGTGGAGCTTTCCCGGTCCGGCATTGCCGTCCTGCTCATTTCCGCCGACCTTGCTGAGGTCATGGAGCTATCCGACAGCCTGATCGTCATGCACGGCGGAAAGATCGCGGCCTACTTTGAAGATACCTCTACGCTCACCGACGATGTGATGGGCGAATACATGCTCGGCCTCAAGTCTCAGAGCGAGACCGAGGTCAGGAGGGTTTGCCATGACTAAAAAACGTCAGATCCTGTTTTCTGTCATCCGCGGCCTGCTCGCCATTCTGATCGCGCTTCTCGTGGCGACACTGCTCATTTTCCTGTCCGCGGAGGGCGACGGCTTCTCCGAAAAGCTGTCCGCTACCGGCGACGCTTTGAAGCAGCTGCTTGTCGGCCCGCTGTTCCGCATGGGCCGCAGCGGCACGACCTTTGATTTTAAGCGCCTGACGGATATTCTGGCTTCGATGATCCCGATCATCTTCACCGGTCTTTCCGTCTGCGTGATGTTCTCCGCAAACCAGTTTAACCTCGGCTCCGAGGGCGGCATCATGCTCGGCGCGTTCACGACCGGCATGGTCGCGGTCTATGTCCCGATGGGCGCGGCCATCCACCCCATTGTCGGCGTGCTGGCCGGCGGTCTTGCCGTGGCCATTATGATGCTGCTGCCGGCACTTCTGAAAACGAAGCTCGATGTCAGCGAAATGGTCTGCTCGCTGATGCTCAACTACATCGTCATGTATCTCATCAAGTATCTGATGAATACATATCTCGCGGACAAGACCAAGGGGCAGATCCAGTCCTATGAGTTCCTGGAGACCTCCAAGATCGCACCGCTGATCGACAACGGCTCCAAGCTCTCCTGGGGCTTCGTCGTGGCCATCGCCTGCGTCGTCCTCATCGGTCTTTTCATGTACAACACCCGCTGGGGCTACACCATCCGGATGATCGGCATCAATCAGGCCTTTGCCAAATACTCCGGCATGAAGGTCGCGACGGTCATCGTCCTGTCGCAGGTTCTGGGCGGCTTCCTCGCCGGTATGGGCGGCGGCATTGAGATGCTTGGCCGGTATCCGACCTTCTCGTGGAGTTCGCTTCCGGGCTATGGCTGGACGGGCATCACCATTGCGATCCTCGCGGGCAACAACCCGTGGTTCGTCCCGTTTGCCTCGTTCTTTATGGCGTATCTGACCAAGGGCTGCGAACTGATGGCGACCTATGCCAACGTGCCTTCGCAGCTGATCGATATCATTCAGGGCGTCATTTTCCTGTTCTTTGCCGCCGAGCAGTTCCTGTCGAAGTACCGGCAGAAGCTGGTCGTCAAGACTGCACAGGAGGAGCTTGCCGCCAAGGCTGCGCTTGAGAGCAAGAAAGGAGGCGCAGAACATGCTTAATTTTCTGAAGATGCTGCTGACGCCGGAGTTTTTCTTCTCCATTATCCGCATTTCCGCGCCGATTTTGTTTGCAACACTGGCCGCCATCGTAGTCGAAAAGGCAGGCTTCTGCAACATCGGTCTGGAAGGTCTTATGATGTTCTCCGCGCTGACCGGCTCTCTCATCTCCTACTATGCGCACAGCTGGGTCTGGGGTCTGCTGGCGGCGCTTGCCATCGGCGTTCTCATGAGCCTTCTCATGGGTTTCTTTGCCTTCCAGCTCAAGACGGACATTACGCTCGTCGGTATCGCCATCAACATGATGGGCTCCGGCGGTACGCTGTTTTTGTGCAAGGTCATCACCAACCTGACGGAAGGCTCGGCCATGGCCTCTTCCACCGGCCTCATCAACACCGATCTGCTGATCCCGAACATCAATCTTCCCCTCATCAGCAAGATTCCGTTCCTTGGTCCGATCCTCTCCGGCCATAACCTGCTGACGTGGCTGGCCTTTATCTGCTGCGCGCTGACAAGCGTGATGCTCTACAGGACGAGCCTCGGTCTCAACATCCGCGCTGTCGGTGAAAACCCGAATGCGGCAAGCTCGGTCGGCGTATCTGTCCTGAAGATCAAGTACATCGCCATCGGCTTCTCCGGCCTCATGTGCGGCTTCGGAGGCGCGTTCATGTCGATGTATTATGCGGCCGGCTGGTCTCTGGACATGGTCGCGGGCCGCGGCTTCATCGCGCTGGCCGCGCAGGCCATGGGCGGCGGCGAATGCCTTGGCGGTATGCTGTCGTCTCTGGTGTTCGGCTTTGCGCAGGCGCTGGGCATCAAATTTTCGGCGGTCGGCCTTGATTCGAACCTGGCATCCCCCATCCCCTATGCCGTCACCATCATCGGCCTTGTGATCTTCTCGCTCGTGCGGCGCAGCCGCGCGAAGAAGCTCCACTCGGCCGCCCTCAAGTAAGGAGTTTGCTATGCCCGAGTTGAAGAAAATCCCCGTCATTCTTGACGGCGACCCTGGTCATGACGATGCGATCGCATGGGTCCTGGCCCGCGCCAGCCGACAGCTTGACATTCTTGCCGTGACCTCGTGCTGCGGCAACCAGACGATCGAGAAAACGACCTATAACGCCCTGCGCATCTGCACGCTGATCGGACTGGACGCGCCTGTCGGCAAGGGCTGCCCGCATCCGCTCCTGAACGACGTGATGAACGCGCCCTCTGTCCACGGCGAATCGGGTCTGGACGGCCCGGCGCTGCCGGAGCCTTCGCGCAGCGCGTCGGAGCTGTCCGCGCCTGAGCTGATGGCCAGGGTCCTGCGGGAATCTCCGGAGCCCGTCACCATCGTGGCGACCGGCCCGCAGACGAATGTTGCCGCCCTCTTGCTGGCGCATCCGGAGCTGAAAGAAAAAATCGCCCGCATTTCTCTGATGGGCGGCGGCATTGCCACCGGCAACTGGACGCCTGCCGCAGAATTTAACATTCTTGTCGACCCGGAAGCCGCAAAGATCGTCTTTGGATCCGGCATTCCCATCACCATGGCCGGTCTGGACGTGACCGAAAAGGCGCTCATCATGCCGGAGGATTTCGAGCGTGTGCGCGCGCTTGGAAACCCGGTCAGCGATATCGTCGCGCAGTGGCTGGAGTTCTTCTACAAGTTCCACCGCTCCATCGGCTACGCCGGTGCGCCGATGCACGACCCGTGCGCCGTCATGGTGCTGCTCCACCCGGAGATCTTCACCGCAAAAAAGATGTATGTTCAGATCGAGACCGCAGGCGAATACTGCCGCGGCACGACGGTCGGCGATGTCCTCGGCTTCTCCGGACATGCGCCGAACGCAGAGATCCTTCTGGATGTTGACCGCAGCCGCTTCGCAGACCTGCTGGTCGAAGCCATCCGCTTCTATGGGGAGGAACACGCATGACAGCAAAGAAAATTCCCATCTGGATCGACTGCGACACCGGCACGGATGACACCGTCGCCATCATGCTGGCTCACGCGCTGCCGGAGCTGGAGATCATCGGCCTGTCGGCTGTTGCAGGCAATAGCCTGCTTTCCAATACCTTCCCGAACACACGCCGCATCGTGCATCTGCTGGGCGCTTCCTACCCGGTCTATGCAGGCGCTGACCGTCCTCTGGTCCGCGAGCCGCATGCAGCCGGTGCATTTCACGGGGAAAACGGTCTCGGCGGTGTAGAGCTTCCCCTGCCCGCGCAGGCACCTTTGACCACGCCCGCGTGGGACGCTCTGTACGAAGCGGCAAAGGCCATGCCCGGCGAGCTGCGGCTCGTCGCCACAGGCCCTCTCACTAATGTGGCCATCGCGCTCACCAAATACCCGGATTTCAAAGCGCTCCTGCACTCCATCGCGCTGATGGGCGGCGCAGCCGTCAGCGGCAATGTTACGCCCGCGGCAGAGTTCAATATTTATGACGATCCGGATGCCGCGCAGATCGTGTTCAAATCCGGTGTTCCGCTCGTTATGTGCGGGCTGGATGTCACCATGCAGGCGGAGCTTCGCCCGGCTGACTGGGATGAGATGGCGGCTTACCCGAATCGCTGCGGCCCGCTGGTCAAGGAGATGTTCGCCTGCGCGTGGAAGACGATCCGGATCATCGGCCTCACAGGCGTCGCGCAGCACGATTCCTGCCCGGTCATGTACCTGGCGCATCCAGAGCTGTTTGAAGGAAAGATGGCCGGCGTCTACGTGGAAACGCAGAGCGAGCTGACGCTCGGCAAGACGGTCACAGACCTGCAGAGCGACAAGAAATTCGATAAAAAGAACGCGCTCGTGCTGTTGAAGCTCGACCGCGAAGCATTTATGAGCATCCTCAAGGAGCGCATCCGCACCCTCCCCTGAATCAATCGAAAAATTGCCGGACTGCATCTGACTGCAGTCCGGCAATTTTGTTATTTCTGTTCCTGCATATACAGGCTGACGCGATTCTGGATGAGCTTGGAGACCTCTTCCACCGTCTTATCGCCGGAGAAGTAGGCCGCAGCCTCCTGCGAGATCGTGTCCAGCACGTTCGAATCATAGTCCAGATAGCTGGTCGTTGTGTTGATGACGTCCATAACGGCGTCATACTGCTCCTGCGTGACGGCGTAGAGCTCGATCATCGGCTCGTCGCCGTAGCTCATGCCGCCGGTCGAGATGGGAATGGGGTTGCCGTCCTCGTCCAGCACCTGATTGCCGTCGGCGTCGGTCTCGTACTCCTGCTCCATCGCCTTGGCTGCCTGCGCCTCAAAGGCAGATTTCACGATCGGGAACGACCACATATTTGTCTGATAGTCGTCCGACAGCGCAGAGCGGATGAACGACCATGCCGCGCTCTTGTCCTTACAGGCCGTTGTGATCGCCAGAGAGACCTGCGACGTGAAGCAGTTGCCGCTGCTGCCGTCCTCGCGCGGGAAGCCGATGAATGCGGCGTCATTGTCCAATGCAGCAAAGGTGTAATAGAGATTGTCAAAATCGGAAATCGAGGTCGGGTACAGCAGCTGCTTGCCGTTGCGGACACGGGAATAGTCGCTCTCATAGTCCTCATCGTCCGACTGCCAGTCGTAATCCGTCGGCAGCGGCTTGACGAACTCAAGAAGCGCGCGGAACTCGTCCGAATCAAAATTGCAGGTACCGTCCTGCCAGTTCATAAAATTGGCCGCGTTCATTGCCACACAGTACTGCAGCATTTCGGACTGCGTATAGTACCTGTTGAACACCGTGGCCCCCTCCGGCAGCTTGGAAAGCGCGTCATTGACGTCGGCCAGTGTCCAGCTCGTATAGCCGCCGACGATCTTGTTCAGGCCGATCGCGGTCACGACGCCGAAATCGATCGGCATCTGATAGAGATGGCCGTCCGTCTGCGCCGCGTTGATCGGCTGGAGCATGAGCGCGTCGCGCGAGTATTCCGGGTCGGCGTCAATGTAGCTCCACAGATCCTCCAGCAGGCCCTTGGCCGCGTACTGCGCGACCGGCAGCTGGTTTGTCATCATGAGATCCGGCACATTGCCGGAGATGATCTCGGTGTTGAGCTTCGTCAGACCGTCGGCGCCGTCACCGGAACTGAGCTCCGAATAATCCTTGACCACGATACGGTACTCGCTGTTATTCTTGTTGAACTTGACGATCTGGCTGCGCAGATTGTAGTCCAGACCATAGCAGGCCAGCGTCAGCTCGGTCTTCTGCTTCACGCTGGACGTGTCCACCCGTGTCAGAACAACGACCTGCTGCTGGCTGGAGCCGTCCTGCCGGTTATAATCCGACAGAACCGCGGCAATGCGGCCATCGGACAGGAACGCAATATTGTCGCTGCTGATGGAGTTGCTGTCAACATCACAGCTCATCCAGTCAACCACCTTCTCCGTCTTGCCGGTATCTCTCCGCTCGCCGTAGATGCTGCTGTTTCTCGTGTAGAAATAGGCATAGACGTCGTTTCCGGGGAAGAGGTTCCATGCGTCGGAAGAGACCGGCGTTTCCTTGCCCCAGTCCTTCGTTTCAGGGTCGAGCTGTTTGAACACGCTCGTATCGTCCGCCGAAACGCTGGTCATGCCGACCTCATTGGCAGAAAGCTGGCACACCTGACCGTTCAGCTCGTCACCGGTCTTGCCGCAGACAAACGTTCCGTCGGGGCCGTAGACGTTGAGGGTCTGATAATCATAGGTGTAGACATATCCCTTGTCATCTGAGAAAATATTGCTGATGTACGTGTAGTAATCCGTATTGCCGGATGCATCGTCAGAGACCGGCGTGATGGTCCGCAGCAGCGTGCCGTGCGCGTCGAGCTGGATGAGCTCCGAGATCGTCTCGTCCGAACTGCCGTCACTGGAATAGCGGTTTGTCTGACGGTACAGCCAAATCGTATCATCGGCACCGGCCGCCATGGTCGAGATATTCGTGCTGCTGTCATAGACGATCATGCTGCCGTCCTGTCCCATGGTGACACCGTCCGCAGCCGTCGGGTCTTCTGTGACCGGTTCTGCCACGTAGTTCTCCAGCTTCGTGCATTCGCCGGTGCCCAGATCCATACGGAAAATGGCCTCCGAGTAAGTATCATAGGAGACCTCCTGTCCGTTCTCATCGGTGTAGGTCTCCTTGCCGCCGTCTGGCACGCTTGCGGAAAAATAAAGCAGATCGCCTGCTACGCAGCTTGAACCGATCCCCTGGATATCCTCCGGCAGATCAAGGAACTGCGCCTGATAGGCGTACTGGGATGAGGCTTCCGCCGTCTCGCTGCTCTGATCGTTTTTATTCGTATCATCCGTTGTCTGTGTATCCTTCTTGCTGCAGCCCGCCAATACGCCGAGCAGCAGAACCAGCACAAGCAGAGCGGAAAGAATCCGTCTTTTCATGATAAACAGATTCTCCTTTCCATAAGTATTTCACTTTGCTGCCACATGGTAACAGATTTTCTGCAAAAAAGAAAGTCCTTTGTACTTTTTTTAAGAAAAACTTAAGCAATCCGGTCCCATGCTTGGCATTCGGCAATATTTGTGCTATACTGATAAAAAAGTCAAAGGAGGGTGCGCATGCCTGCGCATGTCATTTCCAGCGAGCAGCAGCGTGACCGGATGCTGCATACTCCCATTCCAAAGCTGATCACGTCCCTCGCCATTCCGACAGTCGCGAGCCAGCTGATCTCTGTGTTTTACAATACTGCCGACACCTATTTTGTCTCCAAGCTCTCGACCAGCGCTTCGGCGGCCGTCGGCGTTGTGTTCTCCCTCATGTCGATCATTCAGGCCTTTGGCTTTGGCATCGGTATGGGCTGCGGCTCCATCGTCAGCCGCTGCCTTGGCACCCGTGACAATAAGCGTGCGGACTGCATTGCCAGCAGCACGTTCTTTGCTGCTCTCGTGATCGGTCTTCTGCTGTGTGTCGGCGGTCTTGCCGCGCTGGAGCCGCTCATGCGGCTGCTCGGCTCGACCGAGACGATCCTGCCCTACTCTGCCGGATATGCCCGCATCATCCTGCTTGCAGCGCCGGTCATGTGTGCGTCATTCGTGCTGAGCAATCTTCTGCGCGCGGAAGGCGAAGCGACGTTCTCCATGTGGGGGCTGTGTGCCGGCGGGCTTTTGAACGTTGCGCTTGATCCGCTGTTCATTTTCGGCTTCCGGATGGGTATTGCCGGAGCCGCGCTCGCCACTGCGCTCAGTCAGCTGGTCAGCTTCGCGATCCTTGGATGGTTCTTCCTGCACGGGCGGAGCATCGTCCGTATTCGCTTCAAGGACATCAGCCGCTCACCCCGTGATTACGGACAGATCTTTCTCGTCGGCTTCCCGACCATCTGCCGGCAGGGCTTTGCAAGTTTATCCTCGGCGCTTCTCAATAATGCTGCCGCCGTCTACTCCGACGCCGCCGTTGCCGCCGTCACGATCTCCAACAAGGTCTATCTGCTCATCCGTTCTGTGATCATCGGCATCGGGCAGGGGTTCCAGCCGGTCGCCGGGTACAATTTCGGCGCAGGCGATCTGAAGCGGACGCGGCAGGCTTTCTGGTTCTCCACGCTGCTCGGAACGATCGTCTGCATCGTGAGCGCCGCCCTCATCGCGCTGTTCCCCGATACCATCATGCACTTCTTCCGCGATGACGTGGAAGTCACCCGCATTGGCCGGCAGGCGCTGCTGTATGCCTGCGCTGTTATGCCGCTGATGGCATATTCAACTTATGTAAACCAGTTATACCAGTGCCTTGGCTTCCATCAGGCTGCCACTCTGCTCGCCAGCTGCCGCAACGGCCTGCTGTATGTCCCGCTGATCCTGCTTCTTCCGCGTTTTTTGGGCATCACCGGTGTGGAAATGAGCCAGCCCGGCGCGGATCTTCTGACATTCCTCGTCTCGATCCCTTTCCAGATCTGGTTCTTCCGCCATCGCCTGAAGCAATAGCAAAAGCGCCCGCGCTGCTGCGCGGGCGTTTTTTGTTCTATCGGTATGTCTCCTGTAGATACAGCTGCACACGCCCCTGGATCCGGTCTGCAATCTGAGCGGCTGTCTGGTCTCCCGCGAAATAGTATGGCAGTTCCTCCCTCAAGATCGTCTGCACGGCTTCATCGTAATAGAAAACCATCTGCGCTTCCTGCTGCAGTTCCCGCAGAAGCGCCTGCGCAGCGCTGTCTGTCATGGCGGCAGTCTTCTCCTCAAAATCCGCCTGCAGAGGCAGCCAGCCGCCGCGGCTGCGCGCGGCATAGAGATCCTCGGTGATGAGAAGCTTCAGAAACGCCCACGCGCCTTCCTTTTCCTGTGCATTGACCGGGATGGCCATCGGAAGCGTCAGATAAAAGCTTGCCTGTCCTGCGCCGGGAAAGCCTGGAAATGCGCAGTCCTGCAGTTCTGCTGCATAGCGCTCCTCAAATTCCTCCGCACGCATGATCATCAGCTCCTCCAGAAGCACCTCGCCGCTTTGCATCGCTTCCCAACCCGATCCTGCATCCGGCTGCTTCTGTGCTTCCGCGAGCGCCAGCAGGCGCAGAAAGTCCGGCGAATCAAACCGTGCTTCCGCCGCTTCATAGTCCACAAAGGTTCCCGGTGCATGCAGGAGCAGCAGCTCGAGCATGCCCTGTCCGTCTTCCTGTGCGAAAACCGATGCAAGCTCCGGATGCGTCTGTACAGAATCCAAAAATTCCGTCATGAACCAGCCTTCCATTCCCCCAACGGTTTCCCGCAGACCGATAGCCGTATCCAGCAGATATGTCTGCGGCAGGCGGTACAGTGCGCCGTCTGTTTCGAGCGCGCTTAGAAGATTGGGCGTGAGATCTGCACGCGAAATAGTCTCGTCCGCATCCAAGTATGCATACAGGTCTTCCAGCAGACCCTGACGAGCATACTGCTCAAACGGAAGTCCGTTCACAAACAGCAGATCCGGGCACTCGCCGTACAGCATGTCCATCAAAAGCTGCTGCTCCGCCTGCTCTCCGTACAGCGCGTCATAATCGACGTATTCGACCTGATATTCGGGGTACAGGGAAGAAAAATCGCGGACGGCCATGGAAAAGATGCTGCTGCGGCTTCCGGCAACGCGGATGGTGCGCTTTTCCGGGAGCTTGCCCTCCACGGGCGTCAGCCAGAACAGGGTGCAGCCGGGTTCCCCGGACGCGGACGGAGCCCATTCAAGGCCGAGATACCGGTCGTTTCCGAGGCTGCAGAAATCGAGGATATCTCCGGCGTACAGGCCGACGGCGTCGCAGGTGAACAGCTGTGTGACGGCTTCCGCTTCGATCGACCAGCCAAAAAAGGCATCGTTGACGCAGACGATGCAGTCATAGGGCGTCTGGTCGCCCGGATAGAGCTGCTCGACGCCGGTGCAGAACAGGTCCGGCAGCGCGCAGAGGCGGTGGAGCGCGCCGTCTTCCAGCAGATAGAGCGCCTGCTCCTGCCGTGCCCATGCGAGCAGGCGGCCGTCCTGCGCGGAGAAAAAGCGGTCGATGGCAGGGGCTTCCTGCTTCCAGAAGAGTGCTCCGTCCAGCGAACAGGCAAGGACACAGGCATCGTCCGCCGCGAGATAGACCGTATTTTCCCGGATGGTCATCGCTGTGATATTGGAGCAGCCGGTCAGCGCGGCGTCCAGGCTGACTTCTGTGTCCGGGCCGTGCAGGGTCCATTGGAGCGCATCCTCCCCTGCCGCTTCCAGCGAGAACAGCCGTTCTCCGTCCAGCGCGGTCTGCACGACCCTTCCGTCCGGCGAAACGGCCAGCGTCTGCACGACGCAGCTGCGGTCAGGCGCGTAAAAGGCGGCGGCCTCGGTGCCGCTCCCCGCCTCGTCCTGCGCGAAGATCACGCCGGTCAGCACCGCACCCTTGTCACACAGCAACAGATGTTCGCCGAGGTCCAGAAGCTCCGGCTCTGTGCGGGCCAGCCGGTACTGCGTCGCGGGGATCCGGACGGAAAGGCCGGAGATCGTCTGCGCCGTGTCAGCTTTTGCCGTCTGCGCTGGTTCCGGCGCGGGCGGGCTTTCTTTTTTGCAGGCAGAACAGGCGCACAGCAGCACGCAGGCCAGCAGGAACGCAAAAAGTCGCTTCATCAACGCACCTCCGAAGGTTTACTTTTGTAGACTTATCGTAGCACAAAAGTCTACTTTTGTCAACCACGCGGGGGGATAAAAAACAGGCGCTGCCGGAGCAGCGCCTGTCTGGTTGCGGTGTGGGAATTAGCCCAGCTCGGAGAAGTACTTGATGGTGCGGACCATCTGGCTGGTGTAGGAGTTCTCGTTGTCGTACCAGGAAACGACCTGAACTTGGGTGTCGCCGTTCGGCAGCGGCAGAACCATGGTCTGCGTAGCATCGAACAGGGAGCCGAAGCGCATGCCGATGATGTCGGAGGAAACGATCTCGTCGGTGTTGTAGCCGAAGGACTCGGTAGCCTCAGCCTTCATCTGTGCATTGACCTGATCAACGGTGACAGCACCCTTGACGACTGCGTTCAGGATGGTGGTGGAGCCGGTCGGGGTCGGAACACGCTGCGCAGCACCGATGAGCTTGCCGTTCAGCTCGGGAATGACAAGGCCGATCGCCTTGGCAGCGCCGGTGGAGTTCGGAACGATGTTGACAGCTGCTGCACGGCTGCGGCGGAGATCACCCTTGCGCTGCGGGCCGTCGAGCGGCATCTGGTCGCCGGTGTAAGCGTGGATGGTGCACATAATGCCGGACTCGATCGGAGCCAGGTCGTTCAGAGCCTTGGCCATCGGAGCGAGGCAGTTGGTGGTGCAGGAAGCAGCGGAGATGATGGTGTCTTCCTTTTTCAGGGTCTTGTGGTTGACGTTATAGACGATGGTGGGCAGATCGTTGCCGGCCGGAGCGGAGATAACGACCTTGCGGGCGCCTGCGTCGATATGAGCCTGAGCCTTGACCTTGCTGGTATAGAAACCAGTGCACTCGAGGACGACGTCAACACCGAGCTTGCCCCAGGGCAGATCAGCAGCGTTCGGCATCTTGTAGATGACGATCTTCTTGCCGTCGACAACGATGTAGTTGTCTTCGCCTTC
>ERZ808246.2029-NODE-2029-length-13326-cov-2.738151_pt1 | contig 13326 bp, 17 predicted proteins | sample MGYA00521083_ERZ808246 | MGnify/ENA primary metagenome ERZ808246 (study PRJEB31516, sample SAMN03275577) | gut metagenome | biome: mammalia-associated habitat; material: feces | host: Papio cynocephalus | place: Kenya | collected 2012-07-07 ...
GGGATCGATGAAGAAGCTCCGGAGGACGCCCGCCTCGCTGTACTCGATGTCGTAGATGCTCCGGACGTAATCCTTGAGATCGGACGCCATGGCGTCTTCGAGGTCCTTCCCGCGGGTCCCTTCGGCCTTGAACTGCTCCGCATCCTCCCAGAGAAGGTCGTCCAATAGCTGATTGCGGTAAAGCTCGGTCACGAGGGCGCGGGTAGCGTCGTTGCGGTACTCGGACATCCGCACATAGACGGGATGCTTCATCTCCTGCTCCCGGAGGCCCGTTTGGCGTTCCTCGATTTCGTATTGGAGGATTTCGTGTTCCTGGACTTGGCGTTGGAGGACTTGGACGGCTGCTTTCTCGCCGGAGATTTAGCGCGGGTCTTGGAACCGCTCCTGGGACGGAGATTCTTGGAACACTCGAAGGCCAACAACTGCTCGAACTCGTCCGGCAGATCGTAGTACTTCGAATCCTCGATTATGTATCTGCTGTAGTCGCGCCCGAACTTCTGGCAGCCTTTCACGTAGGCGTCGTAGCTTATCGATTCGTAGTGTCCGCTGCCGTCCTTCTCGAAATACTGGTCGTAGGGATCGAAATCGTAAGGATGGTCCTTTGCGGACCCATATCCCGCCACGAAGGCATCCCATGGATCCATCTCATGGACCTCGTCGTACTGCTGGTCGCTGGTCAGCATACCATTGGGATCGTCCGATGCTGGCCACATCTCCTGGGCCACCGCTACCGCTCCTTCTGGATTGAGCTTCATCCATTCGGCGACGGCATCCTCCTTCGAATAGCTCGGATCCGTCTTCAGCTTCTTCTTTATCGCTTCCAATCCTGTCATTCTATCACTTTTCTAAAACTTCTGAAACGTTTGGGAACCATCGGATGGAAAAAGAATCCGACGCTCATCTTCTCTTTGCCTGGGAAGGCTTCCTGTTAGGGGAGGCCTTGGCGCTCCCGGACTTGGCGTTGGGGGATTTTGCCTTGGCATTCTTGGACTGGCCGGCGTTCTTGCGGCTCTTGGAAGGGGCCTTCCTGGCAGCCGTGCCGCACGAACCGCGCCCACGATCCTTACGGGCCGTAGGACGTATGTTCTCGGTCCTGACGGTCGCTTCCCAGAGAGCAAGCACCTCGGCCAGCTCCCTGGGGGCCGGGTACTTCTTGTCGATGACTATCGGCTCGAAACCCTCGTCGCGCATGAAATTGACGCACGCCCGTTCATACTTCCAGTCGGGGAGCGAGCTGAAGTGGCCGTTTCCGTCCTTCACGAAGTATTCGTCGGAATTGTCTACGTTCGGATAGGAGAAGTATCCGGCGAAGAACACGTCCATCACATCATCGAGACTTTGGAGATCGGCGCGCATCTCGTCCCAGCTCATAGGGAACGTTTCCGGGTCCTCTTCGGGCCAGATCTTCTCGGCGAGTTCGACGGCGACATCGGGATGGTCTCCGATCCACTCCCTGAAGGCCTCGTATGCGCCGTAGGACGGGTCGGACCTTCTGACGTAGCGGTAGTAGTCCATATCGGATATCATCTCGACGCCTCACGTTCCTGGATTTGACGGATCTCGATCTGGCATTGGGCGACTTGGCGTTCTTGGACTTGGCGTTGGAGGATTTGCCAGCCTTGCCCTTCGGCCAGAGTTCGATTATCTGCCTGAGCTCCCTCGGAATGTCGTAGGAGAACCTGTCCGTATCCACGTAGTCGCATCCCCTCCTGGCCATGAAGTCGATGCACGCGACGCGGTATCCGTCGCGGCTCATGGACCGGAAGGTTCCGTTGCCGCACTCCTGGAAGTACGGGTCCGACCTGTCCAGGTGCTCCGAGGCGTATCCGGCGAAAAGCGTCTCCACCGGATCGTATCTGCATTCCGCCATCATGTCGCACAGCTCCCCGTATGTCATGGGGCAAGTGGAGAGTTCGACGGCGGGCCAGATTGTCTTGGCGATGTCCACCGCGTCGTCGGGATGGGCGGAGAGCCATTCCTTTATCGCCGCGGCCTTCGTGAACGATGGGTTCCTGGCCTTCTTGCTTTTGAAATATTCGTAGTTCTTCATCATCTCATCGTTTTCCTGGATTTTCTGAAACGTTTGGGAACCATCGGATGGAAAAAGAATCCGACGCTCATCTCCTTCTTGCCTGGGAAGGCTTCCTGTTGGGGGAGGCCTTGGCGTTCCTCGGTTTCGAGTTGGACGGCTTCCGGGCAGTCTTCTTGGCCGGCCGTCTTCTCGATGCACCGCACTTCCCGCAGCCCTTGCATCCGCCCGGGCATCTCGGACGGAAGTTGTTAGAAGTCCCGTTCCACAGCGCGATTATCCTTTCCAGCTCCCTCGGAGCCTCGATATCCTCGTCCAAAATCGCCTCGCATCCCTCGTCCAGCATGAAGTCCATGCAGGCGTCGATGTACTCGGCGCGGCTCAACGATCTGAAATGATCGCCTACCAGTTCCAGGTACGGATCGGATCCGTTCAAATGCTCCGATGCGTATCCGGCCAGGACGAACTGGATCGGGTCCCAGTATCCGAGGCATCTCTTCAATTCCTCGTGGGTCATGGGCCGTCCGTATCCGTCGATATTGGACCATGCCAGCTCCGCGAGCTCCACGGCGTCGTCGGGATGCTCGGACAGCCATTTCCTGACGGCCGCGCGCGCGGTGTACGTAGGATCGGTATCCCTCATCCTTCTGAAGTATTCGAAATCAGCTTTCATGTCGTTCCTCTCTCAAATCGTTTCTATCGGAAGGGGGACAGAATCCGATCCGACCGTGGTCCTGGGCCTCTCCATCGGGGCCCGCTTTCCCGTCGATGCCGTCTTCGATTAGCGTCACGTGTCGAAATTTCCGATACTCGCCCCCTTTTGACGAATGTCCAAAACGTTCAGAAACTATTCTATTCTTGCGATAGAAGGCGATGAATCGAAGGGAATGCCCGAACACGTCCGATGGTGCGATCGTCGTTCGGAAGGCGGGAGGGCGCACGGGAAAAGGCGATCGTGCGGATTGAATCGGGCAGCCGATTTATACCGGTTCGACAATCATGAAGCTGCCGTGACAGGGGGGGGGGAGATCTCCTCCGCGGCGATTCTCATATGGAATATACGTTACGTCGATGTTACCCTCGCGCGGATGCAGATACAGATTTCTGAACAGGTTCCGCCAAGGCGAAAAGGATAACCCGCCAATCGCGTATGCACCATCATGGAACACAGACTGAAAATCATGCCGGAATTTTTCCAAGCCGTCACGGAGGGACGGAAAACCTTCGAGTTGCGCAAGGACGATCGCGATTTCTCCGTAGGGGATGGACTCATTCTGTCCGAATGGAACGGTCATGACTTCACGGGACGCGAATACAGATGCAGAATCGACTATATCCTGAAAGGCTATGACGGACTTTGCCCAGGATACGCCATCCTGGGCATCGTCCCCAGTCAAAACTCCACATAAGAGAATGACTGGGGAGGACAACGGAGTCCATAATCGGAAATCAGTTTCGGCTCGCTGTATCTCGTGACATCTCCGAGTTCGTATGCGACGGCCGTACTCCTTCCGCTGTAATACTTATCGAAGAATCCCTTGCTAATGCCCGCACCGTCCTTCGTCTCGTTCCATATCTTTTCTGGACTGTTCTCTATTATGCGAACTATATGCGCCTCTCCCACAACCATCTTCACCGGTGCGGTACAGTATATCACGAGCAAGTCAACAGAACACTTGCATCTGATTTTCCTGAATTCAAATTTCTTTGTTTCATTGAGAATATTCTCGACGTGTTCAGGATTTATGGATAAAAGCAAAGCCTTCATCTATGCCACCTTCCTTTAGTATCGAGCGTACCTGATTTGGTTCTAATACAATCTTGTAAGGATGATCTTCGAAGAATCCGTTTCTCTTGAGCCACATATGGTTGACATTTCTGCCTTTTCCAAAATAGCCGTTGTACAACAACGATATGGTGCAGACATTCTTTTGGTTGAACGATTCCTTTAACTCTTCATCCCCGTAAACGGTCTTGTTACCAACAGAACGCACAAAATCCTCGTAGTTCTTTCCATCGAGTAGGTTGCCGCCCTTCTTGAACCATTCGACACCCGTTACGGTACAGAACGATGTGACGGCAGACAGATAAGTCTTGTTTGTCTCCGAATCCGTTATCCTATAAACCAAAGCCACGTCTTTAGGCCTGTAATCTATGTGTTCATTAGGTGTAGCTATGTATACCTTCATCACTCCATTTGCAACGGGAAGCGGATCGGTCTTTTGTTCGGTATTGCTCAACTCCGAATACGCGAACATATTGTCGTGGAAAACAGCCTTTATCGGAATGTATACGCCGCGCTTGAAATCTGGGTCGAGATAAGGGAAGGACTTCAACCATGGGATTTCCTTATCCGAGTAATCAAGTTCCCTCTTGTCCTTGAGGTATACACGTTCACCGCCTTTGTCGCCTTTCCATACGAAACCGTATCTCTCGATGAGGCCTATAAGCTTCTTCTGCTTCGGAAAAACCGTCAAGTAAATCTGGTTCATTGGCGAACGCTGCCATTTCCACAAAGCTAGACCAATGCCGCCCTCTCCGAGGCGGGTACCTTCGGATTCATGAGATATTTTGATTGTACCGATCTTCATACGGGGCTCGGCTGGCAGATCTCCGACAACTTCGCATTCCTCATTTTTCACATATACGAAGGCTTCAATGTATCCAGCATCATCTTTCGATACGAAAGCCGTCGCACTAGATTTCGATTTGCTGTCGAACCATTTTTCAAACCCAGGATAGTCATCTTTCAAAGAATCAAAGAAACCATCCGCGATATCGCATTCCGAGAATCCGACCTCCCTATACAACCGAATACACCAGGGTAGTGAATCGTGTCTTGCGATATAATTAGAACTATCGACCTAAAATGATAAACCGGCCCTAACATGAGTTTTATAGAAGAATATCGGTTGTCGCTCTATGCGCAGAAAGGCCGAGAAGAAACCAGATCCGAAGGCCGTCCCCCCGTTCGGAGGACTCGAATACGATCTTTCGGACGAGTTCATCAAAAAGAACATCGAGGACTACCCTTACGTCATGGGCAAGCTCAAGGATTGCTGACGTGCGCATGGCGCCTAAGCCAGTCCTCAACCTCTTCCCTGTCATATTTTCCCGCGGCCACGTCTCTTATGAAACGATACGTCTCTTCAGTATCATCGAGTTCGTAGCCCTCCATTTTCAGAAAACACAATGCCAACTGAAGCGACGTCCTCTTGTTCCCTTCGACGAAGGGATGGAAGTTCGCTATGTAGTCTATCGCCATGGCTGCCTTCGAGAAGCAGTCCGGGCAGTATTCCAGCCTGTCGCAGAACCCTTCGATTGCCATGCGGCTTATCACGGCGTCTTCAAGGCCTTTCTCCCTCTCTTCCCCCGATTTCACTATGACCATCCGATGGATGCGCATTATGTTGCGGATGCAGCGATCGTACGCGTTCCGCCTGTCGTAAGAGACGACGGCCTTCCTTCCGAATCTCCTCCTCAATCCCGAAAGCATACTGTCCACCAATCTGTCCGTTATTACCGCAATCGCCATCCGATCGGTCCCTATACAAATCCTCGTGTGTTCCGGTATCGATTGCGTACAGAATAAGCTCATTCTCGCGGTTGTTGTACTGATACACGAGTAGCCAATCATAGGCGATGTGGCATTCCATATAGCCTTTCTTGTCCCCTTTGAGCTTGTGATTCCTGTAACGGGGCGGGAGGGGATCCCCGTGACATAGTACGCCTATCACGTAATCCAGGTCGTCCAGATTGTATCCGCGATCAGCCATGCGTTCCCTGCCCTTGATGTAATTCGGCTTCTCCACCAATACGTACTTGACATCGGAACCATCGCTGATGTTGGCCTCCGGGTAGTCGTCGGCGGTGTATCCCTCGTCCATCTCCCGCCACACTTCCCTGACGGCCTCCATGGTCTCGTCGCAAAACCTGCGGCGGCGATAGAACGGCCACAGCTGATGGCGGTCTATGAACCCCTCCTTGGACGGATCGCGTAGGGACATTGCCCCGCTATCGGACGCCGATGTATTTGTAGGCTCCCGGGAAACGTTTCGGAAGAATGTTCCCTGTTGTAAGGACCCGGATACGGTATCCAGGATGAGACGATATCGACGGTTGCCGAAGTCCATCTGTGCATCATGAGCAAGCTGAAGGTCTGCCGACGTCGATAGAAAAGATGGCGATGCTCCGAATCGACCCGATTTTATAATGACACGGGCATACTCCGAACATGGAGCCGGTCGGAGCGGAGAATCGGAGGAAGAGAAAGGGGAAGGTGGATCCCATCGCTGTCGAGATTTCACGCCTGGCTCAAGGAACTCCTGTTGTGGGATATCACGATGAGGACGGCTATCTCGTGATACCGAAGGAATACGATGACGGATACGACAGCGATGGCCCGGATGGAATCCGAGTCAATCGGTCACTCATATTATCGGACCGCCATATCTGATCCAGCAGCAAATATCGATGAGCAGCATCAAAATCATCAGGACATTGAATGCTATCAGATATTCGTTGTTCATCCCTTTTCTCTTCGATAACCTCATCATCCAACGGGAGGATCAATTCTTCTGACATTCCAATGCGATGATAGACTTGAACGGAATCGCCGTGTCTCCGTGTCCCTTACTGTATGCCTTCTCCCAGGGTTTGCCCGGGGCGTGGGAACGGTTCACAAGGTCCATGGCCTTTGTGTTCTTGTACCTGTCCGCGAACGATTTCAGGAACTCCCTGGTGTCTTCGTCGATGTTTCCATCGGGCCCTTTCGTCATGGAAATGGGCATCGCTGCGAATATCCTGTACTCGCGGTACACGTCAGGGACGACTGGACCGAGTTTCCATGCGTAAATCTCGTCATTGAAGAGATACCTCCCCTCATGCGACGAATAATACTCGATCCACGCATAGTAGAGAAGCTTCTGAAGCTTCATGTTGGTCACGGATTTCTTGATGTCGATATAGTATTGAACCAAGAAACGCGCAACATCGGTCGCGGTGCTCATCATCTCTGCTCCTATGCGCATACACGAGTCGGCAATTAAAAAAAAAGGACGCTCCGACGTAAGAAGGGGTTGAAGGCAATCGTCGGACGAGTTCATCAGAAAGAACATCGAGGACTACCCTTACGTCATGAGCAAGCTGAAGGACTGCCGACGAAAACTGTTCTCCGTGAAAGGTGTTGGAACCGCTTTCACGGGCATTTCTCCGAAATCGGTATCCGAACACGTCCGACGCCCCGTTCGTCCCTCCGCGGGCGTGCGGGGCGGTCCCGTGCGCGATCGCGCGATCCCCAGCCACAGCGTCGCCAATGCGGCGGCCAGCCACAGAAGGCCGCGGCGGTACCTCCCGAACTTTATGGCGACGACCGCGCCCACGATCTCCCCCGTCAGAACGAGCAGGATCCAGTTGTCCTTCACCCAGTCCACGAGGGGGGATGCCTCTTCGGCGAATCCCGCCAGCGACGATGCCAATCCTTCCAATCCCATGCGATCACTCCCGATATCCGTTCCAGGTACGATCCGGCGCCGTTCAAGCGCCGTAAGCGGTTTCGGTTGCGCTGGATGCGTTTATATGGTCCTCCGTCCATCGAGGTCCGAGGCGAACCATATGATATCCCGCGCGCGGTGCGCGGAGTTGTATGGCAATCCCAGGGGGCGAATCCATCTCGAATGGGTTGTCCGTGTGGCCTGTATTCCGCGTAGCGGAAGCAGGTTCCCCCTGTCTTCGTAAATCCTCCGGTAATTTTTTATATAGCTGTCCGGAGATTAGAACTTGAGGCGAACCACTGGGGGTCCAACCTTCGCGTTGTATCGGCGTCAAGCACTTAAACCCGGTGGCAATCCCAGGGGGCGAATCCGATCTGGATTGTCCGTGTGGCCTGTATTCTACCGTTATGGCGGAAGCAGGTTCCCCCTGTTCTCTCATATCATCCTCCTGTGATTCCTTATATAGCCTATCAACGATGGTAACTTGAGGCGAACTGCGGGACGACCCTCGCCGCGAGCGAGGACTTCCGTAGCAATCCCAGGGGGCGAATCCGATTCGGATTGTCCGTGCGGCCTGTATTCTACCGTTATGGCGGAAGCAGGTTCCCCTTGTCTTCTCTTTACCGATTTGCTACGCAAATAGCATTGTTCGGGTTTCCTGGCAAACATATTGACGAAAGTGTAGTCAGATTGGTTGATCATCCGTCCGACCGCTCCAACGAAGAAATCATTCGTCTGTAATCCGTAGCTCTGTTTTGAATCCAGAACATCGCAAACAACGTCCTTGTCCCGATATTCGTTATCCTCGAAGAGTTTGCACACTTTCGTATCGGAGATTCCATCTTTGTGATCCACTTCAACAACCAGATTCCTTGTCTGATTGTATCTCCAAATGATTTCGTCTGCCAGCGATTGAATCATCATCAGATGGAGTTCAGATTGCTCATAGCAATCAAGTGGGTTTTTCTCTTTGTGATAGCGAATGTAGAACACCTCCGAAACGGCCGGTGCTGCGTATTTCAATACCTTCTCACGAAGACGATTATGGGTTGAAAATTTCACTTCCTCGCTTTTCTTCAGCCTCGCCGTGGCATTCTCGAACCTCTCCCTGTCGTTGACGACGCACGCCACCAATGTGTAGTAGCGTTCGCCCTTCAGCGATTTTCCGAGATTCCCCGTCTCATCGACGGCCACGTAGATGTATTCCGTCACGGAATCACCACGGCAGCTCCGATTCCAGCGTGCCTTCGATGATCCCTCCCGCGACGAGCGCGGCGATTATGCCCGTGATAAGAACGAATCCGATAATCAGTCCGCATACGGCGAACACCGCCCTCCTGGGATTGCCTCCTGCGTAGAACACTATGAACAGCACTATGGCGGCTATCGCCGCCAGCTGGGGCGACAGTCCCGCCAGAAGGGCCATCCCGCATAGGATAACCTTGTCCGTGTCCCCGCGCATTGCGAAGATGAGCAGCGCCGCCAGAAGCACGATGCCGATGATCATCAGCGCCATGATTCCGGCCTCGACAATCATGGGTTTTCCTCCCTGTCTCCAATTCGATATCCTCCTTGACGTTCGGTCCGGCCCCGGGATCGGAGCCGGAAAAGGGTTTGATGGCGCGGATGCCCGCGCCGAAGATGCTAGAATCACCACGGCCACTCGAACGTGATGTCGAGATACCTGTCCAGCGCATCCGCCACGGGTCCCGCGGCGATCATCCCTATCAGAACGATTGCGAGTCCGGCGGCCCCCACGATCGGATGCCCGCGCCCGAATCCGTAGACGATGAGGATGCCTCCGAGGGCCAGTGCGATGAGGCGGATGAGCTCCGCCATGTCGTTGGATCCCCTCGGCTCGGCGGGGGTGAAGTTCTCCATGTCCTCGGCCTTGATGTAGTCCACCTGGGACGCCACCAACTGGACCTCGGTCCTGGATTCGCCTCCGTAGCGCATCTCGGAGATGCCGATCTTGGATCCCGCTCCGAGATAGACCAGCGAACAGTCCTCGTAGGACGCGGCATCGAATCCGGACAGCGAGGAACACTGACCGTAGACCAACGCGAAGCATTGGGATTCCGTCTCGTGGGTTCCTGTCTTCAGAGTCGTCGTCTTGTAGAAAATGGGCGTGAACGCCACGTTCTCGTAGACCTTGCATTCGGTCGTATCGCCCTTGGCATCGACTCCCTGCATCGTCAGGGTTCCGCGGCAGTACAGCGTCATGGAGTCCTGGGTGAGCTTGTAGCCTTCCTTCTTGATCTCGCCGTCGTTGTCCTCCCACCACGTGGACAGCTGGTCCATGTAGAGGGTGACTAGCAATCTCTTCTGGTCGGCGGTCATCTCGACGTTCTCGTAGGTATCCGGAACGTTGAGAGTGGTCAGATACATGGACGCGGAGCCCGCGTCGTCGTAGATATCCCATACAGTGCGTGCGGCCGTGTTGGCCTTGGATATGACGGAATCGATCTGCTTGATGAGCTTCGCGTAATAGACCATCATCGCGGTTATGTCCGAGGACTGGCGGTCCTCCGAGTTCTGCGGGACGACGGAGAGCTTGAACAGATCGAACTTGCCCGTCGTGGTAGTCGTCTCCCCTGTCGCGTTGGCAGCGTATGCGGACTCGCCGTCGTATAGGCGGGAGCCGTCGGAGGTGACGATCATCGAGTCGCTGCCGGAGTTGATCATGATTCCGCCCTGGACGGGGGCCGCGTCGGCCTCCTTCACATACATGAAGTTCCCGAAGTACGTCACTCCGGGCGTGAGGCGGTAGACGTCGTATCCCTTCCAGGCATCCGGATTGGGAAGGTCGTTGTTCCATCCGGCTTCGAGTTCGATGACGTTCCCGTTCGCTCCCGTCATGGTGGCGGCCTCGGATGCGTACACGGGTCCTCCCACGTAGTAGACGGCGTTCCTTCCATCGCGGACGGTCCTGTCGTTGTTCTTTCCTACTACCTGGCCCATCGTGGCGGAGAATTCGTCGGAGGATTCGGCGGATATGGAGGAATCCCCGATGGAGAATTCCAGCTTCATCTTCCCGTCTCCGTAGTACTTGGAGTACTCCGAGGCGTTCCACTCGCCGATATGCTCGGCGACGGTGGAGAACTGCTCGTTGATCTGGTTCGTGGCGTTGACTAGCATCACGGCGCTGTTGTAGTAGGCGTCGGAGTAGGTCATGGCCTCGTAGGGGCTGTACGCCTTGCCGGAGGTCCAGTAGGACGATGAGGTCAGCTCGGCCATCCTTATCCAATGCTCGGCCGTGAGGGACCATATGTTCTGGTAGTTGTTCAGTGCGTTGGCGTAGTGCGCGGTACCGTCGGCGAGGGATCTTGCCAGCAGCTTGGCCTCTTCCTTGCGCACATCGTCCTCGTCCTCGCCGCTATCGACGGCATCGCCTACCGCCCATCCTACGGCCAATCCGGCGGCGAAGGACAGTCCGGCGATTCCGGCCAGGAGCTTCACGCTGTATACCGCCACGGGTATTATGAGGACGGGGATTCCCTCCGAGTCCTCTTCCTCGTCCTGCAGCTGGATCGCGGTGAAAGGCACCGCCAGCATGATCACGACGGCCGCGAAGGCCATCAAACGCTTATGCTTCATAGCCAAAATCTCACCATCACTAGCGCGATGACGATCAGTATGACCGCGACGACCATCCAGAGGTTGCGGTCCAGCCAGCTCTCGCCGTCGTCCCCGGGATCGGGATAGCTTAGGGTTGCGTCCGTAGTGGAATCCTGCCCCGTCTTGGATACGACGGTGAGGACTACCTTGTACTCCCCGTATTCGAGTTCGCTCTCCTGGATGGTGAAGGTCTTCTCGTTCGAAATCGACTTGCCGTCCAGCGTCCAGGAGTAGGACACGGCGTTGACGGATTCGCTTCCGTCCAACTTCCATCCGTCCTCGGTCTTCTTGATGCTGATGACGGCCTTGGGAGTCAGAACGCCCTCTCCGCCGCCCTCTGGCTTCCCGTTGTCCCATGCGGCCACAAGCGTCATGTTGCGCGTGACCTTCCTCTCGAAGTTCCATTCCGAACCCTCGTAGAACCATCCGGAGAACTCATGGTCGTCCCATGAAGGATCTTCATCGGGAGGTGAGACTGCGTTACCGCGGAGGACCTTCTGCTCGATCGTCTCCCCTGCGGACTTGCTGGGGAAGGAACCGTTGCCGGGATCGAACGTAACCGTCCATTCGTCGGGTATGGGGACATACGGGCCATCGACGACCTCGAAGTGCATCTTCGACTTGTAATCGCTGCTCGCATCGTGCGATATGACGGTGATCTCCCCGCTCCATTTCTGCGCGTAGTCGAACTCGGCGGTCCCCACGGACGCTCCTATGACTCCGCTGGAATCGTTGGGATCCCCCCAGTAGATGTCTGCCGCCATGTCGTAGTACGCCTGGCAGATGGTCACTGTCACCTTTGTTTCCGAATACTCGATCGTGAAATGCTGCTCCCACTGGGCTTCGAGAGTGGTATCGTTGGTGACGGTGTCCCGCATGAAATCCCACATATCGGTATCCGTGAGCGACTTCCATCCGAGGAAAACGTATCCGTCGCGGGTGGGCTCCTTCGGCTCGGTGGCGTAGCCTCCCGATCTTACCTCCTGCGGCGCGTATGACTCGGCGCCCTGGTTGACTCTGAACGTGACGATGTACTTGGTGACGGGTTCTGGATCGGGTTCGGGTTCGATGTTCTCCTGCCAGATGGCGTAGAACGTGGTGTCGGATTCGATCTTGACTCCCGGATCGTTTATCACATCGCCGTCGCTCTCCGTGGACCATCCGACGAACTCGTATCCGTCGCGGACCATTCCGACCTTCGGAAGGAATGCGAACATACCGGGTTCTACCTTCTGGGTGTCCAGTTCGGCCGGACCCTGCCCTCCGTTCATGTCGTATGTGACGGTGTACAGCTTAGTGCCGTTCGGGACGAAATACGCTTCCATGTACATGGAGCCGGAGACGGTGATATCGAGTCCGGGCGCGTAGGCCAGCTGGTCATTGTACGATTCGCGCCATCCAATGAAGGTGTAGCCGTCCTTGGTGACTCCCGTGGATCTAAGGGTTATGTTGTCCCCGTCGTATACGACGTATGCCTGGACGTTGGAAAGCGAGCCTCCATCCAGCGAGTAGACGAGGACGTCGGGGTCCTGGATCCATTTGGCCGTAGCGGTGGTTGTGAACGACAGCGTGTACAGGCTGCCGAGTGCGTAAACGGACTTGCTCCCCTTGCCGTCGGGTATCTCCCATCCGACGAGGGTCCATCCGTCCTTCGTTATCTGATTCCCGGAGCTGTCGGTGACGTTCGGGAGGACGGTCGCGGTTCCAGCTGGTCCCTGGACCTTGTTGACGCTTCCGGTTCCCCCGTTCATGCTGAAAGAGAGAACGGGCTGCTCGTCGGCGGAGACGGGGACGACGACGTACCATCTAAGCATGACGTCATCCAGATCGCCGTAGCTTCCTCCGAGGCCCTTGGTCTTCATCGTCACGTCCACGGTGTAGACTCCTTCGCGTGTCGGGCCTCCGGAGATGGAAAGCTCCCCGTTCTTGGTTATGTCGAGAGTCGCCCAGTCGGCGGATATGGATGTGTTCAGATCGGTCGTCACGGACGAGAGAACCGTCCCGTTATGGGTGACGGACAATCCGTATTGGAACGATCCCCTGCTGGTCATTTCGCGCATGATTATGTATGGGCCGTCGTCCGAGAACTTGAGCGTAGGATTTCCGCCTACGGTGGTCTGGACGATATCGGCCTCGGTCATATCGGAGTCCGACGAGCCGTTGAACTTGGTCAATCCGTCGTAGGTG
>ERZ808246.2031-NODE-2031-length-13314-cov-4.028056_pt1 | contig 13314 bp, 15 predicted proteins | sample MGYA00521083_ERZ808246 | MGnify/ENA primary metagenome ERZ808246 (study PRJEB31516, sample SAMN03275577) | gut metagenome | biome: mammalia-associated habitat; material: feces | host: Papio cynocephalus | place: Kenya | collected 2012-07-07 ...
AAGACCCATCCAATGTAGAATCTCAGAAGTCATTGAATGTTCTTTGTGTACGTATTGTCTTCTGCCTCTATGCAGAAGACTCCGGGCTTTTTGGTGGTGTAGACCAGTTTATGAAATATTTGGAAGGGTGGAAATGGCAAAATGCCAGAGATGCCTTGATTCAACTCTTCAAGGTTTTGGACACAAAGATTGAAGATAGAGACCCATACCTTAGAGAAGATTTGGCAATCTTCCCCTACGTGAATGGGGGACTCTTCCACAATGAAGATATTGAAGTGCCGAGAATTACAGAAGAAATCTACTACATCATCGTGGATGAAATGAGCCGTGGCTTTGATTGGAGTGTCATTAGTCCAACAATTTTCGGAGCCGTTTTTGAATCGACCCTCAACCCGGAAACACGTCGTAGTGGGGGTATGCACTATACGAGTGTGTCTAATATTCATAAAGTGATAGAACCGCTGTTCCTTAATGGCCTTAAAGATGAATTCAAGAAGATTGTAGATGTGCCGGATAGTGAAAAGTATATTGCAAACCGCAAAGAAACTACGCTGAAGTATGACTACAAAAATAAGCTAGAAGCTTTTCAAAATAAGTTAGCAAGCCTTACATTCCTGGACCCGGCCTGCGGCAGCGGTAACTTTCTGACAGAGACCTTTATTTGTCTGAGACGACTGGAAAATAAGGTCATTGAAGAATTGACAGGGGGGTATCAGCTGCTCGATCTGGAAAATCCAATCAAAGTATCCATTAGTCAGTTTTATGGCATTGAAATTAATGATTTTGCCGTGACAGTAGCTAAAACTGCTCTTTGGATTGCAGAAAGCCAGATGATGAAGGAAACAGAAGATATTATTCGGAAAGATTTGGATTTCTTGCCATTAAAGACAAATGCTTATATTCATGAAGGCAATGCTCTTCAGATGGATTGGGAAGATATTGTCACTAAAAGGAAATTGAATTACATCATGGGAAATCCACCTTTTAATGGTGCAATGACAATGAAAGGCAAACGTGGAGATTTAGAAATTGCATTTCCAGAATGTAAAAAAGTAGGAGAAATTGATTATGTATGTGGATGGTATGCAAAAGCTGCAAAATTTATAGCAGGAACTATGATATATTGCGCATTTGTATCTACTAATAGTGTTTGTCAGGGTCAGTCTGTAGAACTTCTTTGGAAGCCTATGTTTGAAGAATTTGGAATGAAAATAAATTTTGCTTATAAAAGCTTTGTTTGGGATAGTGAGACAAATCAAAAAGCAAAGGTTCATTGTGTAATTGTTGGCTTTTCAGATGTGCAAACAGTAAATGTTCCTAAAGTTTTATTTGATGCAGCTGGTGTAAATCATATTGCGAACAACATAAATGCTTATTTAACAGATTCACCAAATGTATTTATTACTGCAAGAAAGAAAGCATTATGTACTGCACCACTAATGAAGATGGGTAACATGCCTAGAGATGGTGGTGGATTTATCATTGATAATGATGAATATCAACAAATCAAAAAAAATGACCCTGAAGCCCTATCTTTTTTAAAACAATATATGATGGGAAGAGAATTTATCAATAATATAAAGAAGTATTGTATTTGGTTAGTCGGTGTAAGTCCTAATGAAATTAAAAAACATCCTGTATTAATGGAACATATTAAAAAAGTTTACAATTATCGAATAAACAGTAAAGCATCTGCTACTGCTATTTTAGCTAGCAAGCCAACGGTTTTTGCACAAGTTGTGCAACCTGATCATTCATATGTAGCAATTCCCAAAGTATCATCAAGTAAAAGAAAGTATATTCCAATTGGTTTTTTATCCGCTGATATTGTGGCTGGAGACAAATTATTTGTAATTCCGCAAGGAACTTTATATCATTTTGCCGTATTAACATCCAACGTGCATAACGCATGGATGCGATTAACTTGTGGAAGATTGAAATCAGATTATAGTTATTCAAATACGATTGTTTATAATAATTTTCCATGGCCGACACCAACGGAAGCACAGAAGGCAAGGATTGAAAAGACAGCACAGGGCATTCTGGATGCCAGGGCCAATCATCCTGGTGATTCTTTGGCAGACTTGTATGACCCACTGCTCATGCCAGCCGATCTTCGCAAGGCACATATCGAAAATGATAAAGCAGTAATGGAAGCCTACGGCTTCAACTGGCACACCATGAAGGAAGAGGATTGTGTAGCTGAACTGATGAAGATGTATCAGAAGTTAGTGGATAAGGAGAACGTGAAATGAGAGGAAAATACTCATTAGAAAAAACACTTAGCGTAGAAATAAAAATCAATGAAAAACATTTTGATTTAATTGTTACAAACAAAGATTTAACTGACATTATTACAAGAGCTGTACTTACAGATACAGGGCTGCATGCTAGCCTGGACCTTATGGAATTATTGACCCGTACTGACCTTGCAACCTTGGATATAAAGGACGGCCTATATTATCGTTTAGACAAATTGATGACTGTAGTAACGGTTGAAGACATCCTTCACGGTGTATTCGATATTGTTTTAAATAACGTATCCTATTGGGATAAAGCCGATTCTGAACATATACCAACATATAAAAGTAAAGGAACAATTTACGGCATGATTGCAGTATCAAATCTAACAGATAAAGGCCTTTCTGAAATTATAAAAGCAGCTGTAAAAAACGCATTAAGAGAAAATTCCATCTTAGATGAAAAATCATAAACTCTTATTGAGCCAGTTATCTGATTAAAGGAAGGAGAATAAGAATAAAATGGATAATATGTATGATATTACTACAGACAACTACGATTTAGAGATGCCTGATCCTATAGGCACTTCATTACTGGAATTTCCTGCAAATTATATTGTATTGGATTTAGAGACAACAGGATTAAATCCTATTCATGACGAAATTATTGAAGTTGGATATATAAAATACCAAAACTTTAAAGAAGTAGAATCGTTTGAGCAATTAGTAAAACCGAATGTTCCGATCAGTCCTTTTATTAGCAATCTCACGGGAATTACCAATGACATGGTAGAAGACTGTCCTTATTTTGAAGAGTTTGCAGATATGTTTTATGAACTGTTAGGAGATAGTGTAATTGTAGGGCATAACATTCCATTTGATATCGAGTTTCTTAGGCAGAATTTTTACAAATACTACCGCTTGAACTTTGCAAATGATTATATAGATACATTGCAGATTGCAAAATTGCTATACCCTCAGATGAAGAGTTATAAATTAACAAATCTTTTCAAGGAATTTTGTGTTCCAGATGAATCATATGAAGATCATCGTTCACTCGGTGATTGCTACAAAACAAATAGTCTATTTAAAAAGTTCCATGCTGATTATATTTCAAACGGTAATACATTTAATCCCTTGGATTATACACCTAAGATGAACTCATCAATAAAACGGACTAAATATAAGTATTTTGAAAATACCAGATCCCCGACACAAAAAGAACTAGCTCAAACTGCTTGTGATGAAAAAATATTTGACCCGTTAAATCCTTTATATCAAAAAAATGTTGTAATTACCGGGAGCCTTTCTAAATATAGCCGTTTTGAAGCAGCAAAAATAATATGTCAAATTGGTGGTATATTTCATTCTTCTGTTACTAAGAACACTAACTTTTTAATCGTAGGCAGCTTAGAAAATAGTGGCGTTAAGCAATCAGCAAAACAAAAGCGTGCGGAAGAGATGAAAAATAGTGGAAAGAATATTCAAATTATAGATGAGCAAACTTTCTACAGTATGATCGGCCAGTATATAAGTCATATGAGGAGATAACAAATGGATACATTTATTTTTAAAGATATACAAGACACCATCGATCAAGTTATACAAGAAAATGGACTAAAAAATTCCATCAAAATGAAGGAATTGAAAGACAAATCTATCAGTATATCTTTTTATGAAGAAGATTATCCACCAAATAGATATCACATTCCACTTGATCCATATAACGGTGAAACAAAATTGTTTACCCTAAAGCAGACCAAAAACGAGATTTCGGTCACTACATCTAATACTTCTTTAGAAAAGGTACAAATCCCGACTGAAGCAAAGATTACTACTACACCTGGAATGAAGAAAAATGGAAGTCAAGGCAGGATTACATTTACCTTATCATCAGATACGGATTCTCTTTTTTCAGCAGATAATTCACGAATCGAGATGTTGAAATTTGTGAAAGCACTTATTTACCACTTTTTAAGTTGTTATGTTTCAAAAAATGAAGATTTCGCCTGTTGCGATTCATATAATGACTGCAAAAAATGTAAGAAATGCTTACATCCAAATAGGCTAAGAGGTATGGGTGGATGCCTTTATTTCAGGTACCATTTACAAGAATTGATCTGATGATTCACTACCGTGTTAGTCAATCTCCAAAAAACCGATAGTGTGGTCAAATTGATGAAAATGCATTAGAAGTTAGTCAAATTGAAGAAAAACATTTTTTAGGGATAAGGTGATAAAAATGAATAATACTACTAAAAAGAATGCAGCTGTAAAAAGACCTGTACGTAAAAGTAACAAGAAGAAATCCAACCTGTGGATTTATATAGTATCAATCCTCGTGATACTTCTTGTCGGTGGGGGATGTTTCTGGAATTTCTATTATACAAAAACGCCAGTGTACTCCATGCATCTCATTCAAAAGGCAGTTCAGGAGCAAAACTTAGCTGAATTTAAAAAGCATGTAGATACAGATGCCATGCTATCTAGGTTGTTTGACGACTATAGCAAAATTGCTCTCAAAGAATTTGATAAAACTATTAGTAACGATCCGTACAAAACATCTATTGAAGGCGGTTTTGTAATAGGCATAACTGCTGTTAAAGACAAAAGTATAACTTATCAAAAAGAAGAAATTTACCGATTTGTTGAAAGTGAGAAAATCACAGATAAATCATCCAGCAATTACAATTACGTTTCATCCATTCTTAGCATGAAAGACAAGATAAAGGATATCAAATGTACGAAGCGGAATGCTAATATAGCAAATGTGGTTATTACTATTGAAGGAATCAGTGGCGATTTAAACATCAACGTAAAAATGCGTAGATTAGCAGATAATACCTGGCAGGTTGTAGAGATTGTAAACGGTGATGATTTATTATATGAATGTGGGGTTGTAGGATTTATTCAGGTATATCTGAAAGCTCTCGGATTTGGCAACTAATTGGAGCTCAAGATAAAAAATCGTTATTAAATTATGATGCGAAGAATAAAAGGCTTTAGAAATTTTCTAAAGCCTTTTTTCTTGGGTTAATGAGTAATGATAGGAAAGTAAGTTCTAAAAATAAAAATCCAAACTACCAATTTTTTTGTGGCCTATTATACCACGCCCGCTCTTACGATCGGCCGTGGTATGGCAAAGCCATCAAAAAAAGAAAGGATTTGATTGATATGGAACTTACTCAGACTAGCCTTTTTGATTATGACTATGAACCTAAGAAGTCGGTAAATCTTTCTATTACCGATGATATGACCATGAAAGCCATTAAGACGGTTCTTAATTTGGCACTCAGTCAAAATGCCTTTAACGAGAAAATGGCACAAGAAATTGTGGATTGGTTGGAAGATAAAGAATACTACGTGCTTTTAGAGCGAGGCTATGAAGTATCCTATAGGACATTGGCATTTGCAAATTTCACCAAAGCTATCCAAACTTTGGGAACATGTCAAATGGTGGCTATCGATAGTGCCAAAATTAGATTGACAAAGCTCTTGAACTTGCCAAATAACGAAAATGCAATTATTAACGTACTTGCTCACGAGGTACTTCATGGGATTCTTCCCCTATGGGAAAATCACGGGAAAGAATTTAAAAATGCCATGGAAGTTCTGAATAAAGAACTCGATTTGGATATCGTTGTCAGAGGCTTACATGGCGGAACAGTGAAAAAGCCTCCTTATAAGTATGAAGTATATTGTGCTCATTGCCATAAATTTTTGGGTGGCTACTACAGGAAAGGAGAGGTCATAAAAAACAAAAAACGTTTTCATTGCAATTTCTGCAAGGGAAAACTGGATATCGTTCAGAAATATTAAGTGCATAAAGGGATAACAAGTAAACGCCCTGCTTTAAGCAGGGCGTTTTTTCGAGGGCGAAAAAGTTCTAAAAATAAAAGCTAAACTACCAATTTTTTTGTGGCCCATTATACCATGTCCGCTCTATCGATCGGCCATGGTAATACATAGGCATCAAAAAAAGAAAGTGTTTCGGGAGGTCATCACTATGGAACAGGTAGTCAACTCAATCAAATTTTTCTGGAACGGTGTAAAAATCAACAACGATTCTTTACTTGCACTCAATTATTATTTGCCGCATGGTGCAGAGCATGTGAATGGCTGCCGGCCAATTCCTTCTAATCCGATTACCATTAACAAATATACTTGGACTCGAGATTTTCCAATGGCTTTGTTTGATGAATTTGGCGATGTTTGTGCCGTTGCTTCTGAAGTGGTGATTGAACCCGAAAATCCTTTGTATCCATATGTCAAACAGGCATATATGAAAGACCAGATTCATCAGATTAAGAGATACATGAAGCATCCTGTAACAGATGACCTGGCTCTCCGAAAGAAACAGGTAGAAACCCTGGAGAGAGAAGTCAAAGAGATGGGAATTACACATCCAACAAAATCCATCATTGCAAAAACCATCGAATACATGAAAGAAATGAGAGCCAAGTACCAGGCTAAAAAGGAAGCTATCAGACAGGCAGAATTAGAAGAACGGCATAGGAAAGATATGATGGTCAAAGCCTATGGAGAGGCCCAATATAAAGAGCTGGCTGCTCTTTACCCTATGGAGAAGGGGAAACACTGGATTGAACTGGAATGGAGTGAAAGCCATGGCATTGAAAACGGCGAAAAAATGAGTCTCATTGCAGGAGATAAGTTTTTGACCCGTATGGACAAAAACTTCCGGGAAGTCTATGGCGAAAAGCACGGCTATAATAAGACTGCCTATAAAGTTCACTTTGTAGATAAAGAAGGAAAAGACATTTCCGTTTATGAAGACCGCTATGATATCGGAAGCGAACGCCGCTCCCTCTTGGAAGCCATGTTCCTGATTCTGGACAACTATCACGACCAGGGGAAGGACAATGGCATGTATGATATATTCATGAAGCACGTAGATGAAGTGGAGGCGAAAGGATTAGAAGAATATTGATATGAAAAAACAGGAAGACAAAATGTCTTCCTGTTTTTTTAGCATGTAAAAAGCCGCCAGGGTCAAAGCTGACGGCTTTTTACAGCAAGTTGAGATGTACAGGACGGGGCTGAATTTGCCCTTCAATTTAATTGTATCCCCTTTATTTTATGATGGCAAATTTTGTTGAAAAAGTTCTATGAATAAAAACTACTCATTTTTTTGAAGGCCAATTATAGCACACGCTCCCTTGCAGGGATCGCGTGCTTTTACTTAGCCATCAAAAAAAGAATTGTGGCGTGGAGGTAGTGATTATGGCGAATTACGTAAAAAACATCGTATTCTTCAAAGGGAAAAAAGACGCACTCAATAAAGTGGTGGAATACCTGAAGCAAGGCGGCAGAACTGTATTGGATTTCAATCTGATTAGTCCTGTGCCGGAAGATTTAACTACCGTGGATTCTTGCAGTGAAGAAACCGGTATAGCACTTGCGGAATATCTCTTGGATGGTACGTATAATTGCCTGGGGTTATCTACTCTCATGTTTGGTACAGTGAGAGCAGAAATGGAATCAGACTTAGGACAGTTTTATGACGATGATAGAAAACTTGTCAAAGAGTACATGATCTATAAGCTGAAGAATCCATATTTAGGAGATGACTATTGGGAAAGATGTATGAAATGGTACAAAAACCTAAAAAAATATGGATATACAGATTGGTTTACATGGAAGTGTGAAAAATGGGGAACTAAATCGAATGCTTGTGAAACCAGTTCTTTGGATAGTCTAGTACCATTTCCACTGGATAAGAAAGAAAAAAATCCAGACTGTATCATGACTTATCAGTTTGAAACCGCATGGTCCATGCCGGATGGTATCTATAAAGCACTTTCTGCCATGTTCCCGGATGTCTCTATTGAGGTCAAGTATGCTGACGAAGACCTAGGGCGGAATTGTGGGCATGTTACCTATAAAGCGGGGGAAAAGATTGAATCTGTCCTCTATGATGGCAATTCAAAAGAGTCTTATGAATTTGCAACATCAGTTTGGGACGAAGAATATTTGTTGGACTATCTGAAGCAGGATAAAGAAGGCCATTGGTATTTGGATATGGATGCCTTCTATGAAAAACGGAAGTAAGAAAATTAACAATAAAAGAGCGGATCGGTAATGATTCACTCTTTTATTTGCAGGGAGCAAGTTCTAGTAATAAAAAACTACTTATTTTTTTGATGGACTATTTTAGCACAAGAAAAGCACTTGTGCTATGTAAATGCCATCAAAAAAAGAAAGTGTTTCGGGAGGATGGTTCAGATGAATAAACATGAATTTTTTATGACAACGGTTGGACTTGCTTGCTTATTAGGAATCACTGCATACTCTGTATTTGGTACTAACGATAAAGTGGTTACCGAAGAAATTACTGTTCCACAGGGTTCCACTTTATATCAAGAAGTAGCGAAGACCGTGAGCGAAAAGAACAATATCAATGAAGTAGTATCTCGTGCATTGCGAGATAACGACATTCATGGTGCAGGGAATATTCAACCAAACCAAAAAATCACGATTACCTACAAAAAATAAAATTCTTTATAGCTATGCCTAGCATTATAATGAATGCTAGGCTTGCTTAAAAGAAAGGAGAATGTACCATGCGTGCTTTAACTATTGCAAAGTATATTATTACTGAAACACTTAACAAAGGCTATCCCACCAGTAATTTAAAATTGCAGAAATTGCTATATTTTGTACAGGGAGTCATGTTAGTTAATTATGGAAAGTCAGCATTTGAAGATTCTATAGAGGCTTGGCACTATGGTCCGATTGTACCTGACGTTTATTTCTCTTATTCTTCTTATGGGGCTACGCCTATTTTGTTAGGTTATGATAAAACAACTCTTCCCGATGATGTAAAAAATGCAACAGATATCGTTATAAGTTCCTTTTTAAAAACATCAGCATCTGCCTTAGTCAATGAAACGCTCAAAAAAGATTCGCCTTGGTACAAAGCGTATCATTTTTCAGAGGATAATGTGATTTCCAATGAAAATATTTTCCAGTATTTCAAAAATCAATATGTATCAAAATAAAATTGGATATGCTTATTAAAACAAAAGACCGTCAGCTATATTGTTGACGGCTTATTGCTTGCAAGTTTAATGTGGGAAACGTTTTTCCGTATGAAATTGTTCTACCAATAATAAACTACTAATTTTTTTGAATGTCTATTATACCACGTCCGCTCTACGATCGGACGCGGTTATGATTAGCCATCAAAAAAAGAAATCTTTTAGACGAGACTTTAGACATTAGAGCTGAAAGGATGGTACATCATGGACTGGAACGAAGCATCGAATTTAATTTGGGAACGTTTTTGCGAATTAGATGATAACCTGCAGATTGACCCTGTAGAATACAGTGAAGGGGGAGATGTTTGGATTTTCCCGACAAAGTCTTTTAACAGTTTCTGTAAAAGAACTTTTAAAGATGACTTTAAAAAGGCGGCGGAAGCGGTGGTTGATGGTTATACATCCTACGATTTTGATTTAGACCAGCTTTGGTGCCTGTATGACAGCAGTATGAAATGTTTCAGAACGGGCGATACCCCTGCCGATTTTGTGGATGATATTGAGAGCTTTACTGCTGATTTGCTTGATATGGAAGATTTGCTTTCTCAGATGGAATTTTCTGATGAAGAAATTGAAAGTTTCAAAAAGGCTTATGATGAAGGATAAGATGTTAAAATGACTTACAGTGAATAAACTTGGAGGGACATATTATGCCAAATTGGTGCATGACAAGTATGGTAATTGAGGGGCATAAGGCCGACGTAGAAAAAATCAGAGCATTGCTGCTCGATTGGACATCTAGAGAATATCATCATTCAGATTTTGGTAAGAACTGGCTTGGAAATATCGTCTTAGGGGCAGGATTTAAAACCAGTGATGAAGATGATGAAGGACTGTATTGCCGCGGATTCATCGATTCTATTGGAGATGTCATGGAAAGCAAGAATGGGATGTATTCCTTCCTTGTGGAATATGAATCCGCTTGGAAACCGCTCCCCGATATGTGGAAAGCCATCATGCAGAAACATGCTCCCTATTGCGGCGTATATTGGTATGCAGAAGAACCTGGAAGCGAAGTCTTTGAAACCAATGACTTGAGTAAAAAGCATTTTGATATGGATTATGTAGTTGATTCCTATGTAGAAGATAGAAAAAATCCTTTGTCATCGGCTTTCGATGGAATTGAAGGCTTTACAAAAGATGGGTTGAAGAAATGCTTGGAATCATTGTTTGGTAAAGGAACACTCGAAGGACTTATCCGAAAAGCGGAAAATGTGCCATTGGCAGAGGATGAATGGTTTTCTATTCATAAAATTCAGTATGAAGTGTAAATTCCAAAAGACTTTGAAAGCTTAAAATGCTTTTGAAGTCTTTTTTGATCTAAGCAAAAAGTTCTATAAATAAAAAACTACTCATTTTTTTGAAGGCCAATTATAGCACAAGAAAACCACTTGTGCTTTATAACTGCCATCAAAAAAAGAAAGTGTTCTTTGAGAGGAGCGGTTCATATGCATAGCGTAATTTTCAATTTCAATGACTTCGTAGATAATGGTAAAAACGATTTTTCACAAAAAGATACTAAATACACAGATGATAAAATCTATGAGATGATGTCGGAACAAAGAAAATTAGATGGGGTAAGAGAAATCACAGACACTAAAGAGCTGCGGGATGTGATGACCTTTTTTGAACTGTATACTCACATTGATTCGAGACATGTAGAAATAAAGGATGATGGCATTGTCATTCACATGCCCTATGATACATTGATTGATGTGATGTATCAGGCTTGCGATGATTTAGGCGAATACTGGTTCATGAATGACGGCTATGAAATGGTGACTGCAAAAGATTATTTCAGAATTCTTCTTTTGAACCATATGGGAGAGGAAGAATTTGATATGAAACTCGTACAGGTTTGGGATTTCCATTACTAAGAGGGAGAAAAGATGATGGACGGATTCAAGGATTTTGATAATAACTTTTGGCATATTTTCCCTGGGGAATTGGATTTGGTGGAAAGGCAAGAAGTAAGAATTGGTGCTATTTTTGGTCTTACCTTCGATGACCTTTGCGATGCAGAAGATGATGCTTTAGCTATCGCAAATGAAGAAGCCCCGAATGTAAAAAATCTTTTTAGCGATTTGTCCAATTTCATTGGACGCTGCAAAATGCAGGCTTTGGTGACGAAAATTTGCGAGCTGAAAAATTTGAATGAAGAAGATTTTTCCATTGAAGTGTCGGGACTGGGGGTTGATGTGTATTATAAAAATGAACGGCTATAAGCGGTAAAAGAAGAAAGCTCCTCTCCTAACAACAGGAGCTTTCCAGTCGGTGATAAGTTCTAAAAATAAAAAACTATCCATTTTTTTTGAATGTCCATTATACCAGCTCTATGCAACTACGGGCAAAAAACGCCCTCCATGGCATAGAGCTGGTACAAATTGGTCATCAAAAAAAGAAAGTATTTCTGATGAGGAGTGATTCGTATGTTAAACAAAGCCCTGTATGAACAGATGGTAAAAGACCCGACTTTTTCTTTTGATGAACGAGTGGATTATTTTTTAGAGACTCTTTCCTTTGATGCTATCTTGAAGGTTTGGAATTCGATTGTAGATATTAAAAACCTGACTGATCCAAATCCTGCGTTTGGAGATATCGAGGAAAGAAAGCTGCTGAACCATATTTATAACGATGTCGATTTGATGCGGTATATCGAAGGATTTGGTGTGGATTGGGTTACCAAGCATATCACTATCTATGATAGCGAGGCAGATTTTATCACTATGGATAAAGATGGACTGATTAGCACAATAACGGACGAAATTGAGTATCTCGATTTGTGCGGATGCAATGAAGTCGTAATTGAATTTTTGAAAAGGGAAAATGCGGTAGACCATGTTCCGTCTATTAGCCATAAGCTGATGAATTTCATTACGAGCCTTTTGAAAGAATATGATGCATTTTTTGAAAGCAGAAGAATCATCACAAATAAGCCTTTGAAAGAAGGGGATTTCTTTGTCCTTTGGGTAAAACCTGCAGGCCATAAAGGAGAGCGGATTCGCATTTGCTATACCAAAGAGGAAGTCGATTTTTCTCTTAAAGAAATGCTTAAGTGTTATGTTGCTGATGAGGAAACACTCGATGAATATATGAAAGAATTTCATACGTATCATGCATTGAAAAAGCCAGAAGCAACCGTTGGTTGTTTTCTTAGAAATCACGAAAATAATGAATGTGTATTGAATTAAAAAGTGTAAAGCGGAAAGAAATTCTTCTCGTTTTGCTTCTACTGTAAGAACGTTCAATGTATAAAAACTGCCTATTTTGTGGGCTTTTCTGTTGATTTTTTGTGGTAAAATAAGACGAATGTTCAATATTACAGGTGACAGCTCTAAGGGGGAATTGCTATGACGGATTATTTTCGAAAAGTGCACCTCAATATAATAAACCTTATGAATATGTGTCATGTTCCTTGGACTGTTACTTTAAGTTACAGTCTAGAGATGTCTACTGTTGGTTTCATATTCGATTATATCGGTGTGCGAGGAGCTGGAGAAAAGTTTATTCGTAAATTTTCGTATGGCTACTCATACAACGAAATATTAGATGAACTCCTTAAGGATATCATTGCGGTTGAGGCGAAATGGTCAAGGGTGGATATGAGTGAGGCTTCTCTAAGTAATAAGTTGGATATCATCGTAATTTCAGAAGCATATCAGGAACTTAAAGCCGTTATAAAATCCGTGAGACGTTTTCGTGAAAGGTTTCACACGCGAGAACAGGAACTCCCGGCCCTTTTGCAAATATTAAGAAATGATGCTGAATGGAAAATTTCAAAAGCAGTTTTCTACTATGTAATGGCAGTAGATAACGGTAAGATGGAAGAAAATTCATCATTAAACTATCTGATGCTTGATAGAGAATTGGCAGAAATAAAAGCAGAAAGAGATCAGGATAAAGCTAAGATAGATTTACTCAAGTCTCATAAATACGGCTACTTAAAATGGTGTGAGAGCAAAGATGAGGAAATCAAACGATTGAAAGCCAAATTACGGCAATTGAGGAAGAAGTAG
>ERZ808246.2039-NODE-2039-length-13265-cov-6.362831_pt1 | contig 13265 bp, 8 predicted proteins | sample MGYA00521083_ERZ808246 | MGnify/ENA primary metagenome ERZ808246 (study PRJEB31516, sample SAMN03275577) | gut metagenome | biome: mammalia-associated habitat; material: feces | host: Papio cynocephalus | place: Kenya | collected 2012-07-07 ...
GACATTACGGAGTATCCGGGAGGGTGCTGAAGCCATAAAAGGCCTCGGCACCCTCCCGTCGTATATACACGTCTGACGGACGAGCGTAGTACATTGAAATTATAAAGGTTGTTTGAGCCCCGCCGTTGAGAAACGCCAGTGATCGTCCGCACAGGGGCTCATTTTACGAAAAAGGCGCAAGAGCGCCGTGCGTAGAACAACGAAGCGATGGCCTTGTGCGATAGTGTGCACGTAGCACGACTTCCCCTGCGGAGGGGACGGGAGGGGTGAATGGAAAGCCGCACAGGGGCTCTTTTACGGAAACTTAAACTTTAAACACAATAAGTATGAAGAAAACAAAATCAATCTACGAGACCCCTCTTGTACACGTCGAGGCCGTCTCAACCGAGCACGGTTTCTCCCAGAGCGGAGACGCAGACTCAGCATCGTCAAATTATGTGACAGAGAATCCGCTTGGCGAAATTTAGACAGAAAGACGGCTATGAAAAATAAATATATCTATCTGATGCTCATGGCAGCAGCTGTCGTGGCATCCTGTGTGAAAGAGAACGTGGCTTCTATTGAAGAAAACTCCGTTTCAGGGCTTGTTTTCTCGTCAGAGAAGCCTGCATTTTCAGATGAGACAAAAACAGCATGGACTGGGACCTCTGTTCAGTGGTCAAAGGGTGACAGGCTTCGTGTTGCATATACCTGTGACGATGTCTGGCAGAATGCGGCCGGTACTGCTACAGCAGATGAGGCCAATGGCAAGAAGACTGCAAAAATGTATCAATCTACAGCGTTAGCGGCTGCTTCTGAGATTGCACAATTCAATGTTCCAACTGATTTTAAGGGGAACGCTTCAGGCATATATAAGTTCTATGCTTTATACCCGGATACCTGCGTTCCGCTTGACTTCAAGTATGCTCCGTCTGCGTCAGTAACTATTCCGAACACTCAGACACCTGCTGCCGATTCTTTTGATTCTTCGGCAGACATTATGCTTGGAGAGTCTGTTGGAACTTACACAGGACTTCCGACTGAGGCCGTTTCAATTCGGTGGAATCGTCTCGTGGCACACGCTCAGTTCACATTCAAGGCAATCAACGGATTTACTGATGGCGAAACCGTCAAGTCGATTTCTCTTACGGCAAACACAGATGCCGACATGGTTGGACTTCATTATGTTGATGTTCTGACGGAGTCGGTTACGAAGCCAAATTCAAACACAACGGCAAATGTCCTAACCATATCGGGGGACAATTTGACAGCCGTATCAGTTGATGGCGCATATAATGTTGTGGCGTGGGCTTCATTCCTTCCGTGCACCGTGACCTCTCTCAATGTAGTGCTTACGACGGACAAGGCTACCTACACCCGCGAGATTTCAGACATCAGCCTCGCGTTCCTCCAGAATGCCCGCAATACATTGACTGTTAATATGAGCGGCGCAGTTAGGAATTCAACTGGAGCAGGGAAATCTCTCCCATTCAATGAGGACTTCTCATTGATAACGACAGGTAATAGTACGACTTCGGGAGGGTCTGGCTCCAAGGTAACACCTGAGCAGATGTCTCAATTCTCAAGTTATGTGGACGCGACTTATCAAGCAGGAAATGCAATCAGGATCGGTAAATCAGGATGTGTGGAAACGATGCCTTTGGATTTGTCGGATGCTTTCTCTGTGATTGTGTCTGCTAAAGGATGGTCAGACAAAGAGACTGTCCTCACTGTTTCTGCTGGAGCCAAATCTCAAGACATACAGCTTACCACATGGATGTCTGGTGAATATCAACAATATATTTTGACTTTTGATGCAGTTGGAGCGTCAGGAATTGTTAAGTTCGCGACTTCTTCGTCCGTGAGGTGTTTTATTGATGATATACAAATACTTTCTGGGCATGCAGCTTTGCCGCCGACTATTGTCGTGGCAGACACTGACAAGCCAAGTAAAGTGGATGCTGCCGGTGATGTTGTGACGATACCATATACGATAAAGAATCCAGTTGATGGCATTTCAATCGTGGCATCTGTTCCTGAAGGCATCACTTGGATTAACACATTTGATTATGCCGAGAATGAGATATCATTTGTCGTTGATGAGAATACAGAATCCACGGAAAGAAGTTCGGTCGTGACGTTGTCATACGAAGGAGCCGAAAGCGTAGAAATACCTATCGTGCAGAAAGCTGCGGGTTCAACAGGTGTTGAGACTAAAACATTTAAGATAAGTTCCGGCGATGTTGTCAATGATAGTAAATATACTAATTATTCGGCGACTGTTGATACAAGAAGTTGGCTGATTACATATGGAGGCAATAACAGTTCTGTCGGAACAAGCAATAAACAAAGGAAGAATTGCACTTTGTCCTCGTATTCGAAATATGCAGTATCTCCAGTTACGGCTTCTTCTACGGCATCCGTATTTGCCGCGACTTCGAAACTGTCAAACGTTACGGGAATATCATACGGGGCAATAACTGGGAAAAATCATGCAAATACTAAAATATATGTCATTTATTCAGCAGATGATAAGACATATAGTCAGATCGAATTAACAGAGGGTTCGCAGGGCTCATTTAATAAAGAGGGCGGCACCTTTAAATTTGCATCATTATCGGGATATTTTGCAGTCATATTCCAAGCGACTAATACTACTGGAGATTGGCGGCTTGATGATGTAAGTCTGACGTTTACATACACAGAGTAGTTGAATGTAGGATAATCGACAAAGGTTAAATGTTGTCAGCCGCAGGTCTCGCTAATCATGAGGCCTGCGGATTTATGAAACTATCTGATATGAAACCGGAAAGAACTCCGCAACAGGCATTACGAGATCAGTTACATCGCTTGACAGACCTATGCCGAGCATATGATTCTGGCTTCTTGCACGTGGCTATGGATATTGCAGTCGCGTTAAGAGTCCTATTTTGTGATAGCCCAAACAATGGTCGAAATATATCAGTCTTGACGCTTAACGGGATTCGAGATGAAGTCAAATTATTGGATACTACGGCTCCACGTAAGGGCTTTTCTTTCTTTAACCTTGGAGACAATGTATCCGGATTGGACATAAGTTATTTCAGCAATGTCTATGGAGGTTTGGTATGTAAAGACATTGCGATAGGTGATGGAAATGAGTATGTATATCAGTTCAGTCCATTGGTCAGTTCAAGCCTTTATAAAAACTATGAATCAAAGTGCCTCGAAGAATGGCGTTTTCTTTCCGTGAAAGAATGGTTGGAAGCAATTGTGTTTGAGGTTGACTTTGGCGAAGATAAATGGCAGCTCAATAGGTTTGAACTCTTTACAAACCTTGCCAATAAAGATGGGGGTGCACATTATCAACTTGATTTAAGTAGTGACCATAAGTGCAAAATTTATAATGAGTTCCAAGATACGCAGGCTTTGCATCTTATTGTTAATGGAGTAGATGTTTGTTTTGAAAACACTCCGGTTCATCCATCAATCCGGCAGATGGCGCAAGAGGTTTTGGTCTCATTTGCTCGTATTTGTAGTCTCTGAGCAAATAGGATAGGTAAAAGCTGAAGGCTGGAGAAACTGATCGACTCTCGGATGTGAAAATCTCTGAAACATATCCGTAACTCATAATTTTTACCACTTACGGACAAGTAAAAACTAAAAATGTTTGTCCGTAAGTCTTTTTTTTATACCTTTGCGGACGAGTAATAAGAAAATATTATGGCGGAAAGAATAATCGGAAGAAAGTTGGAACAGTCGGTCCTTTCGGAGTGTTATGAGTCTGGCAAGGCTGAGCTTGTGGCGGTGTATGGGCGAAGACGAATAGGAAAGACCTTTCTCGTGAAGAACTTCTTTAAGGACGGCTTCAGTTTCTATCTTACCGGGATTTATCAGGGAACAAGGAAAGAACAGCTACTGTTCTTCAATAAGCAGCTTTGCGATTATTCCGGGATTCCATATCCGGAAGCTGAAAACTGGTTCGACGCATTTGACCAGCTCAAACACTATCTTTTAAACCTGCCGGAGGATAAGAAAGCAGTCGTGTTTATTGACGAACTTCCTTGGCTTGACACTCCACGTTCTCGTTTTGTCAAGGCTTTTGAACTGTTCTGGAACAGTTGGGCGGCAGAACGGACGAATCTGAAGATGATTGTATGCGGTTCGGCAACCACATGGATGATGTCTCACATCTTGGGAAATAGAGGAGGACTGCATAACCGTGTGACGCGCAGGATAAAACTTTCTCCATTCAATCTTGCTGAAACAGAGGAATATCTGAAGACGAAAGGTGTCGTGTGGAACCGCCATCAGATTGCTGAGGCTTATATGATCTTCGGTGGCACTCCATATTACCTTGAAATGCTTCGGAAGTCGTATAGTCTTCCGCAGAATGTGGATTCTCTCTTCTTTTCCGAAACAGCCGAACTCAAGGATGAGTATTCTTTCCTGTTCCGCTCTCTTTTCAACGATTCATCTTTATATCGCGGCATTGTTGAACTTCTTGCGAAGACGTCAAGAGGAATGTCTCGCGCCGAGATGATGTCGGCGCTGAAGCAGGAGGACGGCGGGAATTTCACGCGGGCACTGGACAATCTGTGTGACTGTGATTTCCTTCGCAGATACTCCGCATTTGGAAAGGTCGAGCGCGATGTTCTCTATCAATTAACTGATTTGTTCACATTGTTTTATCTTCGTTATGTCAAGAATAGCAACAACCGTGACGCGCACCTATGGACCTATATGATTGACTCTCCGGAACATCGTTCTTGGAGCGGGTATTCGTTCGAACAATTGTGCCTTCACCATATTCCTCAAATCAAGAATGCTCTTGGAATAAGCGGGGTGCAAAGCAATGTATGCTCATGGTTCTGCCAAGCAAATGAAGAACATTCCGGTGGTCAGATAGACCTTGTCATCGACAGGCGGGACCAGATCATAAATCTCTGTGAAATGAAATACGCTACCGGAGAGTATGAGATCACCGGAAAATACGAAAAGGCTCTTCTTGAACGCCGTGAACTGTTCCGAACGACAACGAAAACACGCAAGGCACTTCACCTTACCATGGTGACAACCTATGGCCTCAAAAGCAATCTGCATTCAGGAAACATTCAGAGCCAGATTGTTCTGGATGACCTGTTCCGAAACGGACGTTGACGAATAGCGTCAATTCTCACTTTTTGCTTGTTGCAGATTCGGGGTTCTGTTTTAAGAAGCTAATTTCTACTTCTCGCAGATGCGGCAGAAGTTGCGGTAGTTTTCGAAGATTTTGTCTACGTAGGCGGTGACGGAGGTATCTATTCCCGAACGGGATGGCTCTGACTCTGATGATTGGGGGCTTGCATCGGTTTTTCTTCCAGAAACGACCGGGCTTGAGCCGAGGGCTTTTTGAGTTTCTCCGGCAATGGCAGCTGAGTCGATTTCCTCCCTTAGCCCTTCCACAGCAGCCGAGTCAATGTTCGCATTCAGGGCAGAGTCGGAAATCTCGTCCTCAGGCGTGCCGTTCAGATAGCGCAGAACACGTGTCTCGCCGGCATTGTAGGACGCGAGCACATACCGCAGACGCTCATCTCCGGAGGCATACTTTCTGAACAGACGGTCCAGGCGTCCGAGGTAGCTTGCTCCGGCACGGATGTTTTCCTCCGGGTTGAGGACGTCCTGCACGTTGTAGACCCGCGCCGTCAGAGGCATAATCTGCATCAGCCCCTTGGCTCCGGCACGCGAGGTCACGTTAATCGCGAACTTTGACTCCGTGTAGATCACCGCAGCAAGCATCCTCCAGTCCCAGCCGATGCTGTCCGCCCAGGCGCGAATCGTGTCATCATAGGGGCTGAGCTGCTGCCTTTCAGCGAAAGCCTTGTGAGGCCTGTGGGACGACGGCATGAAGCGGAAGCGCTCCAGCATCTCCCCGAACTCATCGCGCTCCGTGTATTCCCCGAGCCACGAATTGACCCTCCGCATCTCGGCCCGTTCCTCACGGCGCATCACCCAGCACAACTCGCCGCATATCGGCCGCGACTTTGCCACGCTGTCGACATGGCTTACATGGAGAACCGAGTCGAACCGTGGCAGGACGACGATGTCCACAGTCCCGCTCATCAGCGAGTCCAGACTGCTTTCCTTCCGCGTGAAAGCCCTGATGCTGACCGAGCAGTCATTTTCGGAAGCAAAATCCTCCAGCATCTCGTAGCTCAGCCCGGCATAGAGAAGGTCGCCTTCAATGTGATACTGTCCGAAGTCGAGCGCACATTCCAGTTCCCGTCCCTCGAACGGATTCGGTGTCGGCCTGTTCGCTGTGAAAAACGCGCACCACACCCCCGCAGCGACAAGAGCCGCACCGGCAAGTCCTGCAAGGAAATCAAGGAGTTCCCTGTGGCGTTGTCTGATGTTACCGTTGTGCATTACTTATTCTGCTGTTGCTTCTGGCTCCTCCCGTGATGCCTCCGACAGCGCCGCCATCCGACGATCCTGTGCCGGAAGCCGCTCCAGAGACGTGAGCCTTCCCGTTTTTATGTGATGAAATGTAAAATGGCCAGAAGATGCCGACCTTGACGGCTCTCTGGGTGTAGATGTTCCCATGTGCCGAGAAGTAGTCGTTCGTCGGCATCGGCCAGCCCTGTCCGACGTTCATGACCTTCACGAAAATGCAGGCCTTGAGCCACTGGATGTTGACAAACGCGTCGTAATAAGGGCAGTTACCGTATTTCTGGGCAGTCTGGTTGTACCACACGCCGAGCACCGGATTGTAGCCCGGAGCATTCCAGGAAGTCGTGAAATAGCCGTTGAGGCCTATCTGCATCTCCATCACGTTCCGCACGACAGGGAACTGGATGTACCACCGCAGGTTCAGCGCCAGCATCGGCAGAGGAAGAACCTCGTTGTTCGACGAGAGCTGGAACAGCGCCCGGTTGTCGAGATGTATCTTCCAGAAAGTGAAGTTTTTCTTAAGATAGGCGGTCATCACGCTCATCGCTCCGCCGTTCTGCCGCACGATGCCCTTGCTGTCATAGTAGAGATTGTTCGCGAGCAGGGCATATCCGAACGACGCCGCCATATCCCATCTCGGGATGTCGAGCTCGCCGAGAATCTTGGTCGTCGAAGTCTTGCTGAAATTATTATTCCATTTGAAATGATTCGTCAGGAGATTTTGCTGATAGAAATCCGGCTCCTTTAGACCTGTCTCAAAATGAACCTTAAGGTCTATAGGGCTGTATTTGTCACGCCTGAACGGATAGAAACTGAACTTCATGTTCGCGTCGACGCGGAAGTCATTGACCTCGTATCCTGCGAACGTGTATCGTCCAGTCGCGTCCCATTCGACGTAGCGCCTGATTTTTCCGTTCGCCCCGGCATAGACATAAGCCGAGTTAAGGTATGTATTTTTCAGTTTTCCGGAAATGTACACGTCCGGATTGAAACTGTAGTACGACGCCAGCTTGTCCCCGATGCCGACGTCAATCTTCGACAGGGCCGCATCGCTTGCCCACGGCTGTAGACGCATGAACACCTTGTTGTCGAGCCGCAGCGTTCTCAGCGAGTCCGCGGATGCCGTAGGATTGAGGTAGAATGTGTTGTTATAGAACTGAGCCGCCTCCGGATTCGAGGAATTTATCTCGTCGGTATATTTTTTCGTGTATATGTCCAATGTGCTGCTGTGCCCGATGTATGCTGATGTAATGTTCTTGTCGAGGGTGTCCGCGGAATATGTGAACGTGCTGTCTTTCTTCGACTTGAGTTTGTTTATGAAACTGAACGGGATGCGGAAGGTCTCATCGAGGAAAATCGTGTTCTTCTTTATCTCATTGGATGCGTTGTGCAGGTTCACCGCAAGTTCGCGGGCGTCGAGGGTGGTGTCGCGTATCATCGACAGGTCTGTGACTCCTCCGTTCTCGCTCTTCGTTATCTTGTTGTGTATGAACCCGGTGTGCATCATATATTTTTTCCCGAGGTAGTTGAGGCCGATTACGGCGTTGCTGTTCGTCACGTCCTCCCTCTGAAGCATTCCCTTGCCTCCGAACTTGTAGAATCCGAGAGTGAGGTTGAGCTGCGGAAGAATGTTCTGCGAAGTCCACACGCGGACGTTCATCTCTTCCTTCTCGTCCTTGGCGAAAAGTGTTCCCCAATAGGCAAGTTCTGTGTAGGGGGTCTTCGTGTTGAACTGCGGGAGCGTGGCGGCAGAGTAACTGTAGTCGCGGTAGGGAGTGTAGAATATGGCGTTGTCCTCCTCTTCGCGCCTGAACCAGTTGTAGTACTGGACCGCCGAACCGCTTACTCCCTGCCAGGTGATGTTCACGTCATTGCGCAGCTGCGGCATTTCCTGGAACCAGTAATTGAATGTCGTGTCCTGCTTTATGTACTTGAACTGCTGGAAGTCCTGGTCAACGTTCCAGAGCACTATCCTCTTGTACTGCAGCGAGTCCGGAAACGCGAAGGTCTCGAGTATGCGCGGGGTGTTCTCGCGGACGCTGTCCTTGTAGGCCTTTATGCTGTCCTGGCGGTGCATTATGCTGTCGCTGCGATGCAGAAGGGCAGGGAGCTTCTGCTCGTAGTCGTATCTCTTGCGCTCCTTGCGGCTGAGCCCCTTGTACCATTTGTCGAAGGCAATCTTCGCGATTTCGGTGGAGTCCTTTACGTAAAGGGAGTCAAGACGGGCGAGTTCGAGCGTGTCGCCGGCGGCGAGCAGAGTGTCACGCGTGTATGCACGTGTGGCGGAGTCGCGCAGGGCGATGTAGTACTTGAACTTGAATGGATCCTTGAATTCAAGAGAATCCGGAATCCGGATGGTGTCAGCCGGATTTATCAGCAGTTCTTCCGTGCTGTCCGCCGGTGTGGCGAGGCTGTCTGCTCCTGTGATGAGACTGTCCGTTTGTCCGGCAGTGTTGTCTGAAAGAAACGTCTTGAGACTGTCGGGAACAATGTCAAGACTGTCAGAACCTGCTGGCAAGACACTGTCTTTCAAAGAAATGACGGAGCCGTCACCCAAAAGCCCGTTAAGGGAATCCGCTGTCCTGCGCACCGGCGCGTTGCGTTCCGCGTCGATTCCGAATGTCTGAAATCCCGCGAACGCCACGACCAAAAGCGGCAGCCATATTTTCTTGATTCCCTTTGTTGTCATCTATATTCTATCCATCCGGTTCAATCCTGAACCATTCACACTCAGTCCAGAAACGCAGCAACACTATATCAGTTCAATACCTTCGGCCTTCATTTCTTCAAGTGCCTTCTCATGTCCGGCTTCACTAACGTAGGCAAGCGCCTTTGTCAGCAGCTTCACCTTGAACCCGGCTTTGAGCAGGTCCTCGCAGGTGTTGCGCACGCAGAACTCCGTCGCGATGCCGCAGACATAGATGTCCTTCACATCGAGCAACTCAAGAATCTCGCCGAGCGACTGCCCTGCGCTGTTCCTTCCGTCGAAGCCCGAATACTGCTCGCAGCCCTTGTCGCAGCCCTTGTCGAAAGTAAGTTCCTCGACAACATAAGGTTGCAGGCTCTCATGAATCTCTCCGCCATGCGTCCCGGCAACGCAGTGAACCGGCCATGTTCCCCCGAACCCGACGAACGAACTGTGGTCGGCCGGATGGTGGTCGCGGATGAACAGAATCGGGAACGTGTCGAGAATTTCCACGTCCTTGTCGCCGTCCTGCGCTCCCGTCTTCGCGTCGATGAACCGCAGCGTCTCTTTCACGGCGTTGTCCGCATTTATGCACGCGAGCGAGCCGTCTATGAAGTCATAGAGTTCGTCCACAACGACGAGTGCCGTATTCCTTTCCATATATGTCCGAATTATATTTATACTCCAAAGTTTCCGGAATCATCAGATTTCGCGAAATTCGTTTATTTCCTTCACGAGGCGGTTGATGATTTCGAGCTTTTTCGCGCTGAGGTCATCGGAAATATCCACCTTGTAGTAGTGCGGGTTAATCAGACGCCGCTCCGAAGGACTGAAATGCATCAGCGTGTATTTGTAATACTCCCTCTTCTCACCGAGGCTGCGCTGCGGTGCGACCCTCTTTCCTTCGGCGATTGCCGGAATCTGGAGCGGGATAGCCGTGTAGCTGCCGGCGGGGAATGTCTTGAACTTGTAGCGGTCGTATTCGTCATAGACCGTGATTTCCTCACCGCGCTCGATTTGTTGGCTGAGATTGTCGCCGCGAAGGCAGGTCACGTCAACCTTGAACACATCGCCTTTCTCCTCATCGTGTTTCATGAGGCGGTAGGTGATCTGAAATCCGGGATTTATGAGCTTGGCCTTGTCCTCGGAGCGCTTGAGCACCGGAGTCCCGTCGATCTGCACGAGCTTGTAGACATTGCCGAAGCAAGGGTTGGCCTTGCTCGTGGCAATGGCGTCGCCAACTCCATAGCAGTCAATCGCCGCTCCCTGCCTCTCCAGGTCGCTGATGAGGTATTCGTCAAGCGAGTTCGTCGCGAAAATCTTGCAGCCTTTGAGACCATTGTCGTCGAGTATGCGGCGGCATTCAACGGAGAGGTAGGCAAGGTCGCCGCTGTCGAGGCGCACTCCGTAGCCGAACGGGTATTCGTCATCTATCCCGTTGGCGCGGAAGGCCTTGATGGCGTTCTTGATGCCGCAGTGGAGCGTGTCATAAGTGTCGATCAGCAGGATGAGGTTCTCGCCCTGATGGGTCTTGATATAGGTGTCGAAGGCGTCGAATTCCCCGTGGACCGAGCATCCGAAGGTCGTGACATAGCTGTGCGCCATGGTTCCGGTAGAGCCGCATCCGAAGTAGGCTCCTGTGAGGATGTTTGAAGTCCCGGCACATCCGGCGATGATTGCAGCCTTCGCTCCGTAGGTGGCCGCCCACGGACCGTGTGCGCGCCTTGAACCGAACTCGCTGACAGGGCGGTTGGTACTGCGGCAGACTCTCGATGCCTTGGTCGCCACGGCCATCTGGTGGTTCATTATGCACAGCAGCGGGGTCTCAAGTACCTGAGCCTCAATAAGGGGCGCCTCCACGGTGATAATCGGCTGGTTAGGGAAGGCAATCTCTCCCTCCTTCATTGCATAGACATTGCCCGTGAAGCGCATCCCCGCAAGATATTTCCGGAACTCGGCGTAGTCGTCGCCAGGGAGGAACTTCTCGAAGAAAGGCTCCGGTTTGTCGCCCATCGAGAGAATCATCTCGATGACCTCCTCGGTTCCGCTCACGACAGCCCAGTTGTTGTTTTCGGGAGCAACCCTGTAGAACATGTTGAAAACGGCCATGGAGTCTTTCCTGCCGCTCTCATAGAAGGATTTTCCCATCGTGTACTGGTACTTGTCCGAGCAATATGCAATGTCTGAAAAATTCATTGTAAGCCAGTTTTCTCCGGCGGAACCCCGCCTGAAATCCTTTATTCAAACCTAATCCTGTCGCAGTTGGACTTCTCCCCATCCTTTATTCTTATGCCGCTGAGCGCCGCCACGGCAGCGACGATTATGCAGACGCAGGCCACGAATTCAAGAGCGTATGCCCACGGGCTCAGCACGTCCATGAAACTTTCCGCCTCGCCGAGTCCCGGAATCCTGCTCAGGAGCGTCGCAAGCGTGTTGTTGACGCAGTGCATCAGCATCGTGAGCTTCAGCGAACCTGTTCTGTAATAGACATATCCGAAGAGACAGCCGAGAGCGAAGGCCGGGATTGCCTGCCATGGATTCATGTGAATGACCGCGAAGAAAAGCGCCGAGAGCACAATGGCCCAGCCCGGCTTCATCTTCTGGAGCAACCCCCTGAGAATCATTCCCCTGCAGAGCCATTCCTCAAAGAAAGGCGCGAAGACGGACACGCAGAGCAGAGTCACCCAGAGCGGGCCTCCCATCATCTGCTCAAAGACCTTTTTGAGGGTCTCCGGCATCTGCGGCAGCATGACATTGAATATGTCCGAGACAAATGCCGCCGCCACCGTCGCGATTGAGACAATGAGGGCGATGCACCAGCCGGAATATTTTCCGAAGTTGCTGCTGTCCAACGCGATGCCGTCTTCAAACATCACATTCCTGCGGCTTGCCGCCGAAGCGAAGAGCATAGCCGGAACGAACATCAGGGGATATGAAATCAGCATCCCGTACTTCGTCGCAAAGTCCGCCGACACGCCGAAAGACAGACCCACCGTGACGATGTTGCCGAGTATCGCCCCGATCATGAACATAACGATGAGCCAGAATATTCCCGTGCCTCCAGGCACATAGAACGCGTAAGCCCCGAAAAGGTCAAATCCATTTCCGTTTTCAGTCTTATGCCTTTTGAAAAATGTCATATTATTGATTTCTCGGGTGTTAAAAACAAGTTGAATCTTATTACAAATTGTTCAAGCAAATTGTTCAAGCAAATTGTTCAAGTTGTTTTTATTGATTACTTAGGGGAGAGGGGATGAAGAAAAAGATGAGATGCAAGGCGCACTGGGGATTTCAACACCGGAGCAACCTTATGGTTGTGAGGATTTGAAATTCACATGCAACGAAGCAGGTCGCTTTTTCTTCGCCCCGTAACTTCTTCGCCCCGTTATTTATAAAGAGGCGTTGGATAGATGCCCTTCTCCGCAAACTCCCTGAACTTATCAACCACGCCCTGCCTGTCGGCCTGATAGGTGACGCCGAACCAGCGCGACGGAGTAGAAATCAGCTCGCAGCTTGCCTCGCCCTTCTTTATGAGGACATCGACGGCATTCGGGATGTAGAATTCGGCCTTGAGATTGTTGATGTTCTCCTTGAGGAAGTCGACAAAAACCTTCTCGCTCTTTTCGAAATAGTCCGGCGTGAATCCCCACATGTTCATGGAGCAGAGAGCCTTGTCTTCAAGAATCACGTCCTCTCCCTCGCTGTTCGTCGCGTGAATCTTGCCGTCTTCCTTGCGGATGACATTGTGATGCTCCTCGACATGAGTGAGGAATCCGTGCTCGTCGGCAGTTCCGATTCCGCGTGACACGGTGCCGGAGTCCGAGAGCGTGTTGTCAATCTCGAAGCCCACGAGAGCATATTTACCTGTTGAACCCTCATTCTTCTTGAACCAGTCAGCGAGGACCTTGAAGGATTCCTTTCCGTAGTAGTCGTCACCGTTGATGACCGCGAACGGCTCGTGGATGACGTCCTTTGCCATAAGGACGGCGTGGTTCGTGCCCCAAGGCTTCACGCGCTCCGGGTTGAGGGTAAATCCTGCCGGAATCTTGTCGAGTTCCTGAATCACGAAGTCAAACTGAAGCGGGGTGCCGTCGAGGCATTTCACATGGCTGTACCTTTCCGCCACGTGTTTTTTGAAGTCCTCAAGGAAATATTCCCTGACGATGTACACGACCTTTCCGAATCCGGCCTG
>ERZ808246.2040-NODE-2040-length-13264-cov-4.458172_pt1 | contig 13264 bp, 13 predicted proteins | sample MGYA00521083_ERZ808246 | MGnify/ENA primary metagenome ERZ808246 (study PRJEB31516, sample SAMN03275577) | gut metagenome | biome: mammalia-associated habitat; material: feces | host: Papio cynocephalus | place: Kenya | collected 2012-07-07 ...
GAGCAACTCTTTAATTTTTTTGTTTTTTTGGTCTCACATCATTGACAAATGCACACGAAAAATTAAGAAATTATCTTTTTTTCAAAAAACTATTGACTTTTCATTCGATTTGTAGTATATTATTTAAGCACTGAGAAATGTAAATATCGCGGGATAGAGCAGTTGGTAGCTCGTCGGGCTCATAACCCGGAGGTCGTTGGTTCAAATCCTTCTCCCGCAACCATATTGAACGGATGTAACTGATTTCAGTTACATCCGCTTCTTTTTTGTCTGAAAGTATTGACAAGGGTATTATTCGTAAGTACACTATGATGATTTAGCGAGAAACGCTGAATGGGTGGCATGGACGAAAAGGAGATCGTTCGATTGAATACACTTATCCCTAGTACTCTGTAACGCCTAAAAGTTTACATCTGATTACAAGTATGTCTGTGTTTAACAAGGATTGAAAACGCAGGCAGGCTGGCGCCTGTCAAGTTTGAAGACGCAGTTAAACGCTGTCATACGCCGTAATGCTTGTAAAGTTTTAGGTGGTACAGAGTACTAGAGCATGTTACACCTGCTCCGTTTCTTCTTTCTCAAAAGAATCATCACACACACCGTATCTCTCCGGGAACAACTCCTTCAGATTTCCTGCCGGCTCGCAGGAAACATACTCAATGGCAACACCCTCGGTTTCCTTCAACTGCTCGACCAGCCGAGCGAACATCTCCTGCACCATGTCGCCGATTTTCCTTGAGATAATCGTCCAGCTTACCGGTCAGCAACATCCCTGTGTAGATACCGTCTCTGCGCTCACGCAGATACCGCCTGCGCTTTTCAGTAAATCTGTTATACATGGGTTTTCCTCCTTACGCATACGCAATGTAAATTAAGTAGTTTCCGTTTCCGAATTCTCCGCCTAGATATTTGCTGCGGTGATTGGTTCAACAGTCGCTTCCTCTGCTATTACAGCAACAGCTTTCGATGTTGCCGGTTCCATAAACTCAGTAGTGGACAGTGCTGTCGTTTCTACTTTCGGCGTCTCAATGACCGTTTCGGTTTTCTCCGGTACTGGTTCTACCATCGGATTGGTTTGCATACTTGACAAGGTTTTTGCAGATTTTACTGCCAAACATGCACTAATCAGACGTACCGGCAACAGGATGATGCTTCTCTTCATGGCTTTTCCTCCCTTCGCGTATATGGCAGCGAAAAGTAAAAGAAAACACCAATGTGCAAAAATTGGATTTGCAGATTTGACAGGCATACAAAAGGAAAAAGCCCTCTCCGAAATTGTTCGGAAAGGGCTGTCGTCTATGATATTGTATTCTTAACAAGCAACGAATCTGTCCGTACAGATTCAATTAGCAGGGGATTCCCTGAGCCCCCCCTATGCTTTTGTTGCCCAGGATCCATCTTGTTCTTCTTCGGGAATTTTAGTATCAATCTCTTGTAATAGTTTTACCAGTCTAGCCTTAATGTTTTCGTACTCAATTGACAACTGCGTTTTTGCCGTTGGAGTTGTGATAGATGTATGTCCAACCGCATCTCTGATAGGCTTGTACACCGTTGCGGAACGACTCAATCCTGCATTTTTAGGACTGTCGGCCTTGTCAATTAAATTAGCCAAGTATCCCATATCAAGATAGAAAAGATTATCTTTTGAAGTTCTTATATCGTATGAAATATTTGCGGCATTCTTGTTTTTCTCTTCTTTTTCTTGCCATTTAACCGCTTCGCCTTGAGCTTCAGTGGAAACGGGTAATTTTACGAATTGAATATACTGTCGCAATAGGTTCTCTGAAATAAAACACTCCGTATACGAGGGAATGTTAAACTGTGCCTCTTTAGATAACAGGATTGCCCATTCTTCAACCTTTCCGCCCTTTTTAATAAACTTATTCTCACTCTGCATATCTTTGACGGTAGTATTAAACAGTTCTTGAGCCTTTCTTGCTTTCGGGGTTATTTTTTTATTGTCTGGGTCTCCATCATCTCCATGTTTTCTTCTAAACTCATCCCATTGATCCATCATTCCACGGAAAATGCTTTCAAATTCTTTGAGAAATAATTCAAAAGAGGGATCATCAGAAATAACACCTTCGCGGCTACTTGTAAAGATGTCTTTATTGTCACCTTGATCTAATTCATCAAAATGAATTTGCCCGTATACATAATTTTCGACAATTCGAGTGGTGGGTATATGCCTTAAAATATCTCGTTCTCTAAGGCGTCCGTTTACAAAAAGGTCAATGGTTGCTTTTTCTTGCGTGCCACGTATTTTTAAATTAGATGGCTTATTTACAGAAGCAATATATCCATGCATATTCATTTTTGATTCAACATTCACAGTCTCTTGCAAATTTTTCATAGAAGTAACAAAAGGATCCTTAATACTGTTGATCATCCAAATAAACTGAGTATTATCCGCAAATTCAGACAGCAATTTTTCAGTAATCGGCTCACCATTTACAAATATGCTAAAATCGGAGTCGATCAATGAAAAGCAAAAATACAACGCGATCGCTTTTTTTATGTACTCTATTGTGTTAAAGATGCTATTTGTAACATGATCAAAGAAGATCAGTGTACCGTGTTCAATCTTAGACAATTCTTCAGAGAAGTCTCTCTCAAGTTGACCAAGCTTATAATCTTGAGAATTCAGATCGTCAGTAATTGCTTTATCTAATCCGGAATTGTCAATGATACCGCCAATAACCGCAGTGTCTGCTGTTTTAGTTGCAATATGGATGCGCTGAGCACAAGACAATAACGCAAGTTTTCCGATACCTTTTCGGCCGATATAAGGCCTTCCGAATTGAGACTTGTATTGATTGTTTTTTCTCTTTGTATAACCGATTTTCAAAAACTTGTTTTGAAAATCATTTGGAGTCATTCCAATTCCGTCATCAAGGATACACATGGCATTATTATCTCGATCAATTTCAATCCAAACATTTTTAGCATCAGCATCCCATGAATTTGAAATTGCTTCACCTAAAACTGTAATAATATTTCGATATAAGTTCCTTCCCAAGTGATTAAGAACGCTTAAAGAAATATTGAAATTGTATTCGTTACTCATATCTATTTCTCCCACGATCATTGAATATTGTATTGCTTAAGATGCCGAATAATGGTTTCCCCGATTACTTCTCCAAGTCTTACAGGTACAGCATTTCCGATGTGTCTTGCAATATCTCTGAAAACAAATTCTCTGTTCGGATCAATAAAATCATAGTTTTGAGGGAATGTTTGAAGCATTGCTCCCTCTCGAAGGGATAAAGCTCGATCTTGTTCAGGGTGACCATATCTTCCCGTACCAAAATTGTAAAACTGAGTGGTAATCGTCGGCCCGATTCTATCCCAAGACATTCTACCATATACAGAGCTATAAGTTTTTCCGGAGTTTTTTCTATGGCATGGGCATCGAAGCTCTTCGGGCCAGTCGCGCCACGTTCCGCCAGGACGTGAAGCTCTGATTCTTCTTAAATTGATTTCCGACAATGAAGCCGAACGATGAAGCGCATCATTTGGGTCAATACCACCTGCTTCAATATGCGGCAAATGGTCGATAAAGCTCCTGACACTTACATCCTCACGGTGATGTGTCGGCGCAATTAACTCTATTGTTCCGAGCAATGAGCCGATAAGGACAAATCTTCGACGAGATTGAGGTATACCATAGTCAGGACAGTAAACAACTTTCTCGCTGAAACAGTATCCGTTATTCTGCAATATCTGAATGAACTGCGTATATATTTCGGTATTTTTGATTTGAGGCACATTTTCCATTGAAATGATTGTCGGATGGAGATCTTCAATCAATCTTCCATATTCAAGCAAAAGGTTGTATTTTTCGTCGTGTTCATTTGCTTCTCCCAGCTTAAAACGCATCTGTGAAAAAGGCTGACAGGGAGCGCATCCGACAAGAATTCTTGTGGCATTTTCTGCATACAGTTCATTCAAATCTGCCGCGTGAACTTCGCGGATGTTCTGCATGTGATACGGAACATTGTTGTTATGTTCGTATGTGTATTGGCATGTAGGATCAATGTCAAATCCTGCGATAACATTAAGTCCAGAATCTATTAAGCCGCGAGTCAAACCTCCAATTCCGCAAAACAAGTCAATTATCTCGGCTGGCATTATTCATCACCCACTTTTTTAATTTCTATAGCAATTCTTTTTATCACCGGTACTACCACACTATTGCCACACTGCTTGTACGCACTATTCAGTGGTATATTAGCAAAGCGGAAAGTATTTGGAAATCCTTGGAGCGCAAGGCACTCATAAGGAGTGATTTTCCGTATACCATAGTTGTCTAAAATGATTGGAACGCGATCCGGAAAGGTTCCCATGTTGGCGGTAAGTGCTGGGCAAAAGTAATGTCGTTTTTTTGATACACCAGAATCATATATTTTATAGAGAGCCTTTCTATCTGTCACAATGCGTTTCAGATCATTATAGAACTGGCTATTGGTTGTGTAGTAATAGATATCATCATGCTTAGCGCTACGGTCTAAGATATCGTTCATGTCTACTGTTAGGTCGATTTTCTCGGGAAATGTGAATCGTTCACACTGGGTATAATCCAAGAACCCAACGATAAAAATACGCGTGCGCTGCTGTGGCACATTGCCGTATTCCATCGCATCCATCACTTTATATCTAAATCCATATCCATACTGGGTAAGTGCGTTGTAAACAGTTAAGAACGACTTCCCGGCATCGTGCTCCAACAAATTAGCCACATTTTCTAAAAATATAACAGATGGACGCTTAGCCTCCACAACTCGTGCTATTTGAAAAAACAGACTTCCTCTAGGATCATTAAATCCCTTTTGAAAACCCATCTTTGAAAACGGTTGGCATGGAAAGCCGGCAACCAATACATCAAAATCCGGGATGGCAGAAACATCAATTTCCCGTATATCGCCCTCTATTAGATGAGCATCACCGAAATTGAGTCGGTATGTAGTTGCAGCATCCTTGTCAAACTCATTAGCCCACACGATATCAAACCCAGCTTGTTGGAAGCCTAGATCAATACCGCCTATTCCGCTAAACATGCTTGCAACTCTCATATATGCTTTCTCCCCAAGCTACTACCCTTAAATAAGAGCCAATAGAGCTTCTTTCAAGCGCTGACTCGTTTTTTTATCGTCATCTTCAAAAACAAATGGTATGCGAACCGCATAAATATCAATATTACTTTTTTGTCCCTCGACTTCTACAAATTTCTTGAGAATAGCAGGGTTAGGCTCTTTTTCCTCAAATCTAAATTGCGGATACAGGAGGTAAACTTTATCTAATCCTCTTGATACCGCATAAGTTAGCACTTGATATAAGTCACCACTATTTATGTCATTTATTAGGTCATACTTAAAATCAGTATTACCTTCAAATCTTGACACCTCTTTGTATTTAGTGTCTAAAATAAACATGCCTTTTTCTTTGTGCTCAATCAAAATGTCATGACGCATCACAAAGGCTTGCGCAAATTCTTGATCTCCAAGTCGAATGCTATCTACCAATGAAACTTCAGATGCTTGCAATGTTACTTTTGCATCTTCATTGAATACACTTTGGATAAATCCGCCAATAAAACCCTCAAATAATAAATCTGTTGGGAACATAAAGCAAAATGAGTCATGAGCATCAAGGTTATAATTGGTTGTTTTATTAAGCAGGAACATTTTGCTCATGCTCAAGATGATCTTGTATTTGCTTTGCATTTTGCTAAGCTGAATTGTATCGCAATCACGAGGTGTGCAGTTTTGATCGGATACATCTCCAAGCTTATTTAACAAATTTCGAATGATCTTTTGATTGCTTGGTGTGGCAATATTCCACACAAATTTCAAAGCGCATTTAATAACCCGATTCAACAGATTATCAAATTCAAATGTTGAATATGAGCACAGAAACTTGTCAAGCTGACCATTCGGATATTTCTTGGTGATATAATCCTTGATATCAAGTCTACCTCGAATCGTTGGCAAATCTTCTGTTATTTCCTCATAGCGAAAGAATAACCCTCTATCCAAGGCTGCTTTGACATATCTAACATACAAGGAAACAAACAATCCTTGTAGATCATCCGTATTTTCCATATCAGCAGAAATGCTGATATATGGATAGTCTATTTTTGCGGTATATTCGATCCATTTTACAAGGTTGTGCATCAGATGCTGAAGATCAAGACTATTTCGATCCTCATCGTCTTTAAACTCCTTGAAAACCTTCGGGAATATGTTTAGCTGATGCCCTTTGTAGACAATGGTTCCTACATAGTCCTTTGTTCGAATATTTTTTTGCCCTATGAAATCCAGGAATTGTTGTTTACTATTTACTTTACCGTCATCATAGAAAATAGCACGCTGTTCCCAGTTAGACTGCAAGAAATTCAAAAGCTCATCAAGAGATTCTTGACTCTTCCATTCTGCCGGGAGTGATGCATTTTTAATGACTTTGTTTTCATAGTAATTTAAAATCATTATTCTACCTTAATTCTGCCTTGATTATTTGCGGCAATAGATACATCCGTTCCTTCAAGCACTTTGGTTAAAGCGTCTTTTACTTTTTTCTCTTGATCGTAGAAATACTCATAAAGGAGAGGAATAATATTATGATTCAAAATATTAGGCAAATCCGCTGCTGTTTTACCGATGAAATACGCATGTCCGATAAGCAGATCAGAGCTTTCAAGTTGCTTTTTCAGTAATTCGTTTAAGGAAATGAGGACTTTTTTCAAAGTTTCATCGGCAATCAACTCGGGGTTGGGTGCAACTTCTTCAAATTCAAATCTTCTTCTAAGAGCCGTATCAATCAATGCAATCGACTTATCAGCGGAGTTCATCGTACCAATGATATAGAGGTTATTGGGCACCGCAAATTCTTCTCCGCTGGGGAGAGTAACGCTAAGTTGATTGTCTTCACCCCAGCGTTTGTCGTCTTCAATAAGCGTAATCAACTCTCCAAAGACTTTTGAAATATTGCCTCTATTTATCTCATCGATAATAATTACATAGTTGTTTTCTTGATCAGACATGGCAGTATTCGCAATTTTTTTAAAAACGCCATTAACGGGGACAAAATCAAGCGCTCCGTTATTTGAGGTGGGCCTTAAACCTTGGATAAAGTCTTCATACCCATAATTTTGGTGAAAAGTTGTAAATACAATTTTGCCATCCTTAGCAAGCACCCTGTACTGATCCATCAGAGCTTTTCTGCCATCGGCTGATAAATCTTTGCGAACCTGACGCCCCTCAATAGTTGCAACTGCGTATTCAACTGTAGAATAGGTTTTACCTGTTCCGGGAGCGCCGTAGATGATGAGATTTAACGGATTCACCTTATTACCACGCGGCTGACGGTCACATGTTGATTGAACAGTTGAATCTTGCTCATCCGCAGTGTTGTCCTTCATATAAGTACCATTCAGAAGTTCGGCAATAACAGATTTGTAGTCGTTGAGTCTGAAGAATGACTTGGCAGAACCCAAAGAATTTTTAAACTGTGCAGATAATTCAGCATAAGGCACATCTTTAAGCCACTTTACGCTCTTGTTATTTACATAGTCTGGATCTTGATCTTGCAGATTTTCTTGATAATAGTAGTCAGAGGTAATTACGTCAATATGAGCAGTCGAACCATCGCCAAACACAATGTAATCTCCAATTTTAGATTCCACAACAAATCTATAGATTTGTCCAACATTCTGCCCACGAGATTTTGCTTTTGCGTCCGGCCAAATCTCTGCATACTTTGCGGAAATGCTTTCTTTATCAATACAGTCGGACAAGTCGCCCATTTTTGACCAACCAATGCAGATATGTGGATTTTCAAAAGATAACACATTGCTTTTTCCGGTTATATGAATACCATATACATTGTGGGAAAGCATATCTTCGTCTTCGATGGGATTACCATCAAAGCTGACACCGTACTCATTTGCTTTGACGGACTTATAGATATTCACACCTTTATTAAGCTCTGCTGAATAGGAATCATTGATACCTGCAAGGGAAATAATGGCTTTCTGCGAATATCCATTGGCCGTGATGATATCCCCGTACTTGAAACCAAACATATGAATGGCGGCAACTTGACCTGATTCTTTAGCATTATTGTACATATCTTTCAAAATGCGACCAAGGTCTTCAATCGACAGCGCAGGAATGCCCTCAACACTTACTGTTTTGGAGACATCAGTTAATGTATCTGCATCAAAGTTAATATCCAACTTAATAGTTATGATCTTGGCAACTTCATCTTTAGAAAAAATGGCATTCGTAAGCTTAGGCACAACCAAATTCCTGAATGTCTTTTTGAACAGCTCGTCATCGGATCTGATATAGAATCTACTTTTATCTGAAAAGGAATGAAGTTCAAAATAGAATTCATCTTCATCAATTGAGCTGATGTTATTGTAATTCTCTTTCCATGTTTCTAATGAAACATTTTTATATCGATTAATCTTCTGAAATCCATATTCAAGCTTCATTTGGTCCAAATACTGAAGAAGGTTTTCTTTGCTAAAACGGTATTTGTAGTCAGACTCAAACTCAAAAAATTCGTTAAACTCTTTCGAATTGCGCGTTGATCCGACAAATAGCTTTGCCTCTCCAGCACCCGTGTCAGAATACAACTTCATGTTTTTGGCCACGAAGCTAGACGGTATGGCCTTAACTTCAATTTTGCTCATTATATTTTACCTCCTGGAAATTGCTTGTTCCTAAAGCGGTAATGATAGATGTCATAATTGAGATTAGAACATCAACAACGATTGAGTTGCCTGCCTGCTGGTACATTGAAGTATCTGATACAACAATCTTAAAACTATCACTAAACCCCATGAGACGTAGGCACTCCCTCGGAGTCAGTTTGCGCAAACGCCCCTGAGTAGTAACATAGTTATCCACGCCAGCACGATGCATCTTATGCATTGTAGTTAGCAGTGGACGGGCAATATCAAGGTCAACAGCGGGTTTGCTGTAAAAATTTTTTGTACCGCTGGATAAAACATACTTTCGGACTTTTTCAGAAAGAAAGTACTTTTCAAGATCGGGAATTTCTTTTTTCTCTGCTTCTTCCTCAGACTGAAAAACGAAGTCACCATGCCAGTTGAATTGCTGGTTCTTCTTTTGGCACAGTTGAATATCGCCATCAATCTGTGTAAATTTTTTAGAAAGATTCTTCTCTAAGGTTACAAATTCAACACCCTTCTTTGGAAGAAAATACCCGCCAGGAGCATTATCTATTAAGAAATCTTTCATGGTCTTTGTTAGAGGAATTGGCTCAGGGAATACAAACCGTTCATTAAGCAAAATGTCATTACGGATGCCAACAACAAATAACCGTTCTCTATTTTGTGGGATCCCATAGTTCTTTGCATTCAACACATCCCATGAAAATGCATATCCGAGTTCATTAAAAACTTCTTGCATTTTCTTCCATGTTTTTCCGCCATCGTGGGATGTGACGGCCTTTACATTTTCATAAATAAAAACTTTGGGCTTTATTTCATCGATTAGGCGAGCATATTCATAGAACAAGGTTCCTCGAGTATCATCAAGACCGCGCTGCTTTCCAACGAGAGAAAATGACTGACAAGGACTTCCTCCGACAAACAGATCAACTTTTCCTCGATATTGAGTACCATCTAAAAAAGCAACATTCCAATGAAAATGTTCTTTTGGAACACTGTAATTTGCCATGTAGGATTGTTTGACTTTGTTGCGGTTTTCGAGTCCTTCATATAGACTATCAACGAGTTTTTTCTTGGCATTCCAATCATCTCCAAGCGCATTCAGCTCGCGTTGAACTTTTAGATAGTTTATTTTTTCGTGGAGTTGACTCGTGCGTTGAGAAAGGTCTTGAACTTTTCTGATGATTTTCTTTCCATCGATTTTTTCAAGGAAATCATATGACCACTTCAATTGCATGCTCACAACTTCCCAATCTATTTTATCAGCACTGCTAAATGGGCCATTACTTCCGAGCTTATCCAAGTCGTTATCCTTTTTGAAGTCATTGGCAATCTCTAAAATGATCTGTAACGACTTAAACTTCTGTTGAGAAGCAGATCCTAACTTGAGATTAGAAACAAAGGAAGTGTATTCTTTCCTCCTGCCTGTAGCGATATCAGTCATTCCCAAAATGCATTCTAGGATATCAGTAACTAAGGATACACCGCTGGGTATTTCATCTAATTTTTTGCAGACAGTCGAATACTCCAGTTTTGCTTCTGACAACATACCTGCAAGTTGTTCTTTATATAGATCTTGGACAGCGTCATTGAACCGAATGGCACTTATTGTTTGGCTTAGTTGGTTTAGCTCTACCTGAATATCATCTATACTCATCCCGACATCCTTAGTAAGGATGTCTACATCTCCGTTATCGCAGGCAAAAACGATCTCATGGTCAAGATTCATTCTATCAAGCGCATGCTCAATTGCGCCAATCCCGCTGAAAACAGTTGCAATTTTAATCATACTTATTCTCCAATTCCGGTTGACTTTTTGTATACAAATATTGAATTTTACTTTTCTTCAGTCTGTCCGGATCTCATCCAGGCATCTACCTCGCTTATCTTGAACTTCCATGTGCGACCGACTTTAACACCGGGCATACCGCGTTTTTCTATCCAGGACAATGCTGTATCACGAGTAATGCCGAGGTATTCGGAAATTTCTTTCATGGAACACCAACGTTCTATCTGTTCATTTCCCATTTGATAATGCTCCTTCAGGCAGAGGTTATAAGTAGATATAATATATTATATCGCAATTATCATGATTCTTCAATAGGATTTATGCCGAAACTTGCTGAATTTCATCAAAAAAGGCACATTTTTATCTAATTAATTTAATTGACTTTCTGCCGATATCGGCAAGAAAGCTAAGTGGTATTTCATCAAAAAAAATCTTAATATTTTGCCAATAAAGTGCCATACTGTCCATATATAAAAAGTGAAGGTTCATTATGAAATATATTTCTGTCGCGGAAGCGGCGAAAAAGTGGGGCGTTTCCGAACGCAGCATGCGCGGGTACTGTGCCGAAGGAAAAATCGGCGGTGCCTTCCTGACCGGCAAGACATGGAACATTCCCGAAACCACGAAGAAGCCCGACCGCATTAACAAGAAAACTGACGCACCAAAGACACTTTTTGAGGTTCTAAAAGCCGAGAGAGCTGCAAAGCTACACGGCGACATTTATCATAAAATCTAGATTGATCTGACCTATAACTCCAACCACATTGAGGGCAGCCGCCTCACCCATGATCAGACACACTACATCCTCAAGACGAACACCATCGGCATATCGGACTAGACGGTCAAGGTTGGCGATGTGGTCAAGACCGCCAAACATTTCAAGTGCATTGATATGATTATTGACAGTGCAAATTATGCGCCGAGCGAGGCGTTCATCAAGTAGCTGCACGCCGTTCTGAAAAGCGAAACTTCCGATTTCCGCCTCGATTGGTTCGCAGTCGGGGACTACAAGAAATTGTCCAACGAGGTCGGCGGCATGGACACAACTGCGCCGGAAAATGTCGGTGCCGAGATGAAAAAGCTTCTTGCCGAATATAACTCCATTGCAAAAAAGACCTTTGATAATCTGTTGGATTTTTACTACTGCTGCCTAGAGCGCATCCACCCGTTTCAGGTCGGCGACGGCAGAGTCTGGCGCCTGTTCCTGTTCAAAAAATGTCTGCAGAACAACATCGTGCCGTTTATCATTGAGGACGACATCAAGATGTTCTACTTCCGCGGCTTAAAGGAGTGACAAAACGAGCGCGGCTACCTGCGTGATACCTGTCTGTCCGCGCAGGACAGATTTAATAAGTATTTGGATTATTTCCGAGTGCCGTATGACCGATAAGCAAATCCGCCCCTGTGCAAAACAGAGGCGGATTGTCTTTTTTGCAATAAACCCATGCGTCTGTGCCGTAAAAATGTAGGATTTTTAGCGTGTTTGCAGGTACTGCTCTCACTTCCGCCATACACCCTATAACAAAAAAAGCACTTATCATTTTGCTGAGTGCTTTTTTTATGAAGAAAGCCTGTCGGTGTTTGATAAATTCATCGTGCATTTTGCTTTATGCGGGCAGTAAGTAAGTGATTCCTATCACCGTCTTGCCGATATTTTCATTAGAATATATTATTAAAGAAAGCGCAGCCAGTACTCATTACATACCGTCTGCGCCTTCTTTTCTGCAATTATTTGCCGGGCAATAAATTGAATCAAAATAAAAATCAGTCGTCATCAATACCGAAAAGTTCATCATAATAAGCCATTTCATCGACCCAAGATAACCCAAGCTTAACCTTCATGCGCATCTTCGATACGCACTTATAACATTTTACACATTGAATGACAAGCCGAGCACTCATACTCATCCTTTTCAAAAACATGCGCATAATAAGTCCAATATGCTTTACCCGATTCCGTCACCTCAAATAAAACATTTATAAAGATTACAACGCCTTTAAACCATGCGGATTTCTGTTATTTCAAAACACGCTTTGTTTCATCAGGTCAGTCTTTTTGTATATTTTACAACGGCAAAAACAGCATAAACCGCGGTAAGCAGTTCGGTAATCGGCATGGCAAACCACAGCGTGTCCGAGCCCGCAGTCATCGGCAGAACCGTAATCAATATTCCGCTTAACACAAGACCTCTTGCGACGGAAACTATAAACGCCTCGCGCGTTTTTAGAATTGCCTGAAAATAATAGGTTGTAAAAATATTAAACGGAAGCAGGACAAACGTCAGCGAATAAGCGCGTATAATTGAGGGCGCGGAATTAAGTATTTCCGCCTACGGGGTCATAAATATACGGACATACAGATTCGGAACCGCCATACTCAGAGTTGTCCAAAACAGTGCAAAAACCGCCGTTGTCCATAATGCAAGACGAAGCGTCTGCTTCATCCGTCTGCCGTTTCCGGCGCCGTAATTTGCCGACATAATCGGCTGTGACGCCTGACCGACGCTGTATGCGCAGCACTGAACAAAGGTACTTACGTTAATAATTATGCCGTATATCGAAAGGGCGTCCGAACCTAAATATTTCATTATCTGACGGTTAAAAAGAACGGTCAGAATACCCATTGCAGCGTCTATAAAAAAGGTTGAAAATCCGGTAACAAATATTTGTACGAGTTTTGAAAACATTTTTTTGTTTTAACTATAGCAAAAGAGAGTCGAATCCATAAGGTTTATATCCACCCTCTTTCCGCTTCGACTGCGTTAAAGAAACTTGAA
>ERZ808246.2042-NODE-2042-length-13260-cov-2.539190_pt1 | contig 13260 bp, 8 predicted proteins | sample MGYA00521083_ERZ808246 | MGnify/ENA primary metagenome ERZ808246 (study PRJEB31516, sample SAMN03275577) | gut metagenome | biome: mammalia-associated habitat; material: feces | host: Papio cynocephalus | place: Kenya | collected 2012-07-07 ...
GTGAATATAAAAAAATGTTAGTTTATAGTTCACTCTCAGTAAAAAGTAGTAAAAATGAACTTTTTAGTGGGGGGGGGTGCTTGTTGATATTTTATGCTTCGTTGCTGACTTTTGTTTTGAGCCTTTTGATGACTTGGTTCATAATAAAAATTTGCAAAAGATACGAAATTTATGATGAAATAGATCCTCGCAAGATTCACAGTGGAAACATTCCTCGTTTAGGAGGGGTTGCAGTCTTTGTGTCTTTTTTTGTTTGCGCAGGAATTTATGTATGTCTTTTTCAAAAGGGCGCATTTAATTTTGCCTGGCAGGCTTTTTTAGGACTTCTTTTGATATTTGCCTTTGGATTTATTGACGACCTTGTTGACCTTCATGCGCGGTTTAAGTTCTTAGTTCAAATTGCTGCGGCTCTCTTGGTTGCGCTTAGTCCTGTTGGAATCAGTAAAATATTCTTTGTTAATTTAAATCCTGTTTTGGGAAAGGTTTTTACTTTCTTTTGGATTTTGGTCTGCGTAAATGCTTTTAATTTAATTGACGGAATTGACTGGCTTTGCTCTGGAATTTCATTTCTTTCTATTGTAACGCTTGGCTTTTTAAGTCTGATTTTTAGAACTGATTCATTTTCTCTTTATTTTATTCTTGCGGGCGCAATAGCAGGCTTTATGGTTTTCAACAAGCCTCAGGCAAAAATATTCCTTGGGGATTCAGGAAGCCAGACCTTGGGCTTTGCGGTTGCAGTTTTTCCGCTTATTTACAAAGAGTCTCCAAGCTTTGAGTACAACAAGATGCTCATAATGCTTCTTATTGCATCCATTCCGCTTACCGATGTTATTGCCGCCACTTGGAGAAGACTCCGCGATCACCGTTCTATTTTCAGTGCGGACAGATCCCATATTCACCACAAAATGCTGAACGTTGGATTTTCCCGATGCGCGACAATTGCATTCCTTTTATGTCTTCAAGTTCTTATTTGCTTTTCAGTTTTAATTTCATACAAACTTACTGTAAGGGTTGCGACTGCCGAGCTTTGCCTGTTTTTGGCTATAGTTGAGCTTGTTTTTATTACTTTCCATTATCTTAATCATTCTGTAAATCTTAGAAAGACAGGTCATCTTCAAGATCATCCAATGGAAGAGCATTAATCCAGTGTTTTTTCCCTTCCTGTTATAAGCGGAACGTTGTTTTTCTTTTAAGCGGAATGTTCTTCCTCTTCTAATAGGAATGCTTCTTTTGTTTGAGCAGGAATTTCAAATTATATATTTTACTGTCATTATCGGGCTTGACCCGATAATCTATGGGAGTGCTGTGTCAAACACGGCAATGAAACTTAATATGAGTGTTCATTTTTCTTCAAAATTCCCATGCTTTTCACTTTGTTCTTATTTTGTTATACTCTCTAAAAATAAACCGCTGTCCGCTTGCTTTTTGGACAAAGAAAATTTTTAAGGAAAAACTATGTTAAGTCAAAAAGATTTGTTTAAATCCGCTGTATTGAATGCTGTAAATCAGTTTAAAATTGAAAATAAAATAGATTGCCATGAAATTGATGAAAAACTTGTTCGCGTGGAAAATCCGCCTCGCCCTGAAATGGGAGACTTGGGAAGCCCGATGTTTCCGTTTGCCAAAATGTTCAGAATGGCTCCTCCTGCAATTGCCGCCGCAGTTGCTATGTCGCTTAAAAAATCTGCGGGAAACGATGCGTCTCTTGCTTCTCTTGGTGAATTTGACGCTGCCGGTCCTTATGTGAATGTAAAGCTCAATAAAGCTGCTTCTGCTTCAGGAATTTTGGCTTCGATTGTTTCGCAGGGGGAAAATTACGGCTCTTTTGATTCAGCAGGGAAAAAGCCTCTTGAATGTCAGCGCATTATGGTGGAATTTTCTTCTCCAAACACAAACAAGCCGCTTCACCTTGGACATCTTCGCAATGACGCTCTTGGTGAAAGCGTTAGCCGGATTCTAAAAAAAGCAGGCGCGGAAGTTTTTAAAGTTGATCTTATTAACAACCGCGGAATCCATATCTGCAAATCCATGCTGGCGTATAAGCTTTTCCACGAGGCAAAGAACGAAACTCCGGAATCTCTTGGAATGAAGGGAGACCATTTTGTGGGCCAGTGCTATGTTGAGTTTGACAAGTATTCCAAGGAGCACCCGGAAGCTGTTCAGCAGGCGGAAGAAATGCTTGTAAAATGGGAGCAGGGAGACAAGGAAGTCCGCGAGCTTTGGCAGAAAATGAACGGCTGGACTTTGGACGGACTTAAGGAGACTTACAAGCGAACAGGAATCGTTTTTGACAAATTTTACTTTGAAAGCGACACTTATTTAAAAGGCAAAGACGAAATTTTAAAGGGACTTGAAAAAGGCGTGTTCTTTAAAGCTTCCGACGGCTCTGTAAGAATTGACGTTACAGATGTTGTTGGAAAAGGCAAAGATGAAGACAGTCACGAAAAAGTTCTTCTTAGAAAAGACGGAACTTCTGTTTACATAACCCAGGACATTGGAACTGCAATCAGCCGCCACAATGACTGGCCGTTTAACCAGCTTGTCTACGTTGTTGCAAGCGAGCAGAACTACCACTTTAAAATTCTTTTCCATATTTTGAAAAAGCTTGGATTCAGCTGGACTGAAAAACTGTTCCATTTGAGCTACGGACTTGTAAATCTTCCAAGCGGAAGAATGAAAAGCCGTGAGGGAACTGTTGTAGATGCCGATGACTTGATTGACAATCTTCATGCGCAGGCTTTAAAGGCAATTGAAGAGCGTGGCAGAGATAATTCTGTTGGAAATCCTGATGAGGTTGCTGAAAAAGTTGCGCTGGCTGCCTTGGATTATTACCTTTTGAATGTTGCGCCTGTAAAAGATATGCTTTTCAATCCGGAAGAATCGCTTAGTTTCAACGGAAACACGGGACCTTATCTTCAGTACATGGGAGCGCGTATTGCTTCTATTTTACGCAAGGCAAAAGAGCAGGGACTTGAGCCTTCTGTTTTGGCAGAGGATTTTTCACTTTTAACTGCGGAAAGCGAATGGGCTTTGATAAAGGATTTGGAAAGATTTCCTTCTGTTGTTCAAAAATCTGCGGAAACTTTAGATCCAAGCGGAATGACTTCTTACCTTTATGATGTAAGCAAAAGTTTCAGCGCGTTTTACCGTGACTGCCCGATTGTTGGAACTGCTTCTGAAAATGAACGTCTTGCAAAAGCCCGTCTTGCTCTTGCGCAATGCACGTTGACTGTTTTAAAAAGCGGAATGGAACTTGTTCTTGTTCCTTACTTGGAAAGAATGTAAAGCGCATAAAAAATGCTGCCTGCATAGCAATTTATGCGGGTGGAATTTTTGAATTTTATATTTTACTGTCATTATCGGGCTTGACCCTGCGACGTTTCTGAAAGAAACTCGGTTGATAATCTAAACAGATTCCCGTGTCGTAGCACAGCAATGACAAGCTTGTTAGAACTGGAATGTCAGTTATTCTCTCTTGTTGAATAAATACTTAATTTTTCGTATACTGATATAGTTTTTTATAAAAAAAGTGCATATTTATACAAAAATGGAGGCTCGTCTATGAACGAAAACAGTCAGACTTCAAATTTTATCGACAAACTTTCAAAACTTACTGTGGATAACGATCCCATAGATCCAGCCCTTTATGAAAAATACAATGTCAAGCGCGGACTAAGATATGCGGACGGACGCGGTGTTTTGGTCGGACTTACAAAAATTGGAGATGTTGTAGGCTATTACATCGATGATGACGGAAATAAAGTCGCAATTCCTGGAAAACTGATTTACCGCGGATATAATGTTGAAGACATTGCAAAAGATGCGGAACTTCATCATCAGTTTGGATTTGAGCAGTGTGTTTACCTTCTTTTGTTCGGACAGCTTCCAACTCAGTTGCAGCTGGATGAGTTTTCAAGTTTCTTGGGAAGCCTACGGTCTCTTCCTGAATATTTTACAGAAGACATGATAATGAAAGCTCCTTCAAGCGATATTATGAATAAAATTGCGCGTGGAGTTCTTGCTTCGTATTCTTATGATCCAGACCCAGAAAACCGCGACGTTGCAAATATTCTTCGCCAGTGCATTGAGCTTATTTCACGTTTTTCTACATTGGCTGCTTATGGCTATCAGGCGAAACGCCGCTATTATGACGGAAAAAGCATGTACATTCATAATCCGCTTCCGGAACTTAGCACTTCTGAAAATTTCTTGCGCCTTACAAGAAACGACAAGAGCTATACTCGTCTTGAAGCTGAAATTCTTGACCTTGCGCTTATTCTTCATGCCGAGCACGGTGGAGGAAACAACTCTTCTCTTACAATCCACGTGGTTTCTTCTGCGGACACAGATACTTATTCCGCTGTTGCCGCCGCAGTTGGTTCTTTAAAAGGTCGCCGCCATGGTGGAGCAAATATCCGTGTTATAGAAATGATGGACAATATCAAGGAAAATGTAAAAGACTGGAGCAACGAAAAGGAAATAGAAGACTATCTTTATAAAATCGGAAAAAAAGAAGCCTTTGACCGCACGGGACTTATCTACGGGCAAGGACACGCCGTTTATACAATCAGCGATCCACGCGCAATTCTTTTAAGAAACAAGGCTGCGGAACTTGCAAAGGAAAAAGGCTGCGAGGAAGAATTTAATCTTTACACTTCAATAGAACGCCTTGCTCCGGAAGTTCTTTACGAGCTGCATGGACAGAAAAAACGAATCTGCACAAATGTTGACTTTTATTCAGGCTTTGTTTATTCGATGCTTGGAATTCCACGTGAGCTTTACACTCCGTTGTTTGCCATTGCGAGAATTGCAGGCTGGAGCGCGCACAGAATTGAAGAGATTGTCGCAGGAAAACGCATTTACCGTCCGGCGTATAAAAATGTTGCGGAAGAGCGTGATTACGTTCCAATGGAAAAACGCAAATAAAAATACATTGCTGATGACAAAATTCAAAAATTTGTTGACAACTCAACATAAATTTTATTATCTTTTTCATCAGATAGGAAAATAAAATGAGCAAAGAAAAACATCATCACCATGAGGAACACAAGCACGAAGAGCATGAAAATGTTCAGAATGCCGTAGCTCAGGAAAATGAAAAAAAGGAAAATGCGGAAGTTAAAGAAGAAAAAACTTTTTCCGCAGAAGAAAAAATTGCAGAGCTTGAAAAGCAGATTGACGAGCTAAAGAAAGCCAACGCTGACTTAAAAGATCAGGTTTTGCGCCGTGCCGCTGATTTTGACAACTACAGAAAAAGAGCGATTCAGGAAAAACAGGAAGCCTTTGATTTTGCGAACACAAATTTGCTAAAGGATCTTCTTGAAAGCCTTGATAACTTTGACCGCACTGTTGAAGCCGCTGCTACTGCCACAGATCCAAAGTCTATTGCAGATGGCGTAAAAATGATAAACAAAAGCCTCATCAGTATGCTTGAGAACAAGTATAATCTTGTTGCTTACGGCGTTGCAGGCGATGCTTTTGATCCGGATATTCATGAAGCCATTGGCTCTTCTCAAGACCCTGTAGCTTCTCCTGTGCTGAAAATAGTTTATCTTAAAGGATACAAGCTTAAGGACAGAGTTATTCGCCATGCAAAAGTAATGGTGAGTATGCCGGACGGAACTGTAAGTCAGCAGCCGTCAGAAGAAAAGAAAGAAACTGAAGAGCAGAAATAGTTTCTTCAGAAAAAAATAAATTGAATATAAAAAGAGGTAAATATTATGGGTAAGATTATCGGAATTGACTTGGGAACTACCACATCGGAAGTTGCCGTTATGGAAAATGGACAGGCAACTGTCATTCAGAATTCAGAAGGCGGAAGAATCACTCCTTCAATCGTAGGATTCACAGCAAAAGGCGAGAGAATCGTTGGTCAGGCTGCGAAAAACCAGGCGATTACAAACCCTAAAAACACAGTTTACGAAGTAAAACGTCTTATTGGAAAACGCTACTCTGACCTTCAGGAAGAAATTAAGCGTGTTCCTTACGGAATCGTTCAGAAAGGCGAGAATGTCGCTGTTGTTGTTACAGACAACGGCCAGCAGAAAGAGTACACTCCTCAGGAAATTTCAGCTTTTATCTTGCAGAAGATGAAGAAAACTGCTGAGGATTATCTTGGCGAAAAAGTTACAGATGCTGTAATCACAGTTCCTGCTTACTTTAACGACGCTCAGAGACAGGCGACAAAGGACGCTGGAACAATTGCTGGCTTGAATGTAAAGCGTATCATCAACGAGCCTACAGCTGCTGCTCTTGCGTTCGGATTCAAAGAGGACAAGAGCGCGGAGAAAGTTCTCGCTGTAATCGATGAAGGCGGCGGAACTCTCGATGTTACAATTCTTGATATGGCTGACGGCGTATTTGAGGTAAAAGCCACAAACGGCGATACTCATCTTGGTGGCGCAGACTGGGATAATGCTATTGCAGACTGGCTTGTAAATTCTTTCAAGGCTGACACTGGAATCGACCTCTCAAAAGACCCGATGGCTATGCAGCGTATCAAGGACGAATCTGAAAAGGCAAAAATCGCTCTTTCAAACCAGTCTTCAACAGACATCAACTTGCCGTTCATCACAGCTGACGCGACAGGTCCTAAGCACTTGCAGAAGACTTTAACACGCGCTCAGTTTGAAGAGATGACACAGAGCTTGTGGGACAGAGTTCTTATTCCTTGCCAGAACGCATTGAAAGACTCTGGATACACAAAAGACCAGATTAACGAAGTTCTCCTTATCGGAGGTTCTTCTCGTATGCCAAAATTCCAGGAAGTTGTAAAGAACTTCTTCGGAAAAGAGCCGTTGAAGGGAATCAACCCGGACGAAGCAGTTTCAATGGGAGCTGCAATTCAGGGCGGTGTTCTCGCAGGCGATGTAAAGGACGTTCTTCTTCTTGATGTAACTCCGCTTTCTCTTGGAATCGAGACAATGGGCGGCGTTATGACAAAGCTGATTCCGAGAAACACGACAATTCCTACAAAGAAGAGCCAGATTTTCTCTACAGCGACAGACGGTCAGACAGCGGTTACAATTCACGTATTGCAGGGCGAGCGTGAAATGGCTTCCGAGAACAAGACTTTGGGCAACTTTAACTTGGATGGAATTCCTGCAGCTCCACGCGGAGTTCCTCAGATTGAAGTCACATTTGATATTGATGCGAACGGCATTGTTCATGTTTCTGCAAAAGATATGGGAACAGGCAAAGAGCAGCACATTCAGATTACTTCTTCTTCAGGATTGAGCAAGGACGAAATCGACCGCATGGTAAAAGATGCGGAAGCTCACGCTGATGAAGACAAAAAGCAGCGCGAGGCAATCGATGCTAAGAATGAAGCTGACAGCCTTGTTTATCAGACAGAAAAGAGCCTTAAAGAGCTTGGCGACAAGATAAACGGCGCTGAAAAGCAGAAAGTCGAGGACGCTGTTGCAGACTTGAAGAAAGCAATTGAAGGCGGAAACACTGACGACATCAAGGCAAAGACTGAGGCTTTGAAGCAGGCTTCTTACAAGATTGCTGAGGAAGTCTACAAGCAGCAGAGCGCAGCTGGCGCAGCAGGAGCTAATGCAGGTGCAGGCGCACAGCCGAATCCTGATGAAGGAAAAGACGAAAACTCTTCTGAATTCAAGGGCGCAAACAACGCTGATGATGTTGAGTACGAAGTAAAAAACTAAAATCTAATCTAAAGTAAGAAAAACGGGGTTGTCTTGAAAGAAATTTCGGGGCAACCTCGATTTTATAGGAAAACAGTATGTCTGCAAAACGTGATTATTACGAAGTTTTAGGCATTGATAAAAGCGCGGATAAGGATGCAATAAAAAAAGCTTATAGAAAACTTGCCATTCAGTATCATCCAGACCGCAATCCAGGTGATAAAAACGCAGAAGAAAAATTTAAGGAAGCAACAGAAGCTTATGAAGTTCTAAGTGACGACCAGAAACGTCCGATTTATGATCAGTATGGTTTTGCTGGACTTGAAGGAATGGGTGGCGCTACTAGTGGAGGATATAGTCATGCTTTCCATGACTTTAGCGACTTGTTTGGCGGCTCAAGTGGTTTCAGTGATATTTTTGAAAATCTTTTTGGCGGCGGATTTAGCTTTGGCGGTGGTTCAGGCGGAAGAAGCAGAAGCAACAATGACGGCGCGAGCTTGCGCTATGACTTGCATATTGATTTTAAAGAAGCAGTTTACGGTTGCAAGAAAGATATAACTTTTAGACGGGATGAGCAGTGTCCTGATTGTCATGGAACAGGAGGGGCAGCAGGTTCTTCTGTAAAGACTTGTCCTAGTTGCGGCGGAAGAGGTCAGGTTGGAAGAAGTTCTGGATTCTTTGTTGTTCAGCAAACTTGTCCTACTTGCCACGGAAAAGGTACTGTAATTGATAAGCCTTGCGCTTCTTGCCACGGAACTGGAGTTTTTTCAAAATCAACAACACTGAGTGTAAAAATTCCTGCTGGCGTAGAAAACGGAAGACGGCTTTCTATTCATGGAATGGGAAATGCTGGAACAAACGGCGGTGATGCTGGAGACCTTATAATAGCTGTAAATGTAAGATCTGACAGATATTTTGAGCGCGATGGACATGATTTGTATTGCGCAGTTCCAATAAGCATATCACAGGCAGTTTTGGGTGCTACTATAGAAATCAAGAATCTTGATGGAAAAACTTTGTCTATAAAAGTTCCTGCAGGAACTCAGCACGGAAAATTCCTCCGCGTGCGTGATGAAGGCGTTCCAGTTGAAGGCTCTTCAAGGAAAGGCGACCTTTATGTAAAGATTATGGTTCAGATTCCTTCAAAGCTTTCTCGTCAGCAGATTGCCGCAATGGAAGCTTTTGCCGCATTGGAAAAACCAACGTCTTCGCCGGATCTTTTGACAAGAGAATCCCTAGGCTGATAAAAACATTAATATTCCCCGGCTTGATCGGGGAAAACTGTTCTAGCTCATTTCTAAGTTTCGTATAATTTTTTCTTAAATTTCTGCCGATAGTATGATATACTGTTGTATAAACCCAAGAGCGAGGTGCAGAAATGTATAAGACTAAAAGACATGCCGTTTTAATTGCAACGGGAGCCATTTTTCTTGTAATTTTAGCTTTCTTAGTTTCAGCCGTTTCTCCTGCTGTAAAAAATGCGCGTGAAAATGTTATATTCTTTGCCTTTATAACAGCTTCTGTTGTTTTTTCAATCATCTATGTTGTTGTTACGCATGCAAAAAATGGAATTCTTGACATAATCAGGAACAAGGCGCTTTTTACAAAGGAAACTGGCATTTTAAGTGAATTTATTGATAAAATCCGTTTCTGCTATTCGCTGGATGATTTTTACGAGGCGATTTCTTCTATTCTTGAAGTTAAAGGCGACTGCTCCGTTCTTTTTATTGACCGTGAAAAAGACTATGTTCTTTACAACAGTCCGGACAGAATTTCCTGCTCTGAATCTGTAATGGATTCGCTCCGTCTTAATTATCCTGTTACTTGGGGCGAAGGCTATTTCTTTATGGGAAATGAATTTGGTATTGTAACAAAGCAGAGCCAGGCCCGCGGTTTTATTCTTTCAAATAATAAAAAGCATCTTTATGTTTTCTGCCGCTATACAAAACTTTTTGATTCTGAAATTTACAAGTTGCTTTACGATGAATTTGTGCGTTTTCAGGCTAGAGCTCTTACAATCAGCAACTTGTCTGAAATTTCTTCGCTTTCAAGAGAATGGAAGCAGCTTGCGGACACACAAAAGTCGTTCTTGCCGCTGAATATGCCTAAGATTGACAAGCTTTCTGTTGCGGCTTATTACCGTCCTCTTGTAAATGTTTCTGGAGACTATTATTCAGTTTTGCCGATTTCTCCGACAAAAACTCTTCTTATGCTTGGAGACGTTTCTGGAAAAGGTCTTGCGGCCGCGCTGGTCATGGGACTTGTTATGAACACTGTAAAAATTCTTGGCGACAAGGAAAACCTTCCTGCCATGATTAAGGCTGTAGACAAAGCGATTAAAGGCATGAAACTTCAAGATAAATACACGGTTCTTTTTATTGGAATTGTTGATACTGAAAAAATGACAATACGCTATGTGAACGCTTCCATGTCTGATCCGCTGATTATCACAAATTCTCCGTCCGGCTATAGAATCAAGCCTCTGACTTCTAACTGTTCTCTTGTTGGAATTATTGACATTGACGATGTTCAGGTTGATGAGCAGCGTTTGTTCCGTGATGATGTTATCCTTATGGCTTCCGATGGTGTTTCTGAAGTTATGAACGATGAAGGTGTGGAACTTGGAGACACAGAGCTTTATCAGAAGACAATTAAAAAGAGCGCGGCCAAGTCGCCAAAAGAATTTATTGATGATGTTGTAAATCTCATTATGGAATACAACGGTGGAAAAAAACTCAGGGACGACGTTACAATGATGGTCGCCAAGGTAGAGAGGTAAAAAATGATTTTTGCTATTATAAATATTGTTATCTGCGCTGTTCTTGTTTATATTTCATTTAGCATTGATAAAAATGTAAAGGGAAATTCTTCCAACGCAAATCTTGTAAACTTGTTTTTGTTCTTGGGCGTTATATTTTTCTTTATGGCAGTTACAATTATGCTTTGTCTGCATAACTCAGTGCAACATACTTTGCTTTTAAATCCAGATGGAACGCAGTCGCTTCATGTTGAACAGCGCAACTCATTTCTAGCGGCTTTGCTTTCAGGTAGGTTCACTTACCTGCTTATGGGCTGGTTTTCTGTTTGCGCTTGCAGCTATATGCTTATTTTTCCTGATTATAAAAAGTGCAAGGCTGTTACATTTTTTCAGGTTTTGCTTTTTATTCTTGCAGTTTACATGGTTTTCTTTGCTCCGAACGCATTTACTTCGGTTTCACTTGCAACAGGAAACTTCCTGCGCATTTCTTCTGGAATTGTATTTAAAGGAAAACTGAGCGGCGCATTCAATGTTTCTTGGCTTACCTTGTATAACTTTCTGTACAGAGTCGTGATTCCGGCATTTGTTTGTGTCATGGTTATTGTCCGCGCTGAAAATACAAATTCAAAGCTTAAGCAGCAGAATATGCTTCAGAATGTGTTTGGAATTATGCTCTCTTGGGTAGTTTTCTGGTATATGAATCTTTGCTCTGAAATTCAGCCGGTTCTTAACAATTTTGTTCCTATTGGATTTATTCCGGGAATGTATTTCTTTGCTCGTTCAAATTCCAATGACGAAATTGTTGACGCAAGAATTCTTTTGATGGGCTTTGTTCGTCTTTTGATTGGATTTATTGCGCCGATGCTTGCTTCCGCAGTGTTCTTTATGCTTCTTCTGCCGGTTTCAAATGTGAACATTCTTATTTTTGAGCTCTTGATTTATGTTGCGATTGCGTTTGTTTTCTTTGTGTTTATGCTTTTCCGCAGAAAGTTCAAGAATTCCGAGCTTTTTAGAAACAAAATGTATTCAGAAGATTTTGAGCGCGACATAACTTCAATAGATTTTAGCCTTGAAGCGAACGAAATTACAGGAAGCGTTTTCAATGTTTTCAAGAAATACGTTGGCTCTTCTTCAATGAAAATTCTTATTGATGACGGCGTTGGCAACATGAGCTGCATTTATTCTTCTGACGGCGACAAGAGTTTTTCAACTCCGATTGACCAGTCTGTTTCGGATGTTTTGATGAACAACCATCATCAGATTGTTTTCCGCGAGTTTGCTCAAAAAAACAATTCTTTTGCCTCTGTAAGAAGCAAAATTCTTGGAGTAGTGGACAGCACAAATTCAGACGCAATGATTATGCTTAACGAAGGCCGCCAGTTTATAGGTTTGATTCTTCTTGGCAAAAAAATCAGTGGAAACATTTATTCTGAATACGACTATGAAGTCTTTAACAAATTCTATTCAAACTTCTTTGTTGTAGGATATTACGTAAAGAATATCATGAACGAAGCCGTTGTTGGAACTGTAAACCGCGAAATTAGAATGTCCGGACAGATTATTACTTCCATTCAGGAAAACATGGATTTAATAAAAAGCAAGAAAATTGACGCTGGCTATCTTATGGTTCCGGCGCACAACATTGGTGGTGAATTTGTTGACATGATTCGCCTTACTGATACGCGGCACATTTTTGAAATTGGAGCTTTAAGCGGAAAAGGAATTGCGGCTTCAATGGGAATGGTTATCTTGAAGTCAATTATCAGAACCTTCCTTTCAGAAACCACAGACTTCAAGCTGCTTGTTGCAAAAGTGAATACATTTATACGTGAAAATCTTCCAAAGGGAACTTTCTTTGCTGGAACATTTGGAATTCTTGATTTCAGCACAGACACAATGTATTATATCAACTGCGGAATTCCTGCGTTGCTTGTGTACACCCGCGCCTACAATAATGTTATTGAAGTTCAGGGCGAAGGTCATATTTTGGGATTTGTAAAAGATGTTGCTCCGTACATAAAAGTAAAAAAAGTCAAATTGTCTGAAGGCGATATTGTTATGATTGTAACAGACGGAATTATTGACACAAAGTCTTTGCGCGGCGACATCTTCGGAAAAACAAGAACACAAAATGCTCTTATGGAAAATTCCGGCTATCCTGCTGAAAAAATGGCGAAGTTCACTTACGACGCTCTTGTTGAATTTACTTCAAAGGAACTTGAAAACGACATTACGATGCTTGTTATGAAGTATTTGGGAAATCAGGCTGCTCAGGCTTAAGATTTTTATAAAAAGATTTTTTAAAGAGGCAAAAAATGGATCAGCTTGCGCTTAAAGAAAAAATTGGTGTTAACTATATGCTGCTTGAGCTTACAGGCTCTTTGAATTCTTACACGATTACAGAACTTCAGGAAAAGCTTTTTGAATATATAGCTGACACGAACGTTGTCCTTGATTCAAGCCAGATAACACAAGTTGACTCTTCTGGTATTGGAGTTATTCTTGCAGGGCATAATGACGCAGAAACTTCTGGAACAAAGCTTTTTATAATGAATCCTTCCGAGCCGATAAAACGCGCTTTGGAGAGAACTGGATTTTTTGATATGTTCCATATAATTCATTCAGTTACTGAGGTTTCTGATGACTAAAAAAACACTTTTGGAGATTTTTGCAATTGTCGGGATTTTTTGTCTTGCAGGCTGTGCGAAAAAATCTTATGCCCAGCCTTTTAAGCCGGCTGCAAAAATTTCATCTGCGGAAGAAGAAAAGTTCGGCAGGGTTTATCAGAAAATGTCAGGCAGAGCAAAAGAAGCCATTTGTGTTGCAGAAGAAAACAAGGCGGAATTTTTAAAAGAC
>ERZ808246.2043-NODE-2043-length-13258-cov-3.231387_pt1 | contig 13258 bp, 9 predicted proteins | sample MGYA00521083_ERZ808246 | MGnify/ENA primary metagenome ERZ808246 (study PRJEB31516, sample SAMN03275577) | gut metagenome | biome: mammalia-associated habitat; material: feces | host: Papio cynocephalus | place: Kenya | collected 2012-07-07 ...
GCCTGTAAGTAAGAATTGCCGACTTATACTCGGAACTGACGAGGAGTGCGGCAGCGGTGACCTTAAGTATTATTTTTCAAAAAATCCTTATCCGAAATATGCGTTCACTCCCGATGCGAATTTCCCTGTCACAAACGGCGAGAAGGGCAGATTTACCAAGCATTTTTACAGGACGGTTGATTTTTCGGGCTGTAAGAAGTACATAAAAAGTATTAATGCAGGCGAAGCGTCAAATGCCGTGCCGGCTTTTGCAAAGGCCGAGCTTGTCGGAATAACGAAAGATGAATTTGACCTTGCTGCCGAAAAGGCAAAGAACACAAGGGCTGAATTTACCTTTGACGGTCAAGCGGTGATTTGCTCGGGTACGTCGGCTCATGCTTCGCTTCCGGAGAACGGAAATAACCCGATAACAGCACTGTTTGAATTACTGAGCTATATTGATTTTGACAGCGAGTGTGCTGCATTTGTTGCAGATCTGAAAGCCCTTTTCCCTCACGGAAAATATAATGGCGAAGCACTCGGTGTTGATATGAGCGATATGCTCGGACGGCTTACATTGACGCTTGACGTTGTCAGATTTGAAAACGGCAAATTTGACGGCTGCTTTGATACAAGAACTCCGATGAAAGCGACAAAGGAGAACTGTGCCGATGTTATAGCTCAAAAGCTGGCCGGTCACGGATTTGAAATTGAAGATACCGAAATGAGAGAAGCTCATTATGTTGATGAGAACTCTGATTTCATAAAGACATTGCTTCGAGTATACGAGAAATACAGCGGCGATAAGGGCGAGTGTATTTGTATGGGTGGCGGAACCTATGTGCATGACATTAAAAACGGCGTTGCTTTCGGTGCAATAAGTCGTGATACGGTGACTAATATGCACGGTGCAAATGAATTTATGCCGATTGACGATATACTGACTGCGGCGGCGATATTTACCGAGGTAATTGCAGAAATATGCAGATAAAACGAGGAAATTGCAGGAATTTTGAAAAAAATGTAGACATAATGTCGATTAAATGATAGAATTAAGCGGTATGGGGGTGAGTTCTTTGAAAAGATGCCTGATTATGATAACAAGCGGTTTCCCTTTTGGAATAAGCGAAACCTATATTGAATCCGAGGTAGTCTTTTTAAAGGACAGTTTTGATAAGGTTATTATTCTACCCATTGAGCTTAACCCCGGGGCGGATATGATGAGAACCCTGCCCGAGGGCATAGAGTATTATAATGTTTCCCAAAAGAGACAGTCTGTTGCAAGAACAGGTGATATTCTCGGCGGCTTGCGCAATCTGGTTTCGCCTACGGAATTTTATAAGTGGGATAAGAAAGAAATCGGTTCAGATTTCAGGAAAAGAATGTTTTTTGAATATTTTTGCAATCGTTCACAAAGAAGCTATGGAGAATGCGTCAAAGTTCTCGATAGAATTGATTTGAGCGATTACGACAGCATTACCGTTTACAGCTATTGGTTTTTTGCAACGGCTTTGGTCGGAGTTATGCTGAAAGAATATTTCTTGAAAAAATGTGCAAATGTCAAGCTCATTTCAAGAGCGCACGGCTATGATGTTTATGAGGACAGAAACGCACTCAACTATCTCCCTTTGCGAAGATTCCTTTTGGAAAAGTGCGATGCGGTTTACCCTTGCTCGGACGTGGGAACTGAGCACATTATTTCAAGATATCCCGAGTATGCCGATAAGGTTAAGACTGCCCATCTCGGCACAGTCGATGCCGGATTGGGAATGCAGTCCGACGACGGCTTGCATATCGTTTCGTGCTCGCTTATTACGGACATAAAGCGTATTGACAAAATAATAGATATTCTCGAAAAAATAGAAAAATCGGGAAATTATAATATAAAGTGGACGCACATCGGTGACGGAAACAGACGTCCCGAGCTTGAAAAAAGTGTCAGAACAAGGTTGAAAAAAACGGAAGCTGAATTTCTTGGCAATATTCCGAACAATGAAGTTTACGATTATTACAAAAACAATCCCGTTGACCTTTTTATAAGCACAAGCAAAAGCGAAGGTCTGCCGGTATCTATGATGGAGGCGGCATCTTTCGGCATTCCGATTGTTTCAACGGATGTCGGCGGAGTGTGCGAAATTGTTGAGAGCGGATATAACGGTCAACTCTTGGGAGAAAGAGCATCAACGGATGAATTTGCCGATTATATAAAGCATTTTTATAATATGAATAAGTCCGAAAGAGCATTTTACAGAGAAAATTCCAGAAGGCTTTGGGAAGAATATTTCAATGCCGGTAAGGCATATCCTGATTTCTTCTCGACTCCTGCTCTGTCACGCTCGTGAGGAAAGGATAATTATGGTATCGCTGAGAAAAGGAATTTTAAGAATAAATTTCGGCAGTGAAAGCAAAGCAAGACGGGTATATGAATTTGCATTTTTAATGAATATTGTTGTTGTCTTTGCTTTTTACAGAGTTCCGATTATTGCTCCTGCGACGGCAGCGTTTATGTTTGTTGCTTCTTTCTTTGTGCTCATGGAGAGCGGAAAAAGCAGAATTATGATACCTTATATAACAATTTGGTATCTGACGCTGATATTGTATGGCGGCCTTTCGGGTCTGTGGGCGCAATTTTTTACATCGTATAATATTTCATTTATTATAAAGCTATGTATTATTTTGATGATATCCACCTCGATTGCCGTCTATGTTGACACAATGGAGGATTTGGATAGGCTAATGTCGCTGTTTGTTGCAGGTGCTGTTATAATAACGATTCTCGAGTTTTTTGCCGTTCCGGCGGACGGTTGGAAAAACGGAAGCGTCGGAAGCTATTTCAGCGGCAACAATCCCAATGATATAACAGTTTGGATCGACTTCGCTTCGGCAATAGCGTTTTACAGGGCGTATGTCAACGGCAAGAAATGGATGTATCCGCTGGTGGCTGTGTTCATAATTTTTTGTGCCTTCTCAAGTTCGCGAAAAGGTTTGCTTGCCTCGCTTGCAGCCCCGATCATGATAGTTTTTCTTTCGGTCGGAAAGAAAAATTATTTCTTGCGAATAATAGCGGCGTTGGCAATCGGCGTAGCCGTGCTGCTTATCGTAATGGAAAACGATACGCTTTACACGGTTATCGGCCGAAGGTTTGACAGTATGATCGATTATATAAGGGGCGAAGGAACAGACGGTAGCATAGCCCTCAGGCAGAGATACATTGCGGCGGCTAAAAGTATGTTCAATGAATCCCCGATAATAGGTAAAGGAATGGGTAACTATTCCCGTATCCTTGAAAGCGAATATTATCTCGGCAACTTTTACAGCCATAATAATTATTGGCAGATTTTAAGTGAGCTTGGATTGATAGGCTTTGTAATTTATTTCTCAATGTATGTATATTGTGTTGTCATTTTTTTGAGAGCATATTTTGTGGAGAGAAGAAAAATTTCGGTTTTATTCATAACGGCGATTACGATGATGATTGTGCTTGACAGCGGAATAATCAGCTACAGTTCAAAATACGGACAGCTTGTTATTGCAATCATCTACAGCGCAACCTATGCAATACATTCCGACGGCGGCAGAGCCTACAGCATGAAACGACAATAAATTTTTGGAGTGGTTAAAGTGAAATCATATTCGGACAGAAAAAGCTCAAAGGGACTGGAGATAAATATTCTTGCATTTTTTAAGGAGCTTTCTAAAAAGCTTTGGATTGTTGCAATAGTTGCTTTTATCGGAGCTGCGATCGGTGGCTTTGTCGGTCATGCGACGAGACAGGAAACCTATACCTCAACGGTATCATTTGTTGTCAATTCAGCAACGGAAGCCGGACAGACCTCAAGCGGTGAAATTAACGCACAGATCAATATGGCCGGTACGTTCAGCTATATTCTCTCAAGCCGTGCGCTTAAGGAGGCCATTGTCGAAAAATGTCCGGAAAAGGTTAATTACGGTACGGTCGACAGAAGCATTTCCGTCAGCGTTGTTTCCTCAACCAATGTTATAGTTATGTCGGTTACGACCGGCGACCCTAAAATTGCCTATGCAATCGCAAGCACTGTCGTTGAAGTCTACGGCGATATTGTTTCTGAAAGATATCCCAATGCCAAGCTTACCCTCTGTGACAAGCCGGTGCTTTCGACTGCTCCGAATTCAAACAGATCGGTAGTGTCGCTTGCGTTAATGGTCGGCTTCATTGCCGCAATCGCTTGCTGCGTGGTATTCTTCATTATGTTCCTTGTTAAGGATACGGCGAAAACGGCAGATGAGCTCAGCGAAAAACTCGATGTTCATATTCTTGGTTCTGTTCAACAGATTACAAATAAAAATAAAACAGCCAAGGGACTTCTCGTTACCGACAGAAAGAACGGATTCTCATTTATTGAGACATATAAGGCAATCAGAACGAAGATTGAAAATAATTCAACCAAAACCGGAAACAAGGTATATCTTGTTACAAGTGCCTGCGAGAATGAGGGTAAAACAACGTCGTGTGTAAATATTGCTCTTTCGCTTGCGCAGAACGGAAAAAATGTTTTGATTATTGACGCCGACCTCAGAAAACCGTCGGTCAGCAAAATGCTTTCATTGCAGGATACGGAAGAGGGCCTTTCGGATGTTATTCTCGGTAAGGCAGATTTGGGCAAGGCAATTAAGAGCGTTAACAGCTTTAATGTTTGCGTGTTAGCCGACCAGAAGGGTGTTAATAACCCATCCGAGCTTCTCTCGACGGAAAAAATGGAATCAATTATCGAAGAGGTTCGCAAAGCTTTTGACTTTGTACTTATCGATACAGCTCCGGCGAGCGTCGTTACCGATACTTCGGTTATTGCGGGCTTTGTTGACGCAGCAATAATCGTGGTCCGTGAAGATTTTGCTCCGTATTCGAGAATCAGAATGTCCATTGAAGATATTGATTCTAACGGTGCTGAAATCATTGGTTGTATCTTCAACGCCGACACAAGCAATCTCAGCAAATCCAGCCGTTACGGACGTCGCTACGGACATTACGGAAAGAGCGGCAGATACGGATACGGCTACGGAAGCTATGGCTACGGCTATGGTCAGTCCAAAAAATAATTATTGAATAGCATAGAAAACCTCTTTCGCATATTATAAAGCGAAGGAGGTTTTTTAATGCGTGAGCTTGAAAAAATGATTGAAAAATATCGGCAAGAGCTTGTTGAGTTTTCAAAGCAAAGCCCGGTTGCCGATGAAGAAGTTTTCAGACCCGAGGAAGAAAATGTTGCACCCGTAATGGCAAACGCATTACCGTTTGTAAGCAACGCAGGCGCAGCGGAGGAAACGGAGTTTTATAAAAGCTTTGAGGATTTTCAAAACAAAAATCCGGCCAAGGGCAGCATGAGAGTCCAGGTTACTTCCGGCGGAAGAAGCTACCCTATTATTAATGCGATAGTCAAAGTGAGCGTTCCGCTTGAAACAGGCGACAGGGAGATTTATTCGGGATATACGGATATAAACGGTGTCGTGGACAACATATCTTTGCCTGCACCCGACAGCAGTTATTCCCTTGACGAACAGAACACGACCGTTGAACCTTATGCTGTTTATGAGGTAACGGTAACCCATCCGGATTTTGCAAAATCGGAGTTTTTCAATGTTCCTGTTTTTGCAAACATCAAAGCCATTCAGCCGGCAAGGCTTGTTCCTCTGACGGAAACCGGCGGCGAACCGGGTACGTTTAATATTCCCGAGCAGCCAATGGGACTTTTCGGAGGTGATGTTTGATGCCTGACAGACCGATAATTCCCGAATTTATCACGGTTCATCTCGGCAGACCGACTGCGGCGGCGAGAAACGTTCGTGTGCCGTTTGCACAGTATATCAAAAATGTTGCATCAAGCGAGATTTATCCGACGTGGCCGGAAAACGCATTGAGGGCGAATATTTATGCCGAAATAACCTTTGCTCTCAACCGTATTTACACCGAATATTACAGGTCAAGAGGCTACGATTTTGATATAACAAATTCGACCCAATTCGACCAATATTACGTTGAAGGCAGAGATATTTTTGAAAACATAAGCCGTGTTGTTGATGATATTTTTAATGATTATGTCGTCAAGCAGGGACAGATTCAACCGTATTTTACCCAGTATTGTGCGGGAACCTGCGAGGGGCTTTCACAATGGGGCACGGTCACTCTTGCAAATCAGGGCTATACACCGTACAGAATACTTCAATACTATTACGGAAACGATATTGATATTGTAAGAAATGCACCGATAAAAACAAATACGCCGACCTATCCCGGTACACCTTTGAGGCTCGGAAGCGGCGGTGAAGACGTTGTCGAAATTCAGCGTGAATTGAATCGAATTGCCGCAAATTATCCGTCGATTCCGAAGATTTCAGGCTCAAGAGGATATTTTGAGAAGACAACTCAAAATGCAGTCAAGCAGTTCCAGCGGATTTTTAATCTTGATTCTGACGGAATCGTCGGCAAGGACACATGGTATAAGATCAAGCAGATTTATAACGGAATAAAGGGTCTTTCAGAGCTTTATTCCGAGGGTATAACAATCAGTGAAGCCGAAAGAAAATATGAAAAGGTTCTCAAAAAAGGCAATAGCGGTCCATCGGTAAGAATCCTGCAATATTATCTCAATTTCCTCAGTTATTTTAATCTGAAATTACCGTATGTTGCGATTGACGGAATCTTTGGAGACGAGACCCGTGACGCAGTTCTGACATTCCAGTCGCTTTACGGCCTTGACGTTGACGGAATTGTCGGCAGAGACACATGGGATATGATTCAGAATGCATATGCCGGCGTCCTCACTTCATTGCCGGATGAGTACAGAAGCTATTCATCCTTGCTTTATCCGGGATATATTATCACAACTGGAGCGAGCGGAAAGGTTGTCGAGCAGCTTCAGACCTACCTCAAAACGATTGCTGCCAACAGTCCATCTGTTCCGGATGTTACAGTTGACGGTTACTATGGCGATGAGACCAAGAATGCGGTCCTGGCAGTTCAAAAGCTTGAAGGCATTGAGCAGAACGGTCAGGTTGGCGTGTTGACATGGAACGCAATAGTAAATCTTTATAATCAGTTTAGATAAACGGTATATTTTAACTCAGTCCGAAAATAATAACATTATCAATTTTACGAGGAAATGCTTATGGATAATGTGTTATTTTCGGATGTTTTTGATTATAATGAAAGGCTTTTTGACAGGTATTTCAGAACAGATTTGAATTATGATGTCGTTGCGACAAGATTCAATGCCGGCGGCAGAAAAGCAAAGCTTTATTTTATTGACGGCTTTATCAACGGTGAAACCTCGGAGCGTGTTATGAATTTCATGATGCAGGCGAGCGAAATTGATGAAGATGTCGGCACTGCCGAAGAGTTTGCACAAAGGCTCATTGCCTATATGGAAATTGAGTTAAGCAATGATATAGAAAAAATTGCCAAGGTCGTTTACTCGGGTGCAATGCTTGTTATTGTTGACGGATTTGACATAGGCTTCCTCGTAAAAACGAGGAGCTATCCCAAGCGTGACGTTGGCGAGCCGGACAACGATAAGGTGCTCAGCGGAGCGCATGACGGATTCGTGGAATCTATTATGATAAATACCGCTCTTGTTCGCCGCAGAATCCGTGACCGTGATTTGGTGATGGAGGTCAGAGAAGCGGGCGTGAGGTCAAAGACGGATATTGCAATATGTTATCTTAAGGGTAAAGCCGATGAAAAAATCGTTGCCGACCTCAGAAAGAGAATTGACAAGATTGATGTTAACACTCTCAACATGAGCCAGGAGAGTGTTATCGAATGTCTTGTCAGAAAGCAGAAGTGGAATCCCTTTCCAAAGGTTAGATATACCGAGAGACCGGACGCCGCAGCGGCGAGTATAGCCGAGGGCAGCGTAATTCTTTTTGTTGACAATTCTCCGGCGGCAATGATAATACCGACAGGCTTTTTTGATTTTTTGCAGGACACGAACGATTATTATTTTCCGCCGTGCGTCGGCACATATCTTCGATTTGTCAGAGGCTTAATTTTCGGACTTGCATTGCTGCTTGCCCCTGTGTGGTTTTTGTTGATAAAAAATCCCGAGCATATTCCGGCATGGCTGAGCTTTATTCAAATTAAAGAATATTATTCGCTCCCGATCATTGCCCAGCTTTTGATAATCGAGGTCGTTATTGATGCGCTGAAGCTTGCATCATTGAACACTCCAAGCTCATTGAGCAATTCATTCAGCGTTATCGGCGCACTCGTTCTCGGAGATTTGGCAGTCAGTGCCGAACTGTTTTCGTCAGAAGTAGTGCTGATAATGGCGTTTGTCGCAATAGCAAATTTTGCCCAGCCGAGTTTTGAACTGGGTTATGCCTTTAAGCTATCGAGAATTTTTATTGTTGTAATGACGGCAATATTTAATCTTTGGGGATTTATTATCGGCTTCCTGATTGTCGCACTTGTAATAGCGTTCACCAAAACGGTTACGGGAAGGGGATATCTTTACCCGCTGATTCCGTTCAACGGCAAGGCTATCAGCCGATTATTGATAAGGGAATCAATCAGCAAGGATAATACTTGACAAATTCACCGTGATAGGTTAATCTTATTTGTGGTGATGAAATGAAAAATCGTTTTATTAAAATATTATCTGCGGCAACGGCTTTTTGTATGGTTTTCTTGCTTGCTTCATGTAAAGACAAGACCGAAACGCCGACGCAGGATGTTGAGCCGATATCTGAAAAGTCCGTAACCGAGGAAACAGTTAAAATCGTGAATATTCCGACGGATTCATCCGAGCTGACGGATATGCTCAATGCGGCGGTTAATTATGTTGACAAATACTGCTACAAATATAAGAAATCATTGAAATGCGACGCAAGCGTAGATTCTCTCGGCTCATTGTCTGCTGCCTCAAATGCCGCAGAAGCTTTTGCTTCGGTATTCGGAGAGAAGGATATAACTGCCGATTATGATTACAATGCCGACAAAAAGCTATTTGCGAATAATTTTATTAAGGACACATTTAAGGAGGAAGAAATTTCTTCGATAACGGCGGAGCAGGACGGCGATACGGTAGTGATTACGGCGAAGCTTAACGACGAAAGCAACCCGACGGATGAAAAAGGTGTTCTTTACCGTCTCGGCGGCGATTATGTTAATGCCGAGGCAGTGACAGCTTCTCTCGGCGAGTTTAAATCGTCTGCGTCATCGGTCAGCATTTCTGCCGACTCAATAAGCATAATTGCGAGAATAAGCACAGAGGATTCGAGTCTTAAATCAATGACCGTGAATTACACGGAGCGGTTCAATCTTTCGGGTGTGACGCTTGTCAAGCTCAGCGGCGGAGCGGTCAGCGGCTCGGCAAAAACAGTTGTTGAGTATACAAATTTCGGCTAATAAAGATAATTTTGGTTTATCTAAAAAAACAGTGGAAATTTTCTGCCGGATATGATAAAATAGGAATATAATTTTTATGGGAGAGTGTAAATCCATGAACAGAAGCTGGAAAAGTTTTATTGTAATCGTTTCGGTTATGCTTTGCGTTGCTATCGGATGCACGGCTTGGAACGTTGCACTTGATAAAATAACAGGTAGTATTAATCCCGATGTCAGCCAGTCGGATGACGCGAATAATTCTGGCAGCGGCGTGAATAGCAATGGTTCAAATAATACGATTCAGAATGGCAGCGGTACAGTTACGAACGCTAACGGACAGACTGTTACAACTGCCAACGGAACAGGTGTTGTTATAAACAACGGAACAGGCACTGTTACGGGCGGCTCAAGCACAGGCGGTTCGGCTCAGCCGGCTGCAGCAAGCGTACTCGGCTACAATAAAAATCAAATTGTCGCTTATTATAACACCTGCCTTCAAAGCTCATATGCTCAGGCGAAAATGACCGATGTTAAAACGGAAAAGGTTACAATCGGTGTTGATTCCGTTACAATCAACGGCAAGGTGAACGGCACTGTAACAAGCATAGCGAACAGCATTGCAAGCAGCAACCAGAAGCAGACCGAGGATAGCAAGAGCTTTTCAAGAGGCAGAGCCTCTGACGGCACAGCGGCAAGTACTTTCGTTCTTCCGGCAAATCTTTCTTCCGCCGGCGTTAAAAGCGCAAACATTTCAAGAAGCGGAAGCGGCTACAAGGTTATTATAACTCTCGTCGCCGAAAGCTGTGGACACAACACAAAGCCGCCATACAATGCATCCTGTGCATGGCCGCTTGATATCAATGAGGTTGCCGGTGCGTTGAACGGTTTTGCCGAAATCACAAAGGCTCAGTTTGATTATCCCGGTACAATGCTTACGGCCAATATCGATGCGGCAGGACGTGTCAGCTATGTTCGGGTTGATATGCCCCTTACAGTTAAAGACGGTACAGGTGTTGTAACAAAGAACATCCCGGGCGTTAAGGGTATGGTAATCACAGCATCGGCTCACGGCAAGTGGGTTTGTACTCACACGATGAGCTTCTAAGCGAAAAAATTTAACCCGACAGTTTTTGCTGTCGGGTTTTAATATGTAAAAAAATAGACAAAAAAAGAGCAGGCCTCTTGACCTACTCCTTTGTGGCCTGGGAGTGAGAGTAACACCCCCGCAAATACATTGAAAATTCTACATTACTACGGCATAGACGTACAGGTTTATTACTTAAAACAATCCGCCCCTGTATCACACAGGGGCGGAGCTGCTTATTTGTCATACGGTACTCGAAAATAGTCCAAATACTTCTTAAATCTGTCCTGTGCAGTCAGACAGGTATCACGCAGGTAGCCGCGCTCGTTCTGCCATTCCTTCAAGCCTCGGTAGTAGAACATCTTGATGTCGTCCTCGATGATAAACGGCACGATGTTGTTCCGCAGACATTCTTTGAAAAGCAGCAGGCGACCGACTCTGCCGTTGCCGTCCTGAAAAGGATGGATGCGCTCAAAGCGGTAGTGAAAGTTAAGTAAATCATCAAAGGTTTTGCTCTCAATGGCGTTATATTCAGCAAGCAGCTCCTTAATCTCCGCACAGACATTCTCCGGTGCAGTTGTATCCATTCCGCCGACCTCGTTGGGTAGTCTCTTGTAATCTCCGACGGCAAACCAATCGAGTCGGGAATCGGAAGTTCCGCTTTTCAGAACGGCGTGCAGCTGCTTGATGAACACCTCGCTCAGTATATGATTTGCACTATCGATAACCATATCAATGCACTTGAAATGGTTGGCGGTCTCGACCACATCGTCCACTTTGACCACTCCGCCCGATATGCCGATGGTGTTCGTCTCGAAGATATAGCGCGTCTGATCGTGGGTGAGGCGACTACCCTCAATGTGGTTGGAGTTATATGTCAGATCGATCTGAATTTTATGATAAATGCCGCCGTGCAGCTTTGTCGCTTTCTCGGCCTTTAGCACCTCGAGAAGTGTCTTTGGTGCATCATTTTTTTTGTTAATGCGGTCGGGCTTCTCTGCGGTTTCGGGTATATTCCATGTCTTGCCGGTCAGAAATGCACCGTCGATTTTTCCTGCGGCACAGTACCCACGCACACTGCGTTCTGAAACGCCCCACTTTTTCGCTGCTTCCGCAACAGAAATATATTTCATAGCGAACCCTCACTTTCTGTACAGTGATAGTATAGCACATTATCGGCAAAATATCAATAATTTATAATGAGATGTCTCTTCGTTTTTGCCGATAACGGCGATTATACGCATTTGTTAAATCTGCCATATCATTTTAACGCATACACCCTTGAAGAAAAAAAGAGCAGGTCTCTTGACCTACTCCTTGGTGGTTGCGGAGGCTGGACTTGAACCAACGACCTTCGGGTTTGTCTCACAAGGCCTTGCCTTGCTTGCCCCTCGAAAACATAGTCGCCCTGCTCACTTGGAGCGTTTCGCAGTTCTTCTTGTTTTCTCACCTCAGCGGCACACCTGTATCCGCCACCGGCGGCGGCGCACCGCTTCGCCCCAACGAGCGTAGCTCGTCGTGTCATAACCCTTGAAGAAAAAAAGAGCAGGTCTCTTGACCTACTCCTTTGTGGTTGCGGAGGCTGGACTTGAACCAACGACCTTCGGGTTATGAGCCCGACGAGCTACCAACTGCTCCACTCCGCGATATTTAATTTGTGCCCTCTCTCAAAGTGCTTTACTATTATATTACTATTCTTATACTTTGTCAAGGGCTTTTAACTATTTTTTTCAATTAATACGAAAATATACATTGAAAAATCTTTATGGCTTAAAATATTGACTTTTATCCTATACTTTTATATAATATATAAAGTCTATCATTTTAATAGGTTTATGTTCAGAAAAGGCGGTGGCGGTATGAGTGATTTGGTTGACAAGCTCTTTGAGACAGGCGATTTATCCGATGATGAGCTGAAAATCTTAATTGAAAGCGATAGCTTCAACGAGCCGCTTGCCGAAGCCGCAGATATTCGCCGCAGGGAGAATTACGGCGATAAGGTTTATATCCGTGGACTTATTGAATTTACCAACTATTGCCGCAACAACTGTTACTATTGCGGAATCAGGCGAGACAATAAAAAGGCAGAGCGATATCGCTTGACAAAGGACGAAATTCTTCTTTGCTGTGATGAGGGCTACCGACTCGGATTCCGCACTTTTGTTATGCAGGGCGGAGAAGATCCGTATTACTCGGATGAAATGATTTGCGATATTGTTTCCAAAATTAAGTTCCGCTATCCGGACTGTGCTGTCACTCTTTCAATCGGCGAAAAACCGAGGGAGAGCTATCAGGCTTTTTTTGATGCAGGTGCAGACAGATATTTGCTCCGCCATGAAACGGCAAACCCGGAGCATTATAGCAAGCTTCATCCCGAAACAATGAGCCTTGAAAATCGCAAACGCTGTCTTTTTGATTTGAAAGAAATCGGCTATCAGGTCGGTTCGGGTTTCATGGTCGGTTCGCCGTATCAAACAACGAAAAATCTGATTTCCGATTTGCGATTCTTGCAGAAGCTTCAACCAGACATGATCGGTATCGGACCGTATATTACCCATGCAGACACTCCCTTTGCCGAGTTTAAAAGCGGCGACGTTATGCTTACACTCAGGCTGGTTTCAATTCTCAGACTTATGTTTCCATATGCGCTCATTCCTTCAACGACTGCGCTCGGAACTATTCATCCGCAGGGACGAGAGCTTGGATTAAAAGCCGGTGCAAATGTTGTTATGCCGAATTTGTCACCCGTTTCGGTGCGCAAATTGTATTCGCTGTATGAAAATAAAATTTGCACAGGTGAGGAGAGATCGGAAGAGCACACGTCTGAACTCCAG
>ERZ808246.2044-NODE-2044-length-13255-cov-3.353712_pt1 | contig 13255 bp, 14 predicted proteins | sample MGYA00521083_ERZ808246 | MGnify/ENA primary metagenome ERZ808246 (study PRJEB31516, sample SAMN03275577) | gut metagenome | biome: mammalia-associated habitat; material: feces | host: Papio cynocephalus | place: Kenya | collected 2012-07-07 ...
CTATCAAGGGGACAAGGTTTTCTTTCGGTCCGCGCACAAGCGTCTGATGCATTACGCCTTTGAGGACGCCTGCAAGCTGAAGTCTTATCTGGTCTTGCTGCTTTGGAGGAAACACATCAATTATTCTGTCAACCGTATCGGTTACGCTCTTTGCGTGCAGAGTGCCGTAAACAACATGTCCCGTTTCCGCCAGCGTTATTGCGTTCTGTATTGTTTCCAAGTCACGCATCTCACCGACAAGTATTATATTCGGGTTTTGCCTCATTGCCGCGACTGTTGCCATTTCAAAGCTTCCCACATGGACACCCACCTCAATCTGTTCAATTCTGCATTTGTCGGGAGAATGAACATATTCTATCGGCTGTTCGACCGTTAATATATTCTCGCTCCTGTCGTGGTTTATATAATCAATTACCGACGCAAGCGTAGTTGATTTACCGCTGCCGGTTGTTCCCACAACCAGGAACAATCCCGTTTTTAGCTTTGTGAATTTCTCAACATCTTTCGGCAGTGACAGTTCCTCAAGGGACAGTATTTTATCCGACAAAAGCCTTATTGCCAGGTTAACGCCATCCATTCCCTTGTATATGTTAATCCTGAATCGTCTGAACATATACTTGAATGCACCGTCAATAGGGTTTATTCTGCGTCTTTCCCGAAAAGCAGTGTATTCATCTGCCATTCCCGGGATAACAAGCTCAATAAACTCGTCAATTTCGGATAGCGTTACTTTTTCGCCGTATTGAAAAAGCTTACCTTTAACCCTAACCCATCCGACTTTATTTTCCGTAATGTGAATGTCGGATGCGTTGTTCTCAACCGCATATTTAATTATTTGATTCAATTCTCTATCGCCTCACTTCCAAAATTTTTCGCTCATACCCGTAAGTCTCACTGCTATCGGTATATCAAAGCCCACCGGATTGCCGCCGGTCGGCGTGAATACATTTATTCGATATGATGTGCGGCAGGTCACGGTAAAATTGTCACGAAGCTGAATTTTCTTTGCTCCGGCATTAACATAATCCGCCGATACACTCATTGTTGCATCATCACCAATGTTGGTATTCGCTTTCATTGAATTGAATAGCGAATATGTTGCCGATGTGACCTGACCGCTTATCTCAATTTCCCTTGTTACCCGCCGTGCCGCATAGTTCAGATTAAGGTATGTGGTGAAAATCCCGAAAAACGAAATTGCTGTCGCTATCAGGGTTATAAACACCAAAGTTTTAATAATAAGCTCATAATAAGCACTTGCTTTTTTCTTCCTCAAGGATTTTCACCTCTTTTCTTAAATTCCGAATGTAGCGTAGATTTTATCTACGATTGCATCCCACACCTCAGTTATTGTGGTTTTGTATGTACTCAGGAAAAATGCCCCGACCACAACAACCAAAAGCACAACAATGAGCCAGCCCGTTATCTGATCGCCGTCCGTGTTTGTCATAATGTCCTTAACCCGCAGGCACATCTTTGCTGACGCATTTTTTGCTTTGCACATAAGTTTTTGCATAATATTATTCATTCCTTTCTTAATTTTGGGTATAAAAAAACAGTCTCCGAAGAAACTGTTTTTCAACATTATTAAATTTTTTAGGCTTTATATCCCAAAAGCCAAGTTGAAAGCTCTGTTACAAGCACGCCTTCCTGTTGATAATCCTCGTGTCTTGTTCTTGCTATAATCATTTTCGGATATGCATCTCGGATTTGCAGAAGCGGCGTTATCTCTCTTTCCATTGTTTTCGGATCCGATATATTGTCGGAAACCTGAATATATATTTTCTCATTCCGTTTTATCGCAACAAAATCAATTTCCTTCTTATAGAGTTTTCCGACATACACCTCATATCCTCTGCGCAGCAATTCGAGATAAACAATGTTCTCATAAACTCTGCCAAAGTCAAGATTTTTTGTTCCGTTTATCGCATATCTGAATGATGCGTCACAGATATAATACTTTTTGTTTGTTTCAAGATATTTCTTGCCCTTCAAATCATATCGCTTTGCCTCATAAAACATAAAAGCGTTTTCAAGATAATTGATGTATTTAACAACAGTTTTTCTTGTTATCTCACTTTTTCCGCGGTTCAACGCAGCGCATATGTTATTCGGTGAAAGCAAATTACCTATATTGTCCATCATAAATTCTGAAATTGACAGAAATTCAGAACGATTTCGTATTTTGTATTTCTTCACCAAGTCACGCTCAAGTATAGTTGTGTAAACATCCTTTATATATTCAAAACGATGTTCGTCTGTTTTGTAAAAATACGAACCGGACATTCCGCCTGTGCGAACATATTCGTCAAATGCATCAACTGTGTTTTCGCAGCCGAAATATTCAACATATTCCGCAAACGAAAACGGAAACACTTTAATTTCCATAACTCTGCCCGTAAATAAAGTTGCAAGGTCGGAACTGAGCAAAAAAGCATTTGAACCGGTAAGGTAAATATCAAACATCCCCTTTGTGTGAAGACTGTTAATAGCAAGTTCAAATTTATCGCACAGCTGTATCTCATCAATCATAACAACATTATGAGCGTTTGGCTTGTAGTTATCCATTACATATGAATGAAGTTTATGATACTCCAACAGGTAGTCATATTCTAATTCCTGCAAATTTGCGGATATTATATTAACATCTTTTTCGGTATCCCTGAGATAATCCGCAAACTGCTGCAACAAGACAGATTTTCCGCTACGCCTTACTCCCGTAATTACCTTAATATCCGGTGTTCCCGATAAATCAATCAGCTCTTTAAGATATTTATTACGAATTATTCTATCCATATTCTATTCCCACTTTTTTAATTTTTTTCAACTTTTGAGAATAGTATATCACATTTTTCGAAAACAATCAAGTGTTATTCCCGAAAAAATAAATTTTTTCGATTTTTGGGAATAGAAATTCGTTTTACATAATTCCACCGAGCGATGTAAAGAGGTTCATACCGATTACATAGAACAAAGCCGCCACAGCGACCATTACAATCGGTATTACAAGCATCTTAACCCTGCCCGGTCTTTTGTTTAATTCTCTCTGCATCATTTCTTTTGCCAGAAGTCCCATATCAGACAGAAGATAATTCAGCATTGAACTCTGATCATCGCCGCGATTGACGGCAATCAGTGCTTTTGAAAGTCTTGAAACATAGCTGTTGCCAAGCCTTTTGTCAAACTCCGTCATTCCCTCTTCAAAATTGCCCGACTTCAGATCCATAATGAGAACTTCAATGTCATATTTGAGTCCGGGACCGGCAATAGTCTGATAGGTTTCCAGGAGCTTGATAATATCCTTTTCTGTTTTCAATCCCTGAACAACAGCGCGGATAAATTTCGGAAGTTCCGCCTCAATTAGCTTGTCTTTTGCTTTGAGTTTATCTTTGATTTCCCCGTTAAAGTGAAAATACACCACAACACCGAGTATTATCGCAACCACGCTCATCTTCTTCATTGTGCAGGCGAGCATAATATACGAAAGAATACCCACTCCGGCTGCCATTACAATCGACCTCGCACAGTATTCCTTGGGTGACAGGGGAATACCGGCTCTTTTAAGCTGCTTTGACATTCTCTTTTCCTTAAAGTCCGCCATTATTATAAGCGGAGTAGCCAATTTTACAACAGGCATAACCGCCGTTTGCAGCAGCACATTCCCGATAGACTGTTCCTTCTTTGTTGCGAGTTTGACTCCCTTTGCCGTTGCATACGGCGGAAGTCCCAATATCTCGTTTGATAAGGACATAAAGCCGACAGAAAGAAGAATAAAAACAACAAAATATATCATATTTACCCTCCCTTCTAAAGCGGCTTGTTTATTTTCATTGTAATGCACGCCGAAACAACTGTCATGAAGAGCATTAACACAATAAGCAGCTTGCCGACAAATGAACCGACCAAAATATCAAACCAAGCATCATTAGACCATCTTAAAAGAGGTATTATCGAAAATGAAAGCACTATTGAAGTAAAATAATCTCTCCACACTGCCATCATAACCGTGTCCGCCTCTATCTGTAGCCGTTTTGCGTCATTCATACTCTGAACCACTGCCGGTAATATAAATCGGTAATCTCCCGACTTTTCCTGTGCAAGAATCAGTATGTCAATCCACTCCGAAAAATACTTATTGCCAATTTTCAGTTCCAGCTTCATAAGCGCTCTTTTAATGTTTGAGTCAATAAGCGTGACATCGGTAACAAACTCCGCAAACGGCTTCGGTGTATCCAGCTTATCAAGATTATCATTGACCGCCGTTATAATATCATTACAGCCCAAATAACTGTTTGTTATCAAATTCATAGAGTTTTCAAGCATTTCATCCTGATTTCGCCGATACCATCTTGCACGCACTTTGAAAAGAATGTACGGCATCGGTATCATTGCCAAACCTGTTACAAATGCCAGAAAACTATCCATAAACAAAAACTTTCCTATGCCCATTCCGCCGAATATTGCGACGGCCGTGGCAAAATAGAATGTTTGCATCTTGAAACCGCTCATTGTAACCGTGTTTTTTACGGCAACAAAGAGTTTTTCAAACAAAGAAAGCTTTGAAAACTTATCATCAACATCTTTTCTTTTGTTCTTTGCAGTCGTTTTGGAAATTGAGATGATATTTTTCTTTTTTGGCAATTTTATTCCGAAAATAAAAAAACTCCCCGTAACAAGGAGCACGAATACCATAATAGATATCATACTTTGCAATTATAACCATCTCCAATCACATAAATTCTTTCAGCATCTCATTGGACGCACCGCCATATTTCAATCTTGCAAGAAGCGGCTCGGACATTTTGTTTTTCTGTGCGTGAGAACCTATCACACGCTTAACCTTGCCGTCCTCTCCGTATATATTTTCCTTAATCTCATATTTGAAAAGTGTTTGTCCGACAATCCTGCCGTTTTCAACTCTTTGTCCTTCAAATATTTCGTCATAAACACGCCTGCCATCGGGAAGCTGCCTTTTGAAAAGCACAAGCGGCATCGCCTCCAGAATAAACTCCAAGAGTTTGCTTTCTGACAATCTGACACCCGTTGAAACGCACATTGAAAGTATTCTGTTATATGCGTCTATTGCCGAATTTGCGTGAAGAGTGCTTATAATCGTGTGACCTGTTCTGCCTGCCTCAACTGCCGTAAGTGCCTCTCCGCCTCGCATTTCCGCCGGAATTATAACATCCGGGTGAAATCGCAACGCCTCTTTCAGCAAATCATCCATAGTTACCGGATTTACGCCGTCTTTTGTCACGGTCTGAACAACACGGTTTTCCATTATTCCCTTGTCATTCAGCTTTGCAATGTTAAGCTCTCTGGTATCTTCAATCGTGTATACACGCTTATCTGCGTCAAGACATTCAATAAGATAGCTTAAATCCGTTGTTTTACCGCTGCCTGTCGAACCTGCTATCGCAAGAGAAACACCGTTATTCACGCAAAGCGAAAGGAAATCCAGCTCCTCATCGACGGCACTGCCGTATTCAATCATCAGCTTTCTTGTTATAACATTTTTCTTTTGGCGTCTTATTGAAGCAACACCGCCCGTCTTTTTATCAACGCAAGGCGGAATAATCGCCGAAATACGGATACCTTCACCGATAAAGCTGTCAACCTTCGGATTTGAGCCGTCAATAATGCTGCCGCCGAGCCACACCATCTTTTTGATTTTATCCATACAATCATCCGGATTTATGAATGTTTCATCAAGCATTTGGATACCGCCCGGATAAATAACCTCTATACTGTTCCAAGCGTTCACATTGATTTCCTCAACATTCGGATCGGTTATGTACTTTGAAAGGATACCGAAACCCGCCATATCTTCATATATCTTATCTGCCAGTTCGGAAATGCTTGCACACTCGGCAACCGACAGCTTATTCTGATTAAGGTATCTCACAATAAGGTTTTTGAGCTTTTCCTTTGCCTCATCGGAATACATAACATTTATAAGCTCGGCGGAGTGATTTTGCGATATAATGTGCCTTATCTTATCAAGAACATCTTTATAGCTGCTTTCATTTTGCACAGCAATATGTTCTGCTTTTGTACCTGCATTGATTTTATATATCAAGTCGTTTATATTAAAAATATCCACCATACCGCATCATCCTCCCAACATTGCCTGACTTGCAAGCCTCTGCATTACTTTTTTATACTGACCGCCGCCGGATTTACTGTTTATAATCAGCTTGCCTGAATTTATTAGTGTGCTGCAATTTGCAACATACGGCAATTCAAAATCGGGCTTTATGTTCGTTCCGCTTAAAAACGCCATTTTATCACAGGTCTTATCATACCCGTTGATTACATTTATCGTCTTGTTTCTGATATGAAGAAGGCTTGTGAGATTTTCCACTGCATTATGCCAGATGCAGTCCTTCGCACAAACCTTATACACACGAATTATTTTGTTTGACATTGTAAGCCCTATACTTGAAATCGGATTGTTAAGTTCCTCGCTGCCGTCAATTATGATATAGTCAAACCGAATTGCACAGTCCTCTATAAGCTCTTTGATACTGTCTGCCGAAACTGCGGTCAAAAGCATTGCGTCAAAGAAGTTAGGCGGTGACAGGAAAAACAGATTTGGATTATCGGTAGCCTCAAACATATTTCTGGTGCTGCCGCCGCCCGATATTGCTTTATATATTCCTCTGTCCAGCTCAACACGCTTTCCGAAAACGCTTTGCATTTCACCGTAAATCAGCTTTGACGAAATAACACAGGTCATAAAGTTTCTGTCCGCTATTGCTGCCGCCAGATTTGCCGAAACAGTCGTTTTACCACAGCCATTTGCACCCCATACGGTTATTATCTTTGCGTTCATTCGGCTGCACCTCTCTTCACGAAAACTGCGTGTACCTTGCCTGAATATTCAGCCTGGACAAGTTTTTCAGCCTGCACCTGATTAACTATCAGTGTAATGTTTGACGCGATTTTTTCTGCATTTTCATCATTCTCCACATCATCAAGGTTCTGAGCGTCATCATTTTCAACGCCGAACACTTCAAGATTTTTGAGTTCCTCATATGCAGTTACGGTATTGTCGGCATATCCGATAACAGAAACAATATCACCGGACTGCAAGTGATTACCCACAGCTGCCGCCACAGAATCGAGCGATACGGTTACAAGCATTTTCCCGGCGTTCATAACACCGTCAAGCTTTTTGCTTGCAGCAAAATCCGAAAGCTTTGACGACAAAATCAAATCATCGCTTGAAATTGAGCAGGCGGCAAACTTGCCGACAACCTTATCCTTATCATTTACTATACTTTCGGGCAATCCGTATTTTCCGACTTCCTTTTCCTCCAGCATTTTCTCATCTATCTGTGTCCCGGCAGATATATTCTCTTTCAACTTCAATATCTTTACCGTTCCGTTTTTGTTTCGGTTAACCGACGGCAAAAGAATAAACGCCATAACAGCCGCAAGCACAACACAGCCGACACCTACAAAAATTTTATTTTGAAAAATCTTCAATGTAATTCCTCCTTTCTGAATGCTCCGAGTATCATTTCCCGGTAGTCATCACTGCGGTTCATTATGTTTCCCTCCGGAAACAGCTTTTTAACCTTTTCCGCATTTGACGGAACTATAAATATATATGAATTATCAAACTTTTCACGCCAGGTGTCATTTATAAAGAAAAAGTTGATTTTTTCTATATTCCATGGATCGGAAAAACCCATAATTACTTTTATATCACATTCCGTAAAAGCCCCTATTGTTTTAGGTCCGTATATATTGTTGAGCTTAAAGTTTTCACCGTTCGGATTGACCTCTATCGGCGTGCCAAAATCAATGACCGTTATGTTATGCTCCTCTTTCAGCTTATTAAGCTCTATATTTTCTGTAAAACACTCAATATTTTTAAGTTTCATCATTGCAACGGCTTTTGTTCCTGACATATCGGCAATACAGGTATTAAAGTTCTGCATTGCAAAGTACCGTGCAAGATTATTTACAGTCCATGTCGCCCCGGCGCCTCGCGCCGCATTCATTATACCCACCGTATAATGCCCTTGCGGAACGGCAAATGAGTCGATTTCGCTCTCCGGCGTTTTCTCTTGTAAATTCTCCGTTTTCTTTTTCAGAGGCTTATCCTTTACAATCTTTTTTCGTTCTTCCGCCGATTTTCTGCTTTCATCTATATCTCCGTTAAATCCGCTTTCCCGTTTTGCCGGCTTAAAGTCCCTGTTTGTCAGCTTGCCTTTCTTAATGATTGACAAAAGCTCATCGACTTCAAAACCGTCATCATCATATATCAGATCGAGTTTCAGGTTGCGATAATCATTTATCTGACTTCGCAGATATTGACTTTGATCTCCGCTTAAAACGAGAACAATCCGCAGATGCGGCGAAAAACCTCTGAGTTCATTTACATAATCGGCGATAATCTCCATATTCATTACATTGGAGTATATTATTACAGCGTCAATCTCTTTCTTATGCAGCTCCGTTTGCTCCGTAAGCTGCACAGAAGTAATGCAATTCTCCTCAAGAAAGAAAATATCATTTTGTCCGAATGCTTTCTTTAATATCGGCTGCAAATCCGTCTCGCCGAAAAGTGTCAAAACGCATATCAATTAACCTACACCTCCGCTAAATGTTCTGTCGGATACAATGCACTGTCATCAAATGAGTTCAAAATTTTAAGTGCATATTCAAGTGCATTCTCCGTATCCCGCCTGCTTTTTTTGAAAAAAGCGTGAAGTAAAATGATGTTTTCTTCCGCCTTGTAGTATATAACACGAACCATAGTCCCGTTTGCTCTGATTCGCAGTTCATAAAGCATTTTGTATTTATCTATGGAAAAATGCTTTACATATGGCTCGCACAGCATATTGCGTTCATCTTTAACAAAGTTCAGCATAAAATCAAATTTATTGCGAATTTTTTTATGCGTACTCTCAATGAAGCGCAATACAGGAATTTCTCCGAAATCATTGCGATAGACATATATTTTTCTCAAATTTTAATCACCTTCCGTTTTTGCACATAAAAAAACAAAGCTCAATTTTCAAATCAAGCTCTGTTCTCGTTCGCTATACAATTTTTGATGATACCATTATACCATAGTAATAATTTCTTGTAAACCCCTGCGCCGTTTCTTTTTTGTGTAATTTCTATTTCCTTTTTCCGATTTAATCAACAAAGCAAAAACCGCCTCGTGCCTATGGATTACAGCGTTTGCAAGAGCTAAATCCTCTTTTTACGGCTTCATCACGACTGCAATTCAGATAAACTTTATTTTTTTCTACCATTTGTGCAACAGAACTGCACTCGGGATAATGAAACTTTTTTGTATTTATATTACCTATATACTCACAAGTCTTTTGTTCTGCCAAACCGGCAGTATTTTCATCTGATATTGATTTTTTATTTTCAGTCGGGTTTGTTTGTATGCTCTCATTTTTCTTTGTTGTAATTGTAACCGTTTTGCCGTCGCTTGTAGCGATAATATCTCCCTGCATATCTGTACGATAAACTTTAACATCCGCATCACGCAAACGGCTCAAAGTATCTTCTGTCGGGTGTCCGTAACTGTTCTTTCCAACTGATATTATTGCATATTTGGGCATAATCTCGCGCAAAAACGGATATGTAGTTGAGTTTTTGCTGCCGTGATGGCCAACTTTAAGTACCGTTGCGGATAAATCGTACCCGGCATTTAGTAGTTCCTGTTCCTCCTCACGCTCAGCATCACCGGTAAAAAGAAAAGAGGTATCTCCGTATATGATTTTCATTACAATAGAACCGTTATTGCGGTCGCTCTCACTCTCCGTTATCGGACCGTAAAATTCTATTTTACTGCTTCCAAAATCAAGACTTTCTCCCGGCTTCGGATGAGTCATTGTCAATCCCTGCTCTGCAGTTTTGCTCTTTAGACTTTCATACGAGCGTGTATCAGCTTCAGCTTCCGGCGCCAACACATTCCCGACTTTCATTTTTGAAAGAGGTGCTGAAAGTCCGCCGATATGGTCATCATCTGCATGGGAGGCAATAATATAGTCGAGGTATTCAATATTTAAGTTTTTGAGATAAGTATAAATAATGCTGCTGGCATGAGGTTTCCCACCGTCAATAAGCATTGTTTTATCATCACAAACAACAAGCGCTGCATCGCCTTGCCCGACATCAATATAATGCACTGTAAAACTATGCTCGGAATAATCCGTAGTATCTTTCGGAGTTTCCGTTTTTACAGCACTCGTTTCGGTTGGTGCCGCGTTCTTGGCTTCCTCTGTTACAGGTGCTGCATCCTGGGAGCAGGAACACAGACAAAGCAACATACAAATACACAAAAGTGCAGCTATAATGCGGTGTTTACTCTTCATCGAATAGCCACCTCCGGGATATTTATAATCGTAATGCCTCTGTTTTCTTTCTGTTTGCTCATAATTGTATCAGTCTCCTTACATTTATCAAATTGTACACTTTTTGATAAATGCTCAATATTAAAATTATGACCGTACCCCTTTTATAATATTGACATTTTTATGATTTTTTGATACAATATTGCCTGTAAAATTGACGATTTAGTTGAATTTCAAATATATTTTTTCAAAAAATAATCACTATCAAAAAGTGTACCTTTTGATAGTGATTTTACTTTATGTATCTGTATTCCCTTAATCTCCGATAAAATGTGGCTATGCTCATATCGCAGGCTAATGCAACATCCTGTGCCGATATTTTGCCTTGTTCCCACTTTTTAACCAAACTCGGGAACTCCTCCGGTGCATCTTTTGTAGGTCTGCCAAACTTTACACCATGCATTTTTGCCACTCGTATTCCCTCCTCCTGTCGTTTCTTTATGTTTTCCCGTTCACTCTGCGCTACAAACGATAAAACCTGTAAAACCAAATCAGCAATGAATGTTCCCATTAGATCCTTGTAGGTTCTCGTATCAAGCAACGGCATATCAATTACAACAACATCAACTTCCATTTCTTTTGTCAGAATGCGCCACTGTTCTTGAATATCTTTGTAGTTTCTTCCGAGTCGATCTATGGATTTAACATACAGCAGATCACCTTTCTTTAGTTTTTTTATCAGTGCTATGTAATTTGGTCTGTTAAAATCTTTTCCCGATTGTTTATCAATATAAATATTCTCTCGGTCTATCCCAAGCTGCAGCATTTCTACAAGCTGTCTCGCCTCGTTTTGGTCGATTGCCGACACTCGCACATATGCGTACTTCTCATTTTCCATTTTTATCATCTCCTACCCGTGCATACCCCTATGTATTATATCATACCAATTAAATGAAATCCTCAAGAATTGGCAGACATTCCTTTGATGTAAATCCCCAAAGGATTGTACTGAGTGTTTCTATTGCCCGTCGTTTCTTTGCGTAATATGTTTTCCATGACATACTTTCACCGGTTACGCTTACTACTTTATCAATTATGTTTTCAACCTTTTTGTATGGCTTTTTTGTCATATATGTTTGGTAGATTATATTGTAATATACTTCGCCATCCATCTGCTTTCTTTTAAGCATATTAACCGCCGATTCAATAATTTTAAGCATTTTCTTATTGCGTTCCATTGTACGCATTTGCTCTTGTATATCTGTGCCCGCCAAATCAGCTCCGGCAGCATATGACATATCAAGAAATTCATCCAGTTTGCACCCCATCTCAATTTCAAAACTTATTTGCGCCTGAATTGCTGATACCTCAATGCTCCACACTACATCACGGTATTTTCTGAGCAGCAGCTCCGTATTGTGATATGCATTTTTCTCACGCATTTTCTGTTCTTCGGATTTTATATTCTTTTTCATCATCTCACACCCCTTCAAATCATTGAATCCGCAGCAACTTCGGCAGTGTAATAATGGCCTATTGTTGTATACGAATTGTATAGCATTGTAATCATATAGCTTTTAATATTTCGAACTCGGCTGCCATTCTTTTTCAGACAGTCAAAAACATACTCAATATGCGTGTAGTCAAGTTTAAGGAACCGCTCTTTAACCATTGCCTGCGGTAGTTCCTGACAAGCCACAACAACTATCGGTTTTCGGCAGCATACAATTTCTGTCATCAATTCAAGGACACCATCCGCCATATCTTCGCCATAATTCTGTTTCAAACACTCGTAATCAATATTTTCCGAAATGATATGTCTGTATTTTTCAATCTCATCAATCGCATCCTCCGCCTCAGCTTCCTGCTGCTGATATGATGAGATAGGATAAGTATCACTCGCATAAATATTATTTATATTATTATAATTAAACTCATTATTTTTACCTTCGGTTTTTCCGTCCTCCAAAGGTCGGCTTTTGCGGAAGTCCAGGCTTCGGTTTTTCAGAACTCCTGAGGTCGGTTTTTCCGAAGTCAAGACTTCGGCACTGTCCCGACAACCTGACTTCGGTTTTTCAGAAGTCTGAAAATTGCACACTTCATCTGTTTCGCTTTCAGGCTGTTCTTCCGGTTCCGACTGAGATACAAAATTCATAACATATATAATTGTGGGCTTTCCGAGTCCCTGTCGCCTTCGTTTTATCAGACCGCATCCCTTTTCAGCATCAAGCTCTGCAAAAAGTTTAATGCCCTTGTCTTTTCCGATTTTGAGCATATCCATTACATCATCAAGTTTGAAATAAATATATACCCTGTTTTCTTCATCAATCCAACCGTTCTTTATCGACAAGCCCATTCTGTCCAGCAAAAGTCCGTACAGAATTTTTGCCTCCGAAGATACATTGGCAAATCTGTCATCTGTAAAAAGTATCTTTGGTAATCTGTAAAAGCTGAATTGCTCTGCCTCACTACCGTGAAAATAATCCAAATTTAACTTTGACATATATCATTCTCTCCTCTCGTTTTTATTCGATTTACTAATTGGCTTGAACATAGAACAGTTGTTCCCATTGTGAAAACTCAAATATGGACAAAATGGATTCCGATTGTCAAGCAGATATGTATCTTGACCTGTTTTGCATTTTGGACATAAATATTCTTTGTTGTTATCTCTCATTTGTAACCTTCCTTTTGAAATAAATTTTTGCATAAAAAAAACAGACCATATATTTTAATATGATCTGTTAAAAACCTATTCAGTTTTTGAATTTTAACTACTTATCACCGCCCTAAAATCATATCGCTCTTGCCGTAATCAATCGTGATATAATTCGTTTATTTGCGTAATTTATAAAATTTAGAACCCTATTAAGCTGTTACGGTCAGCCCTCTAACCCTTGCTGCTACTGGATTTTCGGTTTCTTGTC